>Ga0247834_1001094_pt1 | contig 48839 bp, 32 predicted proteins | sample LaCruzMarch2015__8_FD_187118 | JGI IMG/M metagenome (GOLD analysis project Ga0247834, IMG submission 187118) | Freshwater microbial communities from meromictic Lake La Cruz, Castile-La Mancha, Spain - LaCruzMarch2015_12m | ecosystem: Environmental > Aquatic > Freshwater > Lake | place: Spain... | reverse complement strand
TCCAGCTGGAGGTCGCCGCCCAGGACGCCACCCTGCAGTGTCGCCTCGACGACAACGACGGCTGGCCCGTGCTGGCACCGCCCCACGCCTGCACCATCGAGCCCGAGCTCGGCCCCGGCACCTACCAACTGACGGTGCTGCCCCAGACCGTCGAGGGGCGTCGGGCCCTGCGGCTCAACACCCGCCCCACCCTGGGAACCCTCGACGGCGACAAGACCCATCCCCTCGCCCTCAATGTGGCGCGCAAGGCGGTCCTTGGCCGCGACGGCGTGGATCGCTTCCGCTTCACCCTGAGCGCCGACGTCGACGTCGGCATCACCCTGAGCAACGGCATGCAGGGGCGCCTGCGCCAGGCCCTGCCCGATGGCAGCCCCGGCGACATCACAGACACCATCGCTCCCGTGGGCGGCAGCGCCTTCGGCATCGCCAGCGACGACAGCGGCGACAGCGGCGAGGGTGACGGCGAATACAGCGAAGGCGGCGGCGACGGCGAATACAGCGAAGGCGGCGACGACGGCGAATACAACGAAGGCGGCGGCGACGGCGACTACAGCGAGGCCAGTGCCGTCACCGCCAGCCGGGTCCGCTCGGCGGATGCCCTGCTGCGGGCCACCGTGCACCAGCCCATGGGGTCACTGGCCGGCAAGACGGTGTCCCTGACAGCGGGCACGTGGATCCTCGAGGCCGAGCACAGCCGCGGCGACGTCGGCATCACCTATGACGTCGCCGTCGCCGTGCGCGACCTCATCCCCGGCGCCACCCTGCAGACCCAGGTTCCCGCCGTCATCGACGTTGTCGCCCCTGCAGACGCCGGCCTTGGCCTCGTGCGTTTGAAGACCCGCGGCGCCACCGACGTGGCCTGTCGCCTCGTCGATGACAGCGGCGTCACCGTGGCTCGGTCGAGCAACTCGGGGGATGACTGGAACTGCGCCCTCGCCCTGCCCCTGACCCCGGGCTCCCGCTCCAAGCTCTACATCGACGCCGAGGTGCTGGTGCCCGGGCCGACGACGGTGACCGCCGCCTTCCTGGAGGCCAAGAGCACGGGGCCGCTGAAAGACGGCGACGCCTTCCGCGTCGTCGGCAAGGTGGCCCGCGCCGAAGTCACCCCCACCGCCGGCCGCGTCACCGACGTTGATTTGGTCGCCAGCGAGGGCACGTTTTCCTGCGCCGCCTTTGACCACGACGGCCGCGTCGTCGACAGCCATGACGGCGTCAGCCGCTGTCCCCTGTTGCTGTGGGGCGGTTCAGATGTGCGGCCCTTCTCGGTGTTGGTGTGGACGGCGGACCGGCCCGCGTCCATCAAGGCCCGCCTGCGCGAGCGCGACCTGCGCCGCCTCGGCGGCCTGTTTGGCAATGCATTGTCGGGCAAGGGCGGCGACGTCGCCGACGACGGTGTCTTCGAAGCCACCATCGCCAAACGGGGCCGCTATGAGACCGCTCCCAATCTCCGCTGCCTGCCCAAAGCCCGCCGTGGCGCCCTGGTGGCCTGCCCGGTGGCCGTGGCCGCCGACCCCGCCGTCGACGGCGACACCATGCTGCTTGCCGTACACGCGGGTGAGCGAAGCACCACGAGCTTTGCCGAGGTCGTCGTCGATCCCGGTCGCGTAGGACGCAGCACCCGTCGGCTCGGAGCCAAGCACGAGGCTGAACGACAACAGACCTCGGCGCCGTCCTTGCACCTCGTCGACGTGCGGGCCCGACCAGGCAGCGCCGCCCAACCGAGCTGCACCATCGACGGCGGCGCCCGCCGCCTCGACGCTGATCGCTGCACGGCGGCGTCGTCCCTCGGGACCGAGAGTGTGCTGACCCTGTGGACCCGACCCGGCAGTGACGCCACCGTCGACGTCCGCCGCCGCAGCGTCGTCGTGCCCGAACAGAGTCAACCCATTGGCACTGGCACCGTCGTGGTGACAGACACCGCCCGCTTTGTCCTGCCGCGCACGTCGTCGCGGGTGGAGCTCGCCATGTCGGACCGTGCCTGGGCCGTGCTGCTCGACGACAACCGTCGGGCCGTCGATGTCTGCGCGCCAGCCGTCGAGCCCGCCGATGCCCTGCGCCGCTGTGTCTTTCGCGGCCAGAGCGGCACCGTGGTGGTGGCCGGTGTCGGGGCCTTCAGCGTTCGCCTCGACGTGGTGGCCTTTGAAGGGGCCGTCGAGCCCCCCCGGGCGTTGACGTCGCTGCGGGAGTCCGTCGCCAAGAGCCCCGGCCAGGAACGCCTCGTGTTCGCGTCGGCCACCACCAGGCGCATCCTGCGCATCGAAGGCCCCGCGGTCCTCGGCTGCCGCATCTCGTTTGCCAACGGCGACGAGCGCGAGCGCTGCGTCATCGACATCGAACCGGGCCGCCAGGGCGAAATGCTGGTGGACCACGGGACCGGCCCCTGGCGGGCCATGATCGGCCAGCGGGACGAGGGAGCGGCGACGCGCTTTGGTCCCCTCGACGGGGGCGGCTTGTCGCCGCTGGCTCCCCAGACAGCGCTGGCCGTGCGCGGTCCGGCGGCGGCGCGCCTGGTGCAGATGCAGCGGCCGGGCGTGCTGCGCCTGCGGGCCAGCAACGGCGTCTGCGGCATCGCCAGCGGCGCCCGGGTGGTGGCGTCGGGAGGGCTCGGCGAGGGCTGTGATCTGCAGCTCGTCGTCGATGCCGGCAGCTACGCCATCTCCATGCGTGGCTTTGCCGGCGCGCCAGTGGGCGGCACCATGAGCTGGAGCGCGACGGGGCTGACGCCCCTCGACGAAGGCATCGGCGCCGAACAGGTCGCCCTGCCTGGTGAAGCCCGCTTCTTCCAGATTGCCCTGCAGTCTGACGGCGCCCTCGGCATCGGCGTGCAGGTGGACGCCGAGGTCCTCGACTGTGCCCTGTTGAATGCCCGCGGTGACGTCGTCGCCGACGGCTGCCAGGTGTTCACGCGCCTCAAGGCCGGCAGCTACACGTTGCGCGTCCAAAGCGCCGTCGACAGCCCGCCCCGGCGCTTTCGACCGGTGGTCTTTGGGCTGAAGGGCGCCGACATCGATGTCCCCGACAGCTTCTTGCAGGACTTCTTCAGCCGCGTGCCCCAGCCGGCGCCCACTTCTTCTTCTTCGTCGTCGTCCAACCAGGAGCCGCGCTGATGTCGAGCTCGACCCAACCCTCTCGCCCCCTGCGGGCCATCGTCGGCCTCGTCGCCGGCCTCGTCGGTGCTGCTGTCGTCGTTGGCGGCGTCGTCGCCTTCGCCGACAGCTACCGGCCTGCGGACCGCGTGTCCCGTCTGCCTCCCGGTCAGACCGAGGTGCTCCCCGAGCGCTTCTTGCGGGGTTTTGACCCCGTCACCATCACCTTCACCGGCGACGTCGGCCCGGGCCCCGGTCCCGCCGACGACGTCTCGACCCTCGCCACCCTGAAGCCGGCCTGGCCCGGTGCCTGGTCCTTTGCGGACAAGCGCACCCTGCAGTTCCGCCCCGCCGAGCCCTGGCCCCCCTTGCGCCGGTTCTCGGTGGAGACCCGGGGCGCCGGCGCCGGCGCGACCAAGGTGCTGTCGACGATGATGACGGCTCCCCAGGCCATGCAGCCCGACGACGGTGCCACGGGCCTGCCCCCGTTTCGCACCATGACCCTGACCTTCCCCCAGCCCCTGCCCGTCGAGGCCTTGAAGACCATGCTGCGCTTCGAGGTTCGGGAACTGCCCGGCCTCAGCGACGCCAAGCGCCGTCCCGTGGAGGGCTTTGCCCTGGCCCTGCTGCCCCGCAGCGAGGAGCGGGACCCCGCCACCTATGCCGTCACCCTCGATGAAGAGGTGGGCGAGGGCTCCATGCTCGTCGTCACCGTGGCCCTGGCCCTCGGCGACGAAGACGCCACCTTGTGGCGCGCACGGCTGTCGACGCGCACGGACTTCCGCCTCGAGGAGGTGAGCTGCGCCGGCACCCGCGTCAGCGTCGCCGGCAGCCCCCAGACCCAGGGGGACCAGGCCATCGATTGCGGCTCCGCCGGCGAAGAACCCCAACTCATCTTCTCAGCTCCCGTCGGCGCCTTGAGCCTGACGTCGCTGAAGAAGCTCGTGCGGCTGGAGCCCGCGGTGCCCGACCTGTCGCCGCGGATCTCGGGCAAACGCGTGCAGCTCAGCGGGCGTTTTGCCCCCGACACCCTCTATCGCCTCCGCATTGGCGACGCGCCGGTGTTTGATGACCTCGGTCGTCGCCTCAAAGATCCTGGCGAGGCCACCGTGCACTTCTTCGTGGGCTGGAAGAAGCCCCACCTGCGGGTGAAGCAGGGCCAGGTCACCGTCGAGCAGAACGGGCCCCGCATGTTGCCCGTCAGCGCCTACGGCGACACCCGCGCCGACGTGCGCATCCACCGCATCGACGCCCGCCACACCGGGTTGTGGCCCTTTGGCGACGACCCCGTCGTCATTGACGAAAGCAGCGCGCCCCCCTTCCCCGGCGAAGAGCCAGACCCGGAGACCGTGCCGGGGGCGGTGTCGCGCAGCGCCCTCGTCGAGCATGTGCGCCTGCTTGGTGCGCCCCTCATCTCGCGCTTGGTGGATTTGCCCAAGAAGACCATGGCGGGGACGACGTCGTTTGGCCTCGATATCGGCGCCCTCCTCGATCAGGCCCCGGGCATCGGCCGTCGTCAGGCGGGCACCTATCTGGTGGGCGTCCGTCGTTTGCAGGGTGAGCCCTCCCGCAGCTGGACCCGCATGCAGGTCACCAACCTGAGCGTCACCGCCGTCGAGGAGCGCCAACAGGCCGTCCTGCTGGTGCGGGCCCTCGACAGTGGCCAGGTCGTCAAGGGAGCGGCCGTCACCATCGAGGCCATGACCGAGGCCCAGCCCAACAAGCCGAGCGTCCTCGTCAAACGCACGGTGTCCACCGAGGCCGACGGCCGCGCGGTCTTTGCCCCCGAGCCGTCGTGGGCACGGCTGGTGCGCGTGACCATCGAACGTGGCGACGACGTCCTCGTCATCGATCCGTCGGATCCACCGACCCGCTTCTTCAACAACCATTGGTCGGCGGGACGCGGTTTCCTGGCCATGCTCACTGAGCCTGTGCCCGCGACCCGCAAGGACGACACCAGCCTCGGCTTCCTCTTCAGCGAGCGCCCCATCTACCGCCCCGGCGAGAAGGTCTTTTTGAAGGGCTGGGCCCGCGAGAAGAAGAACGGGCTGCTGGCGATGCCGAGCCCCGTGCGCCTCACCAAGACCGCCCCGCTGTTGCCCCCGGTGTTGACCATCAAGGTGACCCGTCCCAGCGGCGAGGAGATCGCCCTGTCGACGACGACGACGGCCTTGTTTGGCGCCGACGCCATCTTCGACGAGAGCGATCCCGCCACCGGCAGCTACGTCGCCCGCCTGTTCGTGGGGGCCCAACAAGAGCCCATCGCCGTGCGGCGCTTTCAGATTGAGGCCTATCGGGTGCCCACCTTCGAGGTGCAGCTGACAGGCCCTGCCCGCGCTCGACTGGATCAACCGTTCAAGATGCGCGCGAGCGCCCGCTACTACGCGGGTGGCTCCGTCGCCGAGCAGCCCATTCGCTGGACGGTGACCCGCCGCCCAGCCTGGCACACGCCGAAGGGACGAGAGGGATTCCTGTTTGCGTCGTCGTCGCAGTTCGCGCGGCCCGAAAGCACGGCCAAACCCGAACAACAGAGCAGCACGGCGACCCTGGATGCCACGGGCTCCCACAGCGTCGAGGTCAATCCCGAGAAGGACCTCGACGGCAGCCCCCGCACCTATCGCTTCGAGGCCACCGTCACTGGGGCCGATGATCAGGAGGTCAGTGCCGTCACCGAGGTCCTCGCCCTGCCGCCGTTCGTCCTTGGCATGAAGCTCGACCGCTACAAGAAGGAAGCCGTCAGCATCGACCCCCAACTCATCGCCGTCGGCGTCGACGACAAGCTGTTGGCGGGACAGAAGATCGAGGTCCGCCTCTTCAAGCGCACCTGGCACAGCCACCTGCGCGAGAGCCACTTTGCCACCGGCGAGGCCAGCTACGTCACCGAGCAGGAAGACCAGAAGCTGGAAGAAAAGACCGTGACGACGACGGCGGAGGCCCTGACGGTGTCGCTGCCGACCAGGGGTGCCGGCGTCTACGTCGTCGAACTCGTCGCGCGGGATGCCCTCGGTCGCGTGCAGTCCCTGTCGGCGGATTTGTACATCGGGGGCAAGGAACCCGTGGCCTGGCAGAAGGGCCAGGCCGGCGTCTTCGACGTCGTCCCCGACAAGGCCCGCTACGCGCCGGGTGAGACGGCGAACCTCGTCATCAAGAGCCCATTTGGCACCGCCAAGGGTCTGCTCATCATCGAGGGGGCCGAACGCAACGAGTACCGGCAGTTCGACGTCGTGGGCGGCACCGCCACTGTGACGGTGGCCGTCGACAAGAACGTCATCCCCAACCTGCCCGTGCACGTGGTCCTCAGCCGGGGACGCCTGGGCGAGAGTCCCACCGACGACGCACCCTGGCGACCCCAGACCGTCGCCAGCTCCTTGATCCTCGAGGTCATCCCCACCCAGAACCTGCTGACCGTCGCCGTGTCCCATGCCCCCCAGGCGCGGCCGGGGCAGACCATCGACATGACGGTCAGCCTCAAGGACGATCAGGGCAAGCCGGTCTCAGGGGAAGCCACGGTGTGGCTCGTCGACGAGGCCGTGTTGTCGTTGGCCAAAGAAGGCCCCCTCGACCCCTTGACCGCCATGGTGGTGCGCAACCGCAGCGACACCTCGGTGTGGGACTCGCGCAACAGCGTGCTCGGTCGCCTGCTGGAAGAAGAGAACCCCGGCGGCGACGGCAGCGACGAGGATTCTGACGGCAAGGCCTCGCGGCGGGTCCGCAAGAACTTCCAGACCGTGCCCTTCTACCAGGCCACGGTGGTGGTGCCGTCGTCGGGCAGCGTCACCCTCAAGGTGCCCCTCTCCGACGACCTCACCAACTTCGTGGTGCGGGCCGTCGCCGCCAGCGGGACCGCCCGCTTCGGCAAGCACGAGAGCCAGCTCAAGGTCCGCCTGCCCGTCATCGTGCAGCCCCAACTGCCCCGCTTTGTGCGCCAGGGGGACCGCTTCGACGGCGGCGGCGTGGCCCGCCTCGTCGAGGGCACTGGCGGCGCCGGCATCGTCAAGGCCGAGTACGCAGGTCCTGTGGTGGAGCGCAAACGCAGCAAGGACATCACCCTCAGCCTCGACAAGGCCCAGAGCGTGACCTTCCCCGTCGAGGTTTCGACGACGCCGACGGAAGCCCCCCTCAAGGTGAAGATGGAGGTCATCCGCAAGAGTGACGGCGTGGGCGACGCCTTCGAGGTCACCATCCCGGTGCTCCCCGATGGGCCCTGGCAGCGCCATCTGCAGACGGTGACCATTGGCCAGAGTGCGGCGCCCCTGCCGGTCCCCCAAGAGGCCATGCGTCCCGGTTCGGGCCGCCAGACCATCACGGCCACCCACGTCCCCGGCCTGTTGGAGCTCTTCACGGCCGTCGACGTCGTCGCCGCCTATCCCCACGGCTGCCTTGAGCAAAAGATGGCCCGGGTTTCGCCGCAGCTGTCGTTGTTGAAGCTGTCCAAGCGCGTCGGCGGTCTCGGCGTCAATGCCGCCTCGGCCATCGGCAATGTCGAGCGGCTGCTGCAGGAATTCCCCGTGCACCAGGACGAGAAGGGCCTGTTCGGCTTCTGGCCCGGTTCCGCGGGCGACGTGCAACTCACCGCCCGGGCCCTGGAATTCGCCGCCCTCGCCAAGGACGCCGGCGCCGTGGTCGACGACAAGGTGATGCTGCGGGCCCGGGATGCCGTGTCGGCCAGCCTGCGCTCGGACTACGTGTTTGAACCTGCGTTGACGGCGTGGCGGCTGGGCTCGATGGCGGCGTCCCTGCGGGCGTTGTCCCGCTCGGGGACCGTCGACGACGGCTACCTGACGGACCTCGTGAAGGGCCGCAAAGCCCTCGACGCCACCGGGCGCGCCGACGTGGCCCTGGCGATTCTGCGCAGCGGGCGCACCTCGTTTCAGGGAGAGCTGACGGCCATCAAGGGCGAACTGTGGAGTTCGGTGACCTTCAACCTGGTGGGCGGCAAGCGCACGGTGGTGGGCCTGAACGACCCACGGGCCTTCTGGGGCGGGCGGGTGCTTGGTTCGTCGACGTCGTCGTTGGCGACGGTGCTGGAGGCCCTGGTGCGGCTGGACAGCACCAATGCCGACCTGCCCCTGGTGCTGGAGGCCTTGTTGGCGCGTGGGTCGGGCTCGGGGGGCTTTGGCTCCACCTGGGACAACCGCGCCGCCATCGAAGCCATCATCGCCTACCTCGATGTGGCCAACCCCAAGGGCCAGGAGACCGTCCTGCGCCTGGGCAAGGAGCGCTTCACCCTCGACGGGGCCACAAAGATCGTGCGCCACGTCGACGACAGCGGCGCGGCCCTGACAGCGTCTGCGACCGGGGTGCCCGTGCAGGCCCGGGTGGCCTGGCGCTACCTGCCCCAAACCCCGGGGGACCGACTGCCCGCCGTGAAGGAAGGCTTCCTCGTGCAACGCAGCATGACGGTCTACCCCGCCGACGGCACTGCCGCCCGCCGCAGCGACGACGTCCGCGCCGCCGAGCAGCGCTTCACGGTGGGCGATGTGGTGGAACTCCACACCACCATCACCGTCGACAAGCCCATGACCCACGTGGCCGTCGTCGTGCCCTTTGCCGCCGGCTTTGAGCCCTTGAACCCGGCCTTGCTCACGTCATCGTCGGAGGCCACCCCCGCCGAGCGTGACACCCTGTCGCCGACGTCGGTGGCTCGCCTGGACGACGGCGTTCGCTACTACGCGACGTCGTTGCCGAAGGGCACGTACAGCGTGCACTTCCGCCTGAAGGCCACGACCCCCGGCAGCTACACCCACCCGGGTGCGTACGCCGAGCTCATGTACGACGGCGCTGTCACGGGCCGCTCCGACGGCAGCCGCGCCATCATCGAACGGAGCACCGAGGGCAAATGACGTCGTCGGGGCGCCTCCAGCGTCGGGTTCGGCTCGGCCGGCTGACCCGGCGCGGGGTGGTCTGGCTCCGTGGCCGGTCCCGGCGACAGCTGCTGGCTGCCACCGGTGGCCTGCTGGCCCTCCTCAGCGTGTGGGTGCTCTTGTCGCTGGTGACCACGCTGCAGACGCCAACGCCGTCGACGTTGGTGACGGACCGACAAGGGCGCCCCCTCTCCGAGGTGGCCGGCGGCGACGGCAACGACCGCTTCGGCTACTGGCCCCTGCCCTGGGTCATGCCGATGCGGCTGGCGGTGGCCACCACCGAGACCGAGGACCGCCGTTTCTACGAGCATGTGGGGGTGTCGCCGCAGTCGTTGATGCGGGCCCTGCGACAGAATCTGTCGGAGGGGCGGGTGGTCTCGGGCGCTTCCACCATCGCCATGCAGGTGGCGCGCATGCAGTCGAATCGACGGCGGACCTTCGTGTCAAAAGGGCTCGAAGCGCTGGAAGCCCTGGTGCTGGTTCATCGCTACGGCCACGACGCCATTTTGCGTCAGTACCTGACCCTCGCGCCCTATGGGGCCCGCATCCACGGCGCCGAGAGGGCGGCGCGCTTCTACTTCGACAAGCCCGCCGAAGATCTGAGTTGGCTGCAGGCGTCGTGGCTGGCGGGGTTGCCCCAGCAACCCACCCGACTGGGACCCTTTGTCGACGGCGGCCTGCAGCGGGGCCTCAAGCGCGCCCACCGCATTCTCGGCAGCCTCCATGACCGTGGCTACTTGAGCGACGACGAGCTGCGCACGGCCCTCGAGAGCGACCTGGCCCTGGTGGACCGTCGCCCGCGCCCCGAGACTGCCCTGCATTTTTCGTTGCGCATGGCCGACGACGTGCGCGCCGCCCGCCGTCGGACCCCTGGCCTGACGACGGTGCGCACGACCCTGGACCTCGACATGCAAACCTTCGTCCAGCGGGTGGTTGGCGACAACCTCGACGAGGCCCGCCCCCTGGGCGCAAGCAATGGCTGCGCCCTCGTGGTCGACACCGTCAGCGGCGAAGTCCTCTCCTGGGTGGGGTCCGCCGACTACTTCGACGACGACGCCCACGGCGCCATCGACTACCTGCGGGCGCGGCGTTCTCCGGGCTCGACCCTCAAGCCCTTCCTCTATGCCCTGGCCACAGACCCGGCCTGGCCCCGCGCCATCACCGCCGCGACACCCCTCGCGGACCTGCCCATGGACGTCGTCGCCGACGGCGGCCGCAGCTATGTGCCAAAGAACCTCAACCGGACCTTCCTGGGCCCCATGAGCGCCCGCGAATCCCTCGGAAACTCCCGCAACATCCCCGCCCTGCGGGTGTTGGGCGACGTCGTCGGCGTCGAGAAGGCCCTGGGCTTTTTTGCCGCCGCCGGCGTCGAGGGAATGTCGGCGGAACCCGGGCACTATGGACTCGGCCTGGCCCTCGGCAACCTGCACGTCACCCCCGAGGAGCTCGGGCGCTTGTACCTGGTGCTGGCCAACCACGGCGTCGCCCGCCCCCTGGTGACAAGCGCCCTTGATGGCTTTGGCAACACTGTCCCCCGGGAATCAACGCGCCTGCTCGATAGCGGCGCCGTCGACCTCGTCACCGACATCCTGTCCGATCCCGGGGCGCGTCGACCAAGCTTCCCCGAGGGTTCAGCCCTCGACTACGACATCGCCGTCGCCGTCAAAACCGGCACCAGCCAGGGCTATCGCGACGGCTGGACGGCGGCGTTTTCCGATCGGCTCCTCGTCGTGATGTGGATCGGCAACCACGATTGGCGCCGCATGAATCATCTCGGGGGCCTCGCCGGCACCGCCGAAGCCGTGCGCACGGTCCTCACCACCCTCACGCCCGCCCACCACCGGCATCAGCCCGTGGCCCAGCGCTTCGCCGAGCCCGCCCACAGCGCCCGTCACGAGGTGTGCGCCCTGTCAGGACAGCTCGCGGGCGCCGCCTGCGCCAACCGCCGTTCAGAGGTCTTTCTCGACGGCACGGCGCCGACCACCGAGTGTTCCTGGCACCGGCGGATCGGCATCGACGTCCGCACGGGAGACCGGGCCACCGACGACTGCCCCGCCCACGTCGTGCGCTTCCAGACGGTCCTCGATGTGCCGCCGGCCTACGAACGGTGGGGACGCCAGCAGGGCATCCCCCTCATGCCATCACGGGACAGCCGCCTGTGCGGGGGCGCCCACGACGAGGGCCCTCTGTCTGTCGCCGTCGTCGAACCCCAAAGCGGCGTGCGTTACGCCTTCGACCCCGACACGCCGGCGGACTTCGCCACCATCCGCCTTGCGGCCCGCGTCGATGGCGGCAGCGGCGGCGTCGACAACGACGTGGTCTTCCTCGTCGACGGCGAACCCGTGGCCCGGGTCGGGCATCCCCACGAGGCCCGCTGGACCATCACCCCGGGCCGCCACACCATCCAGGCGGTGTTGGCTGCCCGGAGCGTGGCCTCAAGCCCCGTCGTCATCACCGTCCGCCCGTAGGGTCAGGCGTCGTCGTCATCGTCGGTGCCGTCACTCCCGTCGCCGTCGATGGCCTCCAGCAGCGCATCAAGGGCCGACACCGCCCCGAGCAGCGCCCGGGCGGCCTCCAATGCTTCGACGGGGGCCGACATGGACGACGGCCTCGCCAACAACCGCAACAGGGCGTCGGCGCCGGGGATGTCGCTGCCGGCGGCCTCGCTGGTGTCGGCGTCGCCCTGGCGGGCCGCCCGCGCGGTGTCGTCGGCGGACAAGAGGGCCACGGCCGCTTCGGCAGCGAGGGTCAGGGCACGACGGACTTCGGCGACGTCGCTCTTGCCCTGGGCCTGCTGCAGGCGCGCATAGGCCTCGCGCACGCTGATGCCCTGGGCCTGGGCCAAACGCCGGGCCCGCTCCTTGGGGGACAGGCTTGCATCATTGGCCAGGGCCACGACGTCGAGGGCTGCGGTGACGTGTTCGACGACGTCGCCGCCTTCGACGACGACGACGACTTCGCCCTTGTCCACCAGGGGTGGCGAGAGCTTGCCGCCGAGGATCCCGCGATGAAAGGTCTCGTGGAGCTTGGTCAGTTCGCGAGCGACGACGACGCGACGGGGACCGCACCAGGCAAACAGATCCTCGAGGAGCTCATCGGTGCGATTGGCGGCCTCATAGACCACCACCGCCAGGCCGCCGTCGATGGCGTGGCGCACGAGGCGCTCGCGCTCCTTGCCCTTGCGGGGCAGGAAGCCGAGGAACGCCAGCTTGGCGATGTCGACGCCGGCCCCCATCAGGGCCGCTGTCAGCGCCGATGGGCCGGGGATGACCTCGACGGTGTGGCCGAGGGCCACGACGGCTTCGACGATGCGGCCACCGGGATCGGAAATGCCCGGGCAGCCGGCGTCAGAGACGAAGCACACCTTCTGCCCGGCCTCGAGGAGGGCGGCGATATCGGGGGCCTTGTCGCGCTCGTTGTGGGCGTGGACCGCCATCAAGCGGGCCCCGTCGGCGCCGACCCGTTCCAGCAACGGGCGCGTGTGCCGGGTGTCTTCGGCGCAGATGACGTCGGCGCGCTTCAAGACCTCGATGGCCCGCGCCGACAAATCGCCGACGTTGCCAATGGGCGTGGCCACGATGGAGAGCACGCCCATGTCAGCCGCCCGCTGGAGTGGACAGCGGCTGCACCGACACGGGAGCCGCTGACGGCGTGGTCTTCGCCTTCGCCGGCGTCGTCGTCGACGTTTGGGGTGTCGTCGTCCAACCGTCGACAATGCCGTCCAGCAACGTCACCGACATCGACCCCCAGGTGCCGACTTCGACGGCGACGCCGTCCTGCTGGCGCTGGCTGATGCGATCGGGAAAGCCCAGCGCCGACGTCAGCGCCTCGTAGGTCATGCCCTTGGCGGGCTTCTTCTGGGCAATGGCGATGCGCTGGACGTCGCCGAGGGTGCGCAGCCACGGCGAAGGATCTTTCGGCGACAACGCCGCCTGGAACCAGGCATTGAAGGTGCCCTCGTCGTCGATGCCACCGGGCAGCAACAGCACGTGGCGCTCGCTGCGCTCCATGGTGACCTCGCTGCCCGTGCCGCGCGCCACCCGCAGGTAGATCCACGTGGTGTAGCGGGGTGTGTAGAGAGGGCGACGAAAGACCGCGTCGCCATCGGGCCACTCGATGCGTTCGATGCGCACCCGGGTCCCCGCGGGGATGATCTCGTCCGCCGGCGGTGGCGGAATCGGTTCACCCTCGGCGTTCAATAAATACGTCAGCTCCTCGAAGCGACGGGGATGCACCAGCCGGTAGCGGTCGTCGTCGTAAAAACGCCCCGCGTACAACGACTGCTTCACATACAGCAGCTCACCCTCGTGGGCCTCGTTGATGCGGGTGCGGGCCTCATCGGGGATGATGCTGTAGTTCGCGCAGCCACCAGCGAGGGCCGTGACGACGGCGAGTATCGATGCCAGGCGACGCATGCTCAGCCCCGCACCGCGGCCAGCAACAACGCTGGCAGCCGCAAGAAGGAAGGCTGGGCCTCGATGGCAAAGAGCCGCTCGCCCACCAGGTTGAGGGTCTTGTGGCTCGGCGACCACACGGGCTTCGGACTGATGTGCCAGGGGAAGCGCACCACCGACTTCTGGGGATGGTCGAACAAGAACGTGTTGTGCACGACGCCACGGCCCGACTCGATGTTGTCGAGGGGATGACCGGGAAACGCGCCCCACGTCGTCTGGCCGAGACCAAACAGCGAACCCGCCCAGCCGTTGATGGCGATGCCGCCATAGCGCAGGCCGGCGATGAAGGCGTCGAAGTGGGCCGCGTGGGCCTGCTGGGTCTGGGGGTGGGCCAACACCATGCACGACAACGTGCCCCAGCAGACGTCGTTGCCGAAGGCGAGGGCAGCGTCGATGAAGGCGCCTTCGTCGGCGGCTTCAAGGCTTGTCTCGGCGACGACGCCGCAGAAGGCCTCGGTGCTCAAGGCGTATTCGCCCTTCTTGGGGGGCACGTTGGGGATGAGGGTCCAGGGCACCACGCCTTCGCCGGTGGCGCCGATGACCTTGTGGTTCGGGTACTTCTCGAGGAACGCCTGATAGCGGGCCTGGGCACCGGGGTAGTAGGCCTTGCGGGGGGCCGCACGACGCAGGGCGTCCTCGACGGCGCCGATGAACTTCTCGCGCAGGGGCCAACCCTTCCAGGTCACGATGCACTTGGCGGCGTTGCAGTTGAACGAGCCGTTTTGGGCCACCATGCCGGCGACCTGGTCCGCTTGAAACGCGAGGTCAGCGTCAGACCAGGGGCCGGGCAGCACGAACACCGGCGTGACGCAGCCAAGCTCCGACGAGATGGGCTTGTTCAAGCGCGGTGTGCCCGCCTTCTTGTTCTTCTCCTGCTCCTCGGCGGTGCCGCCCCAGATGATGACGTCGTGGGTCTTGTCGGAGCCCGTGATGTGGATGGTGTCGACGGACGCGTGGTCCGTCAGATGCTTGCCGATGTCGCCGCCGCCGTAGACGACGCCGAAGACGCCAGCGGTCATCAAGGCTGCAAAGATGCGCTCGATGTGGGGGCCGCCGGCCTCGTTGACGGGGTTCATCTTCATGACGACGACTTCGTTTTCCACGAAGATTTTGTAGAGCACGTCCATGGCGCCGATGGCGGTGACGTTGCCGGCGGCGAGGACGAGGGAGACCTTGCCGTGCTCCTGCTTCTCTCGATAGATGCGGCCCTGGCTCGGGGCCTGGCCGGGTTCGATCCAGACCTCGGCGGTCCACCCCGTCAGCAGCAGCTTGTCCCACATGCCCCAGGGCATGACGTCGGCCACCCACTGGCCGTCTTTGCGCTGGCGCAGGGCGGGGGGCTTTGGTTGACCGCCAGCCTGCAGCGCCTTGATGAGCTGCTGCACGTTGCGCATGGTGACGACGGGGCCCGCCAACCAGTCTTCGCCGTGCAGGGGGTCGGTGGGCTCGATGCCCTTCAGCCGCGAAATGGTGCGGGCCCAGGGCCCGGCCTCGACGATGAGGGCGTCACGAATGGCTTCCAGCAAGCGGATGCGCTCGGGGATGCCGACTTTGACCCAGGCGTCCTTCTTCTCGACCAACCGCGCCAGCAAGGCGTCGGTGGCGGCCACCGTGGTGGGGGTGATGGACGCGGGGGGCTCGGGGAAACGGGGTGAAGCCATGACCGCCTCCTAGCAGGCTGGAGGGAAAACAGTCAGGGGTGATGCCCGCGAGCCTCGAAGAGAAACCCGCTCTGGGGTTTGTCGCCGAGGCGAGTCTCTTGAGGGGCGGGCGGGGAAACCTCCCCGCCGACAGGAAGAGCCAGCCGAAACGCGGCGTTCAGCCGGCGACGTCGATCAGGGTGGCGGGGTCGGCAACGTCGGTGACGTCGGCGGCATCGGCGACAGCGGGGCCGCTGCCATCGGGGGAGGTGTCGGTGTCGGGATCCATCCCCGAGCCGACGACGACGATGGTTTCGCTGGCCGTCGGCGGAAGCATGCCGCCGACGGGTCGGGGGAGGCGACGGCCCAGTTCGCGCAACAGGGGCTCGGCGACGGCGGCCACCCGTTTGTGTTCGAGGCGACGAAGGAGGCGCACCAGGACCTGCTTGGTGGGCTCTGGCAGGGCATCAACGGGGACCTCGAGGGCACCGCTGCGACCCAGGGCCAGGGTGGCCGACACCGCTGCCCAATAGACGCGGCTGGCCTCGTTGAGGGCCGCGGGGTCGCCGTCGACGAACGCCACCAGGGGACGGCTCTCGCGGGCACCGGGGGCTTCTCCCTCGATGTGACAAGCGAGCAGCGCCAGATGGGTGCACAGCTCGGCGGCGCGGCGCAGAATCTGGGGGCTCGTGCCCTCCCGCAACCCCTGCAGCAGCGCCAGGGCAATGGCCGAGCCACCGATGTCGATGCCATCTTGCAGCATGCTGTCGACGACGGCCCGGGCCAGGCGGCGATCCTCGAGGACATCCAGGGGCGAGACCCGTCGACCGTCGAACTTCCACGGCAACAGCAACGAGAAGCCGAGGTTCTTTTGCACCGGATCCCCCGCCAACATCAGGCGGGTCAGGGGGCTCTGGTCGAGGATGGCCACCATCAGGGCCTGGCGCGCCACCCGCAATTCCTCGTCGCCACCCTGCAGGGCCAGTCGCCACATGGGTTGGGTCAGCCGCTGTTGCTGTACCCGCCGCAGGCCGGGCATCTGGGTCAGGCGCCAGGGCGGTTCCTCGCCGTAAAAGCTTGCGTTGCCCGTCCACCATTTCACGTGGACGTCGGTGCGCATGGTCTTGAACAGCCGGCGCACGATGAGGTGGCGGGTCAGCAAGCGCGACGGATCGAGGGTGCGGGGCAGCGCCTCGATTTCCTGGGTCGCCGCCTTGGCGAACAAATGGGTGCGGGCATAAAACGACGTCGCCTGGGGATGCGTCGTCGAGAACAGCTCGTGGGCCGCGTACAAAAACGTCGCCGCGTCATGGTCGAAGGGCGCCGGCGTCACGTCGCACAGCAGGGCGGCGTCGACGAACTGGGCATCGCAGGCGTCTTTGAGCTCGACGTCGATGGCGAGGCCGTGCTTGATGGCGGCCAGGCCCTGCTTGCCCAGGGGATCGCCAATGAGGCACTTCTTGCCAAGCAAGAAGGGCACCCCGAAATCCCGGGAAAAGACCTTCAGCGTCGTCGCCGCATTCATTCGCCGTCGCCCCCGACATCACCGGTGGTGTCAGTGGCATCGCGCGCCGGGGGACGCTTGGCGGGAGGCAACTGGGGCATCGCCGGTGCTGCTGTTGACGGCGGCAGCTGGGCCTGGGCGGGGGCGGCGTCGACCTTGGTGCCACGCCACAACGAGAACGCGCCCTGCCGCTTGTGGGCGACGGTGGGCATCGCCAGCTCTTCGGCGATGCTGCGGGAGCGCAGCTCGATGATGGACGCGCTGGCCCGCTCAGGAGCAACCACCGCCCGCGACAGGGGCCGCAGCTCACCGATGGGCACGGCAAAGGGCGGACCGTTCTCGGGGAAGAACGTCAGGTTCTGGTCGGGGCGAATCTGCAAATGCTCGCGCAGCAGGTCGTAGTCGACGCGGGGCAAGAGCCCCATGCCGACGGGGCAGAAAATCTGCGGATAGATTTCCGTCATCGGCGCGCCAAACGGGATGCCATGCACGCCACGGCGATTGACGACGATGATGTGGGTGTCGGTGAGGGCGGCCTCGTAGGTCCGCAGAATCGCCGCCGGCAGCAGATAGACGAGCTTCTGGAACCAGGGAAGCCGGTCGAGTTCGATGAGCAGCGCCGTCGTCGACGCACTGCCCCGCGGCAGCCGCGCCAGCTTCAGCTCGACGTCGAGGGATTCGATGCCGATGACGGCCTTGTCCTCGGGAGGCGGGATGATGCCGTCTTTGCCGCGGACGGTGACGTCGACGAGGTCGGTGATGTCGACTTCGCCTTCTTCGACGACGAGGCGCTCGGTGACGCCCCCGCTGCGGGGCCCGTTGTCGATGCCGCTGCCGTAAAACAGGATGGTCTCGTCGGTGGAGAACGCCGCGCCGCAGGACTCGAGGGCGATGGGATGCCGAAAGCCCCACTCCACCATCAAATGTTTGTGGGTGGGGACAAACACCCGCATGCCGGGCGTCGCCGACAACAGCTGGGCGATGTGCCGGGGAATCGACTCGCAGCGCACGAGCTGGACCTCCCGGGGCCGCCCGGAGAACAACGAGCGCCGGGCACTCATCGCCGACGTCACCTTGGCCCGCACCTGGCGGGACCACAGGTAGCGGCACAGCATCTTCGACAGACCCTGCTCGCAGCGAATGACGAGGGTGTCGTGGGTCTCGTTGTCGCGCTCGGCCTGGGACAGGGGCCGGGGCGTGAGGCCCAGCACGAGGTCTTTGAGGGCGATGCTGCGGCCAAGTTTGCGACGGTCGGCGCCGGCCTCGCCGTAGAGCACCATGTCGAGGGCGTCCGCAGCGAGGTCCTCGGGGCCCGTCAGGTCGTAGCCAAGGGGGCTGCGCCGGTCCCGGTAGGGCACATAGTGCTGCTCGGTCCCGGTGAAGGCCCGTCCCCGATGAAGCCGCGCCGCCTGGGCCGCGCGGTCCGCCGCGTAGCTGCCCTGCACCTCGAAGCGGACCATCATCTCGCGCCCGCCGCGCTCAGAAACCGACTCCAGGATTTCCAGGCTCGACAGCACCTCGTCGAGGGAGACCTCCCGCGAGTAGGCGCGGAAAAAACCGACGGCGCGCGACACATCCGGGAAGAACAGGGCAAGCCGCCGCCCCATGATCACGCCACGCTCATCGGCGGAGAGCCCGGGACAATGGGTACGGCCTTGACCGAGGCTGACAGGCTCCAATGACATCGGGAGGGAGTGTGCACCCAGCACGGTGCCCACGGCAACGGCCGGGAACGCCGCACCGTCGCCTTGCGCCAGATCGGGAAGTCACCGACGATGGTTCTTTCCGCGGGGGAGCACATGGACCTGACGGCAACGACGCGGATGGCCGCTCTGTGGAGCCTCGCCCTGCTCTTGGGCTGCCCGGAGGCGCCGACGGCACCGACGCCAGGCGCCGGGGCGACTGAAAAGCCACCGTCACAACTCGTGAATGGGGCCATCAACCGGCTCCCGAAGGACGCCGATGGCAATATCCCGGTCCTCACCGTCGGCAACGAAGTCATGAAGCTCGGACCGGTGATCAGGGACCCGGTCTACGCCGCCGGCCGCTGCACCGACCTCCTCGGCGCGTGTATGGTCGGTGAACACCTGCACCCGATGGACTGCGCCCGCAAGGTTCACACCTGCGCCACTGCCGAGCCGTGGAACGAGGCAGCACCATGCTGCCCGAAGGCTTGTGTCGATGAGGCCGTACGGCGTGAGGCGTCGGGGATTGAACGTGAACTCGCCTACGCAGGGGTCTTTGACCAGACGCATCCCTGCTTTCCCGGGCTGTTGGAACAGTACTGCGCCGCCGGCGGGAAGCCGGTCGGCGGGTGCCCGGTGTCGCCATGAAGAACTCGATGCTGGGCCTGTTGCTGCTGGCAGCGCCAGCAGCGGCCTATGACTCGCTATGCGAGCAGGCTGACGGTGAAGCGTGTACCGGGCTTGAGGCCGCTCGCCACCCCTGGGGCGACGGAGAGCATGCCCAGATTTGGCGGCGCAGCCGGGCCCTCGCCGGGCTGCCAGCGTCCGTTGATGAAGCGTTCGACGTCACTGGCCTCATCGTCGAGCGTCCGCTGGCAGATGGACAGACCTCGCTGGCAGCGGCGCCTCTTGATCTGGTGGATGGATTCACCACACGCCAGGTGGCGATTCCGTTGTTTGCCCAGTTGCCCGACTTCTCGTTTGCCCTGTGGGACTGGAGCTCCGGCAACGAGGCGTGTCCGCCGGCGGGCACGTCCGCAGGGCCTGACCTCTGTCACGAATTTGCAGGACACCTCAGTTGGCTCAATTCGACCCATTTCCTCCCTTCCGCTGGGCGCGCCTTTGCCCATTTCCATGGTCTCGCCCTCGACAGGGCGGGGGAGTGCGCGGCCATCCCCGCACGGCCTCAACGTTGCCAGTTCGTGTTGCCTGCGATCGCGAGGCGCTGCTGGTCGAGGCCGTGGCTCACCACTTCCTTCAGGACGCCTGGAGCATGGGGCATATGTGGCAACGATGGGGCTCGCCCTCCGTCGATGCCAACGCCGAAAGCGATCCTCCCGAATGCTGCTGCTGCGTCTGAGACAGGAAATGACGATGCAGCTGAGCCGGATGGCCGCCCTGTTGACGGTCGCCCTCCTGGCGGGCTGCCCGGATGCGCTGACGGCACCGCCGCCAAGCGCAGAAGCGACTGAAAAGCCACCGTCACAACTTGTGAATGAGGCCATCAACCGGCTCCCGAAGGACGCCGATGGCAATATCCCGGTCCTCACCGTCGGCAACGAAGTCGTGAAGCTCGGACGGGTGATCAGGGACCCGGTCTACGCCGCCGGCCGCTGCACCGACCTCCTCGGCGCCTGTATGGTCGGTGAACACCTGCACCCCATGGACTGCGCCCGCAAGGTTCACACCTGCGCCACTGCCGAGCCGTGGAACGAGGGAGCGCCATGCTGCCCGAAGGCTTGTGTCGATGAGGCCGTACGGCGTGAGGCGTCGGGCATTGAGCGAAAGCTCGCCTATAGGGGCGTCTTCAGTGAGACCCATCCCTGCTTTCCCGGGCTCTTGGAACAGTACTGTGCCGCCGGCGGGAAGCCGGTCGGCGGGTGCCCGGTGTCGCCATGAAGAACTCGATGCTGGGCCTGTTGCTGCTGGCAGCGCCAGCAGCGGCGGGGGCGACGGTGACGCAACCTGGAGACGGTTGAATGCGGCGGATTCACATGTTTTGTGCCTCGCCAAGTCGTTGGATAATCACAACTCTTTTGGCCAGCACGCCCGAATCCCAAATGCCGAAATCGATCAAGGCGAAATCATGGTGAAATCACGAATGGCCTGCCTTTCGGCGATGGCATTTCAGCTGACGCTGTTCTCTGCCGGCTGCTTCGACGCTGTTGAAGGCACCGATTGCAGCGAGGTTCTGAGCGGCGATGTGGTGCCGCCAATCATTCGGTGCTTCGAGCCAAGAACCTATCGATGCGATACCGACGACCAGGTCTGGAAGTGGGAGACCTGCTGCTATTGCCGGGAGCCAACTGACGAGTCGCCTGGCGGGACGTATTGCCTGGGGTCGTGCATCGATACGGGCTTGCCGGAGTAGCACCAGGTGCACGGCCAGCGCGGGAACTCGCTAGACTCGGCCATGGCCCCTGTTTCTGCGACGCACCTGCTCAATGTCGCCCTCGAGGTGGCCTGTACCGAGGCTGAGGGGCCCGGGCGGCGCTATGCCGTGTGGGTGCAGGGCTGTCCCCTCCGTTGCCCGGGCTGCTGCAATCCGGAATTCCTGGCGTTCACCCCCCGCTCCCAACGTCACGTCGACGATGTCATCGCCGACATCGATGCCGCGCGCGCGCGGGGGATTGAGGGGATAAGCCTGCTGGGCGGTGAGCCCACCCGGCAGGCGGCCGGCCTCGCCGTCGTCGCTGAGGCCGCCCGGGCCATGGGGCTGAGCGTGATGGTCTACAGCGGTTTCACCCTTGCCGACCTGCGGGCCGAGCACGATGAGGCCATCGACCGCCTGCTGGCCGCCACCGACCTCCTCGTCGACGGGCCCTATGTCGAGGCCCTGCGCACCACCGAGCGGCGCTACATCGGGTCCACCAATCAGGTGCTGCACGCCTTGAGCGACCGCTATCGCACCGACGACGCCGTGTTTGCGGCGCCCAACACCGTCGAGCTGCGCCTCGTCACCGGTCCTTCCGGCGAGCGGCAGCTCGTCGTCAACGGCTGGCCCACCCTCGGCGCCCGGACCCGCTGATATGTCGACCACCACGTCTCCTCGACCCCTGCCCCGGCGCGTTGACGAGGTGCGGCAGGCGCCGTTGTCCCTCGGGGTCGGCGAGGCCGATGTCTATCTGCTGGCGGAGTCGCTGCTCGGGCAGCGCCGTCTGGAGCGCTTTGAGGTGGCGCCGTCGTCGGCGGCGCCGTCGGACACCCTGACCCTGGCTCTGGCCCGGCTGCTGCCTGTGGGCCTGTTGCGCTTCATCGGTTCCCAGGGAGGCGAGCGGGCTGGCCGCGCCTTGCGCCGAAACGGCCAGCGCGTCGACGTCGTTGATCTTGCCTTGAGCGACGCAGTCGACGACGTCGCTGTGGACTTCGACGACCCCCATGCGTTCACCTTGCGGGTGTCGTCGGCGTGGCCGACGGCGGTGTGGGTGTTGGCGACGGACCTGATGCCCCTCGTCGAGAAGCGTCGGGAGCACACGTTCACCAGCGGACTGGCGGGGCTCGGGCGCACCGACCGCCAGCGGCTGCGGACGTCGCTGCCGCCGCCGGCGACGTTGTCGGGGGACCACCTGGCCTATGCCTGCGCCGTCGACTGCTTGCCCCGCCTTGGTTTGCCGACGGCGTTTGAGACCTTGATGGCGCGGGCGTTTGCGGCGGGGTCGCCTCTGGCCCATCTCTATCGCCTCGACGACGGCGAGCTGCGGCACCTCGACGTGGACGCCTTGTTGCGGCCGCCGCTGTCACGCAGCCTGGAGTTGCTGGGGCCGGGGCTTGCGTCGTCGTGGCATCGGCAGGTGCGCCGCGTCTTGAGCCACAGCGCCGACATCGACGAGGTCATCGCCCGCTGCACCGTCGTCAGCCACCATCTGACGCGGCTGGTGGAGGCCATGGACCGAGCGTGTCGACTGGACCTGTTGGAGTCGGTGGTGGCGTTTCTGGGCACCCTCGCCGAGGCCATTCCCGCCGAGACCCGGGGCCGTTTGCTGCGCCTGCCCGGCGTCACCACCATGGCCGACCGCGATCGCGTCGTCGCCGCCGTCGCCGGCATCTTTGGCGTCGTCGACGTCGTCGACCGGGTGGCCGCCGGCGTTGCCACCGCGCGCTTTGGCGATGACCGCTTCGTGGAGGCCCGCGTCACGGCGGGGGCCATGGCTCCCCTCGCCATCACCCGCCCGGCCCTTGAGGCGGCCCGGCGGGCGCTTACCGGCGTGGTGGGGTAACAGGGACCGTCAGGTTCGCCGATGATGGAGGCAGCACATGAGTCGTGGCTACCGAGTGATCATGGACCCCCTCACGGTGGCCCGCACCAACGTCTCTGCCAGCGACGAGCTGTGCATCCAGGTGTCGTTGCTGCCCGTCCTCGGCGAGGAGCGCATGCGCGACCTCGTGCGCGAAGCCCTTGGCAGCGAGGGCTGGACGGCGTGCAAAGATGGCGGACTCGAAAAGACCGTCGCGCCCGGCCTCGTGGCGACGTTGTCGGCGGACGGCAAGACCGTCACCGTGTCGATGACCCAGGAGCGCGAGGTCACCGGCGCCGCCGTCAACGCCGCCCAGGCCGAGCAGCTCGCCCAGCAAAACGCCGAGCGCGCCAAGGATTCCATCCGCCGGGCGGCGACGACGGCGCTGGCCAAGGCCGAAGGCGACGTCCGCGCCGCCCTCGATGCCACCATCCAGCGGGTCTACGTGGCGGCTCTCGAGGAGAAAGCCCGTTCCATGGGCCAGCTCGAAAGCATGGAGCAGACCGTGGGCGCCGACGGCACTGTCGAGATTGTCCTGAAAATCCGCACCTGACGTCGTCACGTCAGTCAGCCTCGAAGAGAAACCCGCTCGGGCGGTCGTCGTCGTGGCGGGTCTTGAGTGGCGGGCGGGTCCCCGCCAGTCCAGTCGAGCGACCTTCAGAACCGGTACATGACACCGGTGCCGACGTCGGCCTCCAGCTCTGGCTCGTCGAGGAGGATGAGGGCCACGTCGAGCTCCACAAAGACTTCGAAGCCGCCGCCGATCTCGAATTCCGTGCCGATGAGGGCGAGCCCACCCCATCCCATCTGGGTGCGGTGGGTGGCCACCGGAATGTGCCAGGCGAGGGTGGGACCGCCGCCGAAGTACAGGCCGATGCTGTCGGTGAGCTCGATGGGCTTCTCCAACACCAGCTCCAGCAGCACCGCCGAAGCGTCCGCCGACGTCAAACCCTCGAGGGCGACCTCGACGGCGAGGAGGCCGTGGGCGACGTCGCGCTCATAGGCCACGCCAAGCCCGAACAGGGCCTGACCGTGGTCGACAGCTGTTGCACCGGCCAGGACCCGGGCGCTGATGCCGTTGTCGGTCTCGGCCTCGCTGGGCTCGGCGCCATGGCGCTCAATGAGTTCCCGACGTTCGTTGGCCTCGGCATCGTCGACGGCGGGGGCCTCCAGCGACACGGCGGGCGACGACGACACGGTCGGTTCCAGCTGGGCGCTCAGGGCCAACAACACGGCAGATGACAGCAACATGGCGGATCCCCTGGAAGTCAGTTCCCGATGACGGAGCGGCTGGCCCCACAGCGCAACCCACTGGCGCTGCCGTCGACACTGGCGCAGGTGCTGACCACCAGATAGGTCTGGTTCTGCTCGAGGCGGTCGAGGGCGCAGGCCACCAGGTGGTGGCTGGCGACCTGCTCCACGACGTCAAACATCGTGTAGGCGGGGGCGGCACCGTCGAGGAAGACCACGTCGCTGCCGACGTCGAAGTCGCCGACGGCGATGCGGTTGAGGCCGTCGCCGACGGTGGGCGTGCGCACGCCGGCGGTGTCCTCGACGGCCTCGTCGTAGAACGAGCGGCAGCTGCGCAGGGGCACATCCAGCGTGATGATCGTCGTCGCTGGCGCTGCCGGCGTGAGGGCCTGGAAGGCGCAGCCGCCGGGCTCCACACAGGCCACCAGGCCGGCGTCGTCTTCGACGGCAGCCTTGTCAGCGGCCGTCAGGGGGGCGCTGCGGCCGCCGCCAGCGACGGTGGCTGCACAGGCTGTGGCCGGGTCGGCCTGCACCACAGGGAGCGTGAAACGGAGGCTGGCGTCGCCAGCGACGACCGCGATGCGGCCGGGGAGCTCCACGCCAAGCACACTGGCGCGGCTCTCGAGCAAGCCACCAGCGGCGTCGTAGATGCAGACGGCGGGCTGGACGGTGTTGAAGACGACGACGACGCGACCGGCCAGACCGGGGTCCGTGGGGTCGTCGATGTCGGCTTCGCCCTCGCCTTCGCCTTCGCCTTCGGTGCCGGCCGGCCCCTCGCAGGCGGCGGTGCCCGCGACGACACCGACGACGCCGACGGACAGGGCGGCCAGGGCTGCTTGCAGGAGCCGGGCGGGGGCGCTTGGCCCGAGACGAGGGTCAAGGGCCTGGCGCATGGGTTCAGCCCTCGCTTGGCTTGATGGCCTTGAGCTTGTCGCCGAGGGTGTTGAGCTTCTGCTCGCCCATCTCGCGCTTCTTGTAGTCGTCGTAGGCGGCCTTGGTTTCCCCTTCGACGACGGCGCGCATGGAGACAGAGACCTTGTTGAAGCGGCGGTCGAACTGCCGGACCTCGACTTCGATCATCTGGTTCATCTTGACGGCGTCCTGGGCGCGCTCGACGGGATTGCCCGCGCTGTCGAGGAGGTCACGCCACGAGCAGTAGCAGGTGAGGCCCTTTTCAACCTCGAGCTGGGCACCCTTGTCGTCGGCGCGCAGCACCTTGAGGGTGTGGCGGCTGCCTTCGCGGTACTTCTTCTCCCAGGCGTCAAACGGATTGGGCTGGGTGCGCTTGATGGAGCAGCCGATGCGCTGCTTCTGCACGTCGACGTTCATGACGACGGCCTCGACCTCCTGGCCGATGTTCACGATCTCCGACGGGTGCTTGGGGTGCTCGGTCCACGACAGCTCGCCGATGTGCACGAGGCCGTCGACGGTGTCGGAAATCTGCAGGAACACGCCGAAGTCCGCGAGGGACTTGACCTTGGCCTTGACGACGGTGCCAACGGGGAACTGCTGGGCCACGGCCTCGAAGGGGTTCTTCTCGAGGGCGCGCGTCGACAGGGAGATGCGGCGGCTCTCGGCGTCGAGGCCGAGGACCTTGACGTCGACATCCTGACCGATGGTGAACTTCGCCGACGGGTGCTTGACCTTGGCGTAGGAGATTTCGCTCACGTGGATGAGGCCCTCGACGTGCTCCGTCGGCTTCGACGGCAGGGGCAGCTTCACGAAGGCGCCGAAGTCGGCGACACCGACGATGGTGCCCTTGACGACCGCACCGGGGCTGAAGGCCGCGCGGACCTCGGCCCAGGGGTCGGTGCGCAGCTGCTTGAGGCCGAGCTTGAGCTTGTGCTCCTTGACCTGCAGAACCTGCAGCTCAAGCTTCTCGCCGACCTTCAGCAGGTTCTCGATGCGACCGCCGCGGCCGCCGTCCCAGGCGATGTCGTCGCGGTGCAGCAGGCCATCGAGGCCGCCGACGTCGACGAAGGCGCCATAGGGCATGATGCTGCGGACGACGCCGGTGACGACGGCGCCTTCTTTGAGGGTCGCGAGCTTGTCCTTGGTTTCCTTCTCGCGCTCGGCCACGAGCATGGCGCGGCGGGAGACCACGATGTTGCCGCGCTCGAGGTCGACCTCGCCGACGGCGAAGCGGCCAACGCTGCCGAGGATCTTCTCGCCCTTGCCGGGCCCAAAGCGCGACATGGACGCCTGGCTGGCGGGCATGAAGGCGCGGACGGCGCCGTCGCTGACGTCGAAGGCTTCGTCGGTGAACAGGGCCACGGTGTAGCCGCCCTTCACTTCGCGCACGACGGCACCCATGACGCCGTCGTCGGTGTTGACGGCCTTGGACATGGCCTCATAGCGGTCGAGGTCCCGGGCCTGCTTCACCGACGCCGATGGCAGGGCCTCGCCGATGGCGGGGGGATCGTTGAGGCGCACGCGCAGGGCGGTGCCGACGGTGAGGTCGGGGAGCTCCTCGGGCTTGACGACGGCCTTCAGGGGCTCGGCGCCCTGGGGGCGGACCTCGACGATGACGGCCACGAGGCTGACCTCGAGGATGACGGCGTCATGGACGGCCTGCCACACGGGGGCACCGGCCAGGGTGAGCAGCTCGTCGACGTTGAACTTGGGGGGCGACAGGTCGATGGGGCGATGACGGGGGCCGTCACGACGGGGACCGCGGCGCTCGGCACGCTCGGCGCGCTCGGGACGAGCGGCCTGGTCGCCCTGGCCACCCTGGCCGACCTCACCGGCAGGAGCGGCGTCACGACGAGGACGGTCGCCGCGGGGACGGCGGTCGCCACGGCCGCGGTCACCACGGTCACCACGGTCGCTGCCACCACGGTCACCACGCGGGGCACGGGGCTGGCCCGCAGGAGCCTCGCCCGGGGGCACGGCGGTCGGGGTGACGGGGGCGGCGGCGGCTTGATCGTTCTCGGTCATCGGAAGCGGATGCCGGGGTCTCCCCCTCGTGTAAAGCGGGCTGGAGCCAGATTCGGCCCTGTCCGGACCCGGGCGGGGCTCGTCCCCCGCGTCTCGTCCGCGGGATGGGCCCCAGCCCATGGGCGCGGTCGTTTCGTGTCGGTGTTGGCGGAGGTCCTGGCCGCTATGGGAGCCGGAATTGTTCTCAGGTCGCGTTGCTGCGTCGTCTCGCCGTCTTGACGTAGGGCGGGGGCTTGTCCCCCGCGTCTCGTCCGCAGACCTCGCCGTCGACATGTAGGTCCTCGACCGACATGTCGGCAGGCGATCAGCCCTCGAGGAACGTGAAGTAGGCGTAGCCGACCTGGACCGGGGTACCCCCGCCGGGCTGGGCGCCGAAGAACAGGATGGTGTTGGCGCCCCGTTCGTAATCGAAGCCGTTGTCGCGGGAGCGGGGGAAGCGCTGGTCGTCGGCCTCGATGAGCAGGGTGGACGACACGGGCAAACGCTCCAGGGGCGAACGGCTGGCGGCGCCGGCCGCGCCGAGGAGGATGTCGGTGATGGTCTCGGACAGGTTGGGGTTGCAGATGCTGCCACTGGTGCCGCCGGTGGCGGTGGCGACGTCGATGTAGCTGCGACCGGCCACCGCCGAGCCCAGGCCCACCAACTGGCACCCGTTGGGCAGGGGCCCCACGATGCCCGACAACACGCCCCCCTGCTCGAGGAAGAACGCCGCGTACGACGACGTGGGACCAAGGTTCTCGCTCTCCTCGTCGGACAACACGATGACGATGGGGGCCGCGTCCTCGCGCAACGCCCGCTCGGGGATGGTGCTGGTGCGGCCCCCTTCGATGGCGCGCTTGGCGAACTCGAGACCCATCTCGAAGCCGTTGCCGGCGATGCCCACCCGCAGGGACTGCTTGAAGATGTCGAGGTCGGTGGTGAAGCCCTGGCCCCGCAGCACGTCGCTGTCGGTGGTGATGACCCCGAGGCGGAAGTCGAGCCCCGACGTCAGCAGCGCCGCGTAAAACGAGTCCGCCGCCGCCACCAGCGCCGCTTGCTCCTCCTGCATGGAGCCCGAGTTGTCGATGACGAAGATGAAGTCGGCCTTCAGGGTCGGAAACACCTTCTCCTCGCAGCCCGCCCGCAAGACGAGGCCAGGGGGCCCGATCAAGGTGCCGTTGGTGAGGTCGTCGAGGGACGAGCCCGTCAGGGCCAGGGAATCGACGGGGGCCAGGGCCACCACCGTGATGACCAGGGCCTCCTGCCCGCGGCGGAGGGTGCGCACAAAGAGCTGCAGGCCAACCTCGTCGGTGACGGTGCTGCCGTCGGGGGGACGTGGCAGATCGCTCAGCTGGCCGCTGTCGGCGTCGGCCAGGGTCTGCAGCAGGCGGTCCCGCAGGGCGTAGGTCGTCGTCAGCCCCGACAGGGAGACCCGGAACGAGGCCGCGGCCCCGCCCTGATCGCCACTGAAGCGCCGACGGGATTGTTCGATGCGTGACGCCACCGCGGGCGACCCGGACAGGGCCCCCAGGGCGGCGATGTCGAGGTCAAGGACCGCCGCCGCCGTCTGGACGTCGTCGGGATCCGCCGCGAGGTTGGCCGGCAGGGTGCGCACAAAGACCGCGGCGGCCACGTCGCCCTCGCCGTCGAGGACCACCGCCGGCAGCGCCGTCAGCGGCGTCGGCACAAAGCCATCCATCAGGGCCATGCGCACGCCGGTCTGGGGCAACTCGAAGACCGGCGGAATGACGACGTCATCGCACAGGCCGCCTTCGCCTTCGCCCTCCCCTTCGCCTTCGCCCTCCCCTTCGCCTTCTTCGCCATCGCCTTCGCCTTCCTCCCCTTCGCCTTCACCCTCGCCCTCTGCAGGGGCGATGACGCCGGGGACCGTGATGGCCTGACAGGCCACCAGGTTCACGCTCGCCACCAGCAGCAGGCCGAGCGTGCCGACGGCAGCCGAGACATCCGCACGACGACGACGACGCAGGCCGAGCAGCATGGCGAGGGCGACAAACGGCAGCGCGCCACTGGCCGAGGTCGCGCCGCCAGCACAGGTGCAGCCCACCTGAAGGTCCGGGGGAACGGCGTCGGCGGGACCCGCGTCGGGTGTTTCGCCTTCGCCTTCGCCCTCGCCTTCACCCTCGCCCACACCAGCGTCGACGTCGTCCACACAGACGCGCCGGCCCTGGGCGTCAAGGTCCACCTGGCGGTCGCAATCGTTGTCGAGCAGGTCGCAGACCTCGACAGCGCCCGGGTAGATGGCGTTGCTGCTGTCGTTGCAGTCGCCGTCGCAGTTGGTGAAGCCGTCGCCGTCGGCGTCCTGGCAGGCGCCGCACAGGGCGCTGTTGCCGATCTCGGCGTCGATGATGGCGTCGCAGTTGTTGTCGACGCGGTCGCAGGCTTCGATGGCGTGGGGGTTGATGGCGGCGTTGGCGTCGTCGCAGTCGCCGCAGGCTCCGGTGAAGCCGTCGCCGTCGTTGTCGAGGTCGACCTCGTCGACAGCGCCGTCGCAGTCGTCGTCGATGCCGTTGCCGCTGATCTCCAACTTGTTCGGCCCCCGGGCCGCGTCGTTGTCGTCACAGTCGCCGAAGCAGGTGGCCACCCGATCGTCGTCTTCGTCGAAGCCTTCGTCGACCTGGCCATCGCAGTCGTTGTCCTGGCCGTCGCAGACCTCCTCGGCGGCGGGGGTGTCGGCGTCGGCGCCATGGACAGCGGCATTGAAGTCGTTGCAGTCGCCGTCGCAGGTGGTGACGCCGTCGGCGTCGGCGTCGTCGTTCTCGTCGATGGCGCCGTTGCAGTTGTCGTCGATGCCGTTGCCACAGATTTCCCGGCGGAACGGGCTGCGGGTGGGGTCGTTGTCGTCGCAGTCCCCCACGCAGGAGCGGGCGCCGTCCCCGTCGAGGTCGAAGCCCTCGTCGATCTGGCCGTTGCAGTTGTTGTCGAACAGGTCGCAGCGCTCTTCGGCGCCGGGGTTCACCTCGCCAAAGCGGTCGTCACAGTCGCCCTGCCCGGTGGTGAAGCCGTCGTTGTCTTCGTCGACGTCTTCGTCGATCTGGCCGTCGCAGTCGTCGTCGATGCCGTTGCCGAAGCGCTCGGGCTGGTTGACGTTGACGAGGCCGTTGTTGTCGTCGCAATCGCCCGTGCAGTTGCTGACGCCGTCGCCATCGAAGTCGTGGCAGGGGGCGCCGGTGCAGACCCCGCCTTCGTCGACACTGCCGCTGCAGTTGTTGTCCTGGCAGTCGCAGACTTCGCGGGCGCCGGGGTGGTTGAAGGCGTCGGCATCGTCGCAGTCGCACTGGCTGGCGTTGAGGGCCGGGCAGAGGGTGCAGGCGGGGAAGCCGTCACCATCGGCGTCGAAGTCTTCGTCGATCCGGCCGTCACAGTCGTCATCGGCCAGGTTGCAGGCCTCAGCGGTGGGGACCACCTGGCCGACGCACTCACCCTGGGGCACGCCGTTTTGGCAGGGCGACGTGCCGGCCCGGCAGACGCCGATGCCCGCCGTGCCTGCAGGGCCGCTGTAGCACTCGGTCTGGGCCCCATCGACGGTGGTGTCGCAGTTGTTGTCGATGTTGTCGCAGATTTCCAGGGCCGCCGGATTGATGGCGGCATCGTCGTCACGACAGTCGCCGCCGCAGGTGGTGAAGCCGTCGTTGTCGATGTCGAAGTCGCCGTCGTCGACGGTGCCGTCGCAATCGTCGTCGAGGAAATCGCAGGTCGTTTCATCGGCGGCGGGGTCGTTGGCGGGCAGGACGGCGCCTTCGCAGGCCCCAAAGACGCCCACGTTGTTGGTCACCACGCAGGTCTGCAGACCGGGCAAACACTCCCCCCTGGGCTGACAGCCCGGTCCCGGGCACAGGCCGTCGAAGGTGTCGTCGGTGACGTTTGGACCTTCGAAGCACAGTTGGGGGACCACGTCGTCGAAGGCGCCGTCGCAGTCGCTGTCGATGGCGTCGCAGGCTTCGACGGCCCCCGGACGAATGGCGGCATTGCCATCGTTGCAGTCGCCGCCACACGTGGTGCTGCCGTCGCCGTCGGCGTCGAAGCCGTCGTCGACGACGTTGTCACAGTCGCCGTCGATGCCGTCACAGGTCAACTCGCCGAGGGCGGGGTCGTTGGTGCCCACCACCTGGCCCACACAGGCCCCGAAGCTCGACGTCCCCGAGCCGGGGGCCGCGTTGCAGGTCCGGCTCCCCGAGCGGCAGGGACCGAAGCCCGCGGTGCCGGGGCCGTCGAAGCAGCCCGCCTGCACAAAGGGTTGGCCATTGGCGCGCAGGTCGACGGTGCCGTTGCAGTCGTTGTCGAGGCCGTCGCACTGCTCGGGGACGGCGGCGACCGCGCCGTACTGGGCGCGCTGTCGATTGCCGAGCGGGGGAAGATCGTTGCATTCGCCGGGGAAGCACGACGGCACGCCATCGCCATCGGCATCCACGAAACCGTTGAAAGGCCCTCCAACACAGTCGCGGTCGACGGGGCCACAGTCCTCCTGGGCGGCCGGGTTGATGCTGTTGTCATTGTCGTTGCAATCGCAGTTGCCGAAGTTGCAGGCCGCACAGCTCAAGAAGCCATCGACGTCGGCGTCGAAGCCCTCGTCGATGATGCCGTCGCAGTCGTCGTCGCGGCCGTTGCAGACTTCGTTGCGGGTGGGGTTGACGTCGCTGCGCGTGTCATCGCAGTCGCAGTTGACGGTATTGAAGGGCGGCAACACACACGCGCTCAAGCATTGCGGTACGCCGTCGCCGTCGCTGTCGTCGATGACGCCGTCATTGACCACGCCGTCGCAATCGTCATCGAGCACGTTGCATTGTTCGGCCTGGCCGATGCCCTCGCCGGTGCACTGACCAAAAGAGGCCACGCCGTTTTGACCAGGGGCGGGAGGGGTGGCGTTGCAGGTCTGGCTGCCGCGGGTGCAGACACCGGTGCCGGCGGTGCCCCCCGCGATCAGGTCGGCGGCGTCGTAACACTGGCGGTTGATGGTGTTGCCGTTGGCGGCGCGGTCGACGGTGCCGTTGCAGTCGTTGTCGAGGCCGTCGCAGACATCGGCGTCATTGCTGCCGACGTTGGCGCGGGTGTCGTCACAGTCGCAGTTCGATGCCGAAAACGGCGGACGCAGGCAGGCCGAGGCGCAGGATGGCACGGTGTCATTGTCGGCATCGGCGGTGAGGCCGTCGTCGACCTGGCCGTCGCAGTCTTCGTCAATGCCGTCACAGGTCTCCGCCCGGCCGATGCCTTCACCGTTGCAGGTGCCAAAGCTCGACACGTTGGAGCCCGGGGCCGCATTGCAGACCTGGCTGCCCCGCGTGCACAGGCCGACGCCGACGGTGCCGCCGGCGATGAGCTGGCCGGCGTCGTAGCATTGCTGGCTGATGGTCTGGCCGTTGGCGGCTTCGTCGACGAGGCCGTCGCAGTCTTCGTCGACGCCGTCACAGGTCTCGGTGCGGCCGGGACGCACGGTGGCATCGTTGTCGTTGCAGTCGCAGCCGGCGACATTGCAGGCGCCGATGCAGGCCTTCGCCCCGTCGTTGTCGGCGTCAAAGCCTTCGTCGGTGGCACCGTCGCAGTCGTTGTTGCGGTTGTCGCAAATCTCGTCGGTGGGCAGCACCTGACCGCCGCAGGCGCCGAAGGTGCTGCCGATGCAAGCCTGGGTGCCGTCGCGGCATTCACCGACGCCGCGGGTGGCGCCGGCGCCGTCGTAGCAGGCCCGGGTGATGTTCTCGCTCTGGTCGGGCACGCCATCGCAGTCCTGGTCGACGCCGTCACATTGCTCGGTGGCGCCGGGGCGGATGGCGTTGTTCTGGTCGTTGCAGTCGCAGTTGACCGTGCAGGAGTCGATGCACTCCTTGAAGCCGTCGCCGTCGTCGTCGAAGCCTTCATCGACCAGCACATCGCAGTCGTTGTCCTTGCCGTCGCAGCGCTCTGGAGCCCCCAGGCGAATGGTGTTGTCGTCGTCACGACAGTCGCCGGCCCCGACGGTTTGGCCGTCCCGGTCGCAATCGTTTTCGGGATTGGTGGCGTTGTTGACGTCGCAGACCTGGGCCCGGGCCTGGACCGACCACACCGAGGCACCCATCAAACAGAGGGCGACGATGGCGGGGTTCACGGTGTTCACGGTGAGCTTCACAGGGCACCTCCGAGCTGGAGCTCGAATGACGATCGCAGATCAGAAACGACGAGGTCGGGGCCCGGCCCCTGGGTCAGTTGGGAATCGAAAACCCGCGCGACCCCGCGCACAAACAAAAAGGGCAACGCCGGGATGGGGGTGGCGTTGATGGCGAGGTGGGCCATGACGCCGGGGCGCACAAAGCCGCTGCCGCCACCCACCACGGGCACCCGCACCCCGCCGAGGAGGTCGGCCTCGATGAGGCCGGGCAGCAGGGGTTGGGCGAGGCGCACAAAGCCCGCCGCCTGGGTCGACGACGTCGACAACGCCGGCACCGGGCAGCCGCTGATGGCAAAGCGCTCCAGGCCGGCGGACACGCCGCCCCCCACCCGGGGCACATAGGCTTCCTCGGACAGGCGGGCCCGCCATGACACCGCCATGGTGACGTCGTCGTCGTCGACGGCGCAGACGGTGTCGCCCGCCCGGGCGTCGAGCAGCCCACGCCGGCCCCAGGCCTCGATGAGCAGATCGTTCCACCAGGCCTGCTTGTCGACGAGGAGGAGGGGCCGCACCGCCAGGTACCCACTGACCGACGGCGACGCGCCCTGTTCCATCGGCGACACCTTGGCGGCCACGGGCCCCGTGAGCTCGACGCTGCGCAGGGCAACGCCGCCACCAACGGCCCCCATCAGCCACGGTGACGACGGCTTCGGCTTTGGCGGCGGCGGCGGCGGCGCCTCGACGGCGGGCTCGGGTTCGGGCTCAGAGAGGTCCATCATCGGGGCCTCCACCCGGGGCGCCAGGGCATCGCTGGCGCGGGTGGCGATGGCCGACGCCGTGGCTTTGGCCCAGCGGACGTCGAGGGGGTCCTTCTTTTTGCGGGGCAGCTCGAGGACCAGGGGCGGCGCCCCCTCCAGCGAGGCAAAGACCTGCACGGTGGTGAGGGCGTCGTCGACGGTGACGGTGATGGCCCGCTCGGCGCGGGTGGCCGTCGCCAGCTTTGCAAGCCCTGGCGACGTCGCCAGGTCGGCGGCCACCAGGCCAAGCTCCACCTGGGCTTCGAGGATGGCCGCCGCCGTCACCACCCGGGGCCCGAGCTCCCGGCCCAGCTCCACCAGCAGCAGCTTGTGGGCAGCGGCGCCCTTTTTGACGTCGACACCAAAGACCGGGGGCAGCACCACCCGGGGGCCGGCCTCGTCGGTGGCGCCGGGGCTCACGGTGTCAGCTGCCGGCGATGACGAAGCAGGAGCCGAAGACGCCTGCGCCGCGGCCCCCGTCGCCAGCAGACAGGTCAGGCCCACAGCCCCACACCACGGCATCACGACACGACGACAAAGGCCCATGGCGTCGACTGTAGGGGGTGCTGCCCCCATGGCCCAGCCTGGGACACTGATCCCATGCAGGGAAAGGTGCGCAAGGTGGGATGGCTCGACGGGGCAGCCAGGCGCCCTCATCAGCCGGGCAGCGCCACCACGACGTCCTCGCGCCAGATCTGGCCAGTCCATGCGCGGAGGGTCCGCTCCAGCACCACCGACTGGCGGTGCAGGGCCTTGACCCGCATGCCGTCGACGACGTCGCCCACCCGCACCAGGTGGCTCTTGCCCGCTGCGTCCTCAAACAGGGCCCGGGGGCTGGCGGTGCCAGTCACGACGCCACGGAGGGTGAGCTCGTCGAGGCGGGCGCAGACCACGCCCCGCAGCTCGACGCAGACGGGGCCTTCAGGCTCCAGGGCTCCCATGGCGGCGAAGGGGTCCCGCGCCGTCAGCCCGTCGTCAGCCCGGGCCTGACCGGCGACCAGGACGGCGATGAGCGCCAGGGGGACGGCGAAGACGGCGCTGCGGGTGGTGCGGGGGCTGGTGGGCGTGTGCATGGCGGACCTCCATCAGCAGCCTCCCACAGACCATCACCTTGGGTCCACAGACCCATAACTACAACATCTAAGCACCTGAAAACAAACAGATCCCGTGAGACACTGTGGCTCAGGTCTGGTGAAGCCGGTCGAGCTCGTTTTTGAGGCGCTCAAGGGTCTTTTGCAGCAGGCGCATGGCCTGGATGTGGCGGGTGGCGCCGTCGACGTTGGCTTCGGCGAAAAACGCCGCCGCCTGATCGAGGCCCCAGGCAAAGGGTTCAATGGCGCGGGCCAATTCGAGGAGCTCGCGGGTGCGGGCCCGGGCCCCCTCTTCGATGGCCCCCTCGGTGCTGCCGTCGAGCTCGTCGGTGCCAAGGCCCGCCTCGAGCTGCCGCTGCATGTCCACCATGGCGGCACGGGCCCTCTCGACCTCGGAGGCGATGGGCCGCAGCTGCTCAATCTCGCCCACGATGCGGGCCTGCTCGTGGGTCTGGGCCTCGATGTATTGGCGCATGCCGGTGGCGTCGGCGACGGCGCGATCGGCGCGGGCTTCTTCGAGGGCGGCGTGACGCTCGGCCTCCTTGAGTTGCCCTTGCACCTCGACGACGACGGCGGCGACGGCCTCGAGTTCGGCAATCTTTTGCTGCAACGCCGCCAGCTCGCCTTGCAGACGGCTCTCGCTGTCGAGGTGGGCGGCCTGGGATTCGCCGACGCGGGCTTCGAGTTCGATGACCTTCTGCTGCTCCTGGGCCCAGGCGGTTTCGCTCTCGAGCTTCTCGTTGCGCACGATGTCGAGCTCCGCCCGCACGCCAGCGGCCTCGCCGAGGGCGCTGTGGGCGGCCTCCAGCTCGGAGAGCAGCTGTTGCCGCTCGGACTCCGCAGCGATGACCCGCTCGCGCTCGATGGTGAGCTGGGCCTTGACGGTCTCCAGCGCCGCTTCGCTCTCGCTGGCGAGGGTCTCGCGGGCCTGCTCGGCCAGGGCCAGGGCCCCTTGAAGCTCGGCGAGCTGCCCCTGGGTCATGGCCAACTCGGCGGCGACCAGTTCGGCCCCCCGGCGGGCTTCGTCGTTCGCCAGCTGCTGTTCGGTGGCCAGGGCCAGGGCCGCCTGAAGTTCCGCCGTCGACTGCTCCGCCGCCCGCACGGTGCCTTCCAGGGAATCCACCACCGCCCGCTGCTGCTCGATGTCGGCGTGGGCCACGGACAGTTCCCGCCGGGCCCCGTCGAGGGTCGCCGACAGCTGGTCCAGCTCGGCCCGCACCATCTCCAGCTGCCCGACGGCGCCATCGCGCTCGACGAGGGCCCCCTGCAGCTCCGTGCGCAGATTCTCGAGCTCGGTCTGGGCGGCCACACCGTCGTCGGCGAGGGCGCTGATCTCGGCGACGTCGCTGGCGACCGCCTGGCGCACCATGTCGAGCTCGGTCTGGAGCTCACGCACATCCGCACGCAGGCCAGTGCTCTCGGCCTCACGCTCGAAGACCTGGTGGGCAGTCTCGGCCACCCGCTGCTCGGCGGCCTGCAGGCGGGCCCGCGTCGTCACCAGCTCGGCGTTCACCGAGGCGATCTCGGCGGCCATGGCCTCCATGCGGGCCAGGGTGGCCCGGTCGGGGCCCGACGACATGGGCGGCATCGACGGCATCGACGACGGCATCGACGACACCACCGGCATCGCCGTCGGCGCGCTGGCGCTCAGGGCCTGAAAAAACGGCATGGTCGTCGGCCGCGGTGGCTGCGACGACGACGGCGCCCCCCACGACGCTGCCGACGGCGGCTGGGACGGTGACGGTGGCGCCCACGACGACGGCCCCGGCGCTGGCATGGCGAAGGCCTGGGCCGGCGTCTGCTGTTGCAGGGGCACAGTCATCCCCGTGCGCGGGGCATCAAACAGCGAGGCGAGACTGGCCGGCGGCGACGACGACGACGACGGCCCAGAAGGCGCTGGCGACGTTGACAACGACAACGGCGCGCCCCCCAGGCGCTTGAAGAGGTGGTCGGCGACGACGACGCCGTCGGTGCTGCTCGGAAAGAGCGAGACCTTCGGCATGCCCGACAACAACTGGGCGATCTGGGGCTCGACGTCGGCCAACAACACGACGTTGGCGGGGTCGAAGTGACGCACCAGCCCGTCGACAAACGCCGGGCCCGTCATGTCGGGCAGGTGCTGCCCCACAACGACCGTGGTCCACGGCTGCAGGGCGGCGAGGCCCTGTTTGAGGGTATCCACCGCGACCTGGGCGTCGTTGACGACGTGACAGGACAAACCGTAGGGCGCGAGGTCCACCTCGAGCCGCGCGGTATCTGCACCAACAAGAAGCACCTGGGTCACGCGTCCGTCCTTGCGGCGGGCAGCGTACACCGGCGGCCGGAGCGACTGCAGCACCCGTCAAACTGTGCACTGCAATGCCGCAACGGCCCGCAACAGCTCAAAATCCGAGCTCTTTTTTGCGATCAAGGGCGGTGGGCAGCGGCGCCTGCTTGGCGTTGATGATCGGCAGCGAGACCGAGCGCTGCTTGTTGATCTCAATCCAGGGCTTCAGGGCGGGCTTCTTCTCGGCGTCCCGGTCCTCGTAGATGGCCTTGACCGGGCACTGGGGCTCGCAGGCGCCGCAGTCGATGCAGGCGTCGGGCTCGATGTAGACCATCTCGGCGTCGCCGTGGAAGGCGTCGACGGGACACACCGTCACGCAGTCGGTGAAGCGGCACTTCTGGCAATTCTCGGTGACGATGTAGGGCACAGCAGGCCTCCTGAGATGGTGTTGGCGACGACGGGTGCCTATTGAGTCATCCTGCGACCGTCAACGGTCGTTGGCGAAACCGGCGTCGGCCAGCAGCGACGGTATGCCCCATGCACAGGTCTGTCCTGTTCACGTGTCCTGTTCACCTGTCCTGTTCACCTGTCCTGTTCACCTGTCCTGTTCACCGGCCCTGGATCACCTGTCCTTTTCACCGGTCCTTGTCACCAACCACCACTTTTCCCGAGGTCCCCATGAGCGCCGAAACCTTCACCGCCACCGTCCACTGGGAGCGCACAGGCGCCGACTTCGTCTACGACACCTACACCCGCGATCACCGCATCGAGCTGGGCTCGGGGACCACCCTGCACGCGTCGTCGGCGCCGGGCTTCCTCGGCGCCACCGACCGGGTCAACCCCGAGGAGCAGTTCGTATCAGCGCTGTCGTCGTGCCACATGCTGACCTTCCTCGCCGTCGCCGCCAAAAAGCGCTTCGTCGTCGACGCCTACGACGACAACGCCAGCGGTGTCCTGGACAAAAACGCCGAGGGACGCCTGGCCATGACCAGGGTGGTCCTGCGGCCCAGGGTGAAATTTTCGGGCGACAAGACCCCGACGGCGGACGAAATCACCCAACTCCACGAGTCCGCCCACCGGGGCTGCTTCATCGCCAACAGCGTCAAGGCCGACGTCGTCTGCGAACCCCGCCTGACCTGAGCCGGATCCCTCACCGCGGCTTTGCCGCGTCCTCTCCCAATTCTGGGAGAGGACTCCTTACTTCGCGACAGGACCGCCTGGTCGCGGAACCGATCAGGTGTTCAGCTTTGGCGGCGCCTGTTGGGGGTCGACGCCGGGGGGGACTGCGGATAACGGGGTGGCCATGCATCCGGCCTACTCCGCTCTCCCCGCCTCGCCCGTTGCCGCGCCACCCCTGCCCGCTCGCCTGAGCGGACTGTCCCGGTTGGCCTACAACTTCTATTGGTCCTGGCATCCGCGGGTCATCTCGCTGTTCAAGCGCGTCGACGCCCACACCTGGGGCCTCGCCCGCAACCCCGTCCCCGTGCTGCAGGCCCGCACCGACTGGAGCGATCTCCTCGACAACCCCGAGTTCCTCTCGGAGTACGAGGTGGTCACGCGTGAGTTTGACACCTACATGGACGCCGCCTGGGACGTCCCCCGCGACGGCACACCGCCGACGTCGACCTGGTTTGGCCGCCTGGCCGCCGAGGAGCCCCTCAAGGCCGCCGCCCTCAAGCGCCCCATCGCCTACTTCTGCGCCGAGTTCGGCCTCCACGAGCACCTGCAGATCTACTCCGGCGGCCTCGGCATCCTCGCCGGCGACCACCTGAAGACCGCCAGCGACATGAACCTGCCCCTGGTGGCGGTGGGCCTCCTCTATCGCCAGGGCTACTTCCGCCAGGCCATCGACGCCGAGGGCCAGCAGGAGCACGGCTACCCGCACCTCGACCCCGAACACATGCCCCTGCTGCGGGTCTCGGATCCCCGCACGGGCCGCCCCCTGCAGGTCACCGTCGACCTCCCCGGCCGCAAGGTGCAGGTGGCCGTGTGGGTGGCCCGCGTGGGCCGCGTGCCCCTGCTGCTGCTGGACACCGACCTCGCCGACAACGCCGCCGCCGACCGTCCCATCACGGCCCAGCTCTACGTGCGTGGTCGTGAAATGCGCCTGCACCAGGAGCTCGTCCTCGGCGTCGGCGGCGTCCGCGCCCTGGCCGCCCTCGGCATCGAGCCCTCGGCCTGGCACCTCAACGAAGGCCACTCGGCCTTCATGCTCGTCGAGCAGCTCCGGGCCCGCATGAAGGCCGGCGCCGGCTACGAAGCCGCCATGGAGGCCGTGAAGAAGCACGCGGTCTTCACCATCCACACCCCCGTCTCCGCCGGCAACGAGAAGTTCGACGCCGCCCTGGTCCGTCGCATGACGGCGCCTCTGTTCGAGGGCACGGGCATGGACCCCGACCGCATCTTCGAGCTCGGCCGCGGCGAACACGGCGACCCCGCCTTCTTCGACATGACGGCGTTCTCCCTGCGGATGGCCACGGTCTCCAACGCCGTGTCCCAACTCCACGCCCACACCGCCAACGGCACCTGGAAAGAGGTCTGCGAAGGCCGGGAAATCCTCGGCGTCACCAACGGCATCCACCTCGGCAGCTGGATGGGCCAACGCCTGCGCTGGCTCGCCGAAGACAAGTCCGTCAGCCTCGAAGACCTCGGCGCCGAGCAGCGCAGCGGTCGCCTGCCCGCCATGGTCAACGGCCTCGACGCCGCCAAGCTGTGGGACGGCCACCAGCGTCAAAAGCTCGAGCTCTTTCACTTCGTGAAGAGCCGCCTGCGCAAGCAGCTCGCCCGCCACGGCGAAGCCCCCGACACCCTCGGCGACGTCGACAAGTTCTTCGACCCCGGCGTGTTGACCCTCGGCTTTGCCCGCCGCTTCGCCACCTACAAGCGCGCCCACCTGCTCTTCACCGACGAAGACCGCCTCGCCAGAATCCTCTGGAACAAGGACCGCCCGGTGAACGTGGTGTTCGCCGGCAAGGCCCACCCCGCCGACCGACCCGGCCAGAAGGTCATCGCCGAGCTGTGGCAGAAGTCCCGCAGCGAGCGCTTCCGCGGCCGCATCTTCGTCATCGAGGACTACGACATGCGCGTGGGCCGCTTCCTCGTCGACGGCGTCGACGTGTGGCTCAACAACCCCCGCCGTCCCCTCGAAGCCTCGGGCACGAGCGGTATGAAGGCCGCCGCCAACGGCATCCCCAACCTGTCGATTCTCGACGGCTGGTGGGACGAGGGCTACCTTGGCAACAACGGCTGGGCCATCGGCGACCGCGAGCAGCTCGCCGACGACAACGCCCAGGACGAGAAGGACGCCCTGTCCCTCTACGCGGCCCTCGAGAACGACGTGGTGCCCCTCTATTACAACCGCGATCAACGCGGCCTGCCCACGGGCTGGATTGAACGGATGCGGGCGGCGATGCTGTCCTCCATCTGGCAGTTCTCGACCCACCGGATGCTCGAGGAGTACGTCGAGCGCATGTACATCCCGGCCGCCCGGGGCCGCTGACAGGCAATCGCATCAGCGAGCATGCAGGAAACAGGGTGACGGCGACGTCACCCTGTTTTCGTTTTCGACGGATTCGGTGTCGGCAACGCCCTCTCTGAACCGGACGGGTGAATCGTTTTGTGTTTGCCCGGGTTCTCACTCGACAGGAGTCCGGATGCCCCCTGCTTCGGCAGCAGCAGCCAACCGCTCGTTTTCGACCAACAGCTCACGGCCGTCTGGCTGGTGGGTCGTACCGATCGTGATGCTGTGGCTCGTCGTCGGTGTTGTCGTCGTTCTGCAGGTCATCAGGGTGCTCACCGTCCCGAGCCATTTCTGGTTCCTGGAGCCGAGCGATGGTGCCGTCCTGACGACGCTCGTCCCACGCGTCTCGGGGGTGCCGGCAACCCGCGTGTGGTTTGGGACAGCCTCACCCGCACAGGTACTCCCCGGCGTCTTCCTCTTTGCCCTGGCCTGGAACGCGGGGCTGTTTGGGCTGGTGCAGCTGGTCAAGCGAGCCGCAGCGCAGGCACCCGTGAAACAGCGGTGAAATCGATGCAGCATCGGGGGCGCGAACACCCCGGCTCCCGGCTCAGTGTAATCGTCCTTCGTATTCCGAGAGCTTCGCCTCAAAGCCATCGAGGAAATCGGTAAAGCGCTTGTCCACGTCAAGCCGCCTGGCGATGGCGACTTCCGCACGAATCTCGCCGCACGCGATCAACGGTGCACGGTCCATGGGTCATTGGTCATCTGGACAGCGTTTTTTCGCCATCGCCCGCCGCGGCGGCATTCGGGTCGACATCGACGCCCAGGGCATCGCCGTCATCGAATGGGTCAAGGCCACGTCCAGCGCCGACATGGCCGGCGAGGGCGACCAGGTCGTTCGTGCGCTCTGTCCAATAGGAGCTATTCGCCTGCGTCACCTGGATGACGACATCATCAACGCCGCGCACATACTCCGCGACCTGATCGCTACCGCCCCTGAGGGCGTGCCAATGCATGAACACGGTTCGTCGAAAGAAGGGCGCGATCGTCTCCAGCGTCCCAGTGCGGGCGCCGGTGGGTTTCGAGCCTGCATCGGTCAGAAAGGAGTCGCGGACGACAAGTATTGTCCGAGCTGCCGGCGTGTGCCCGCGAGTCTGGGCGCTCGTCGTGAGCCATCCCGGGTATGAGGAATCGCGGACGTGCGTGTGGCGTAGCGTCACGGCGGTGAGCGGGCTCTCCACGACGAACTGATAGGGCTCTTGGATACCTATCTTCAGATAAAGGCGAGAGAGTTCGGCGTCCATCATCGTGTACTTGCCCGTGAGATGCGGTGCCTTCGCCTCATCCCAAATGGCGGGGTCAATGTGTTGGACGATTGCTTTGCCCTGGAGCCAGCCACCTTCGTAGCTCCAATGGTCGTCATTTCGCCGCCAGAGGTGCCGACGATCTTCCGGCAATCGCGGATCTTGGCGCAACAAGCGCTCCTTTTCGGCCTCGCATGGCGTCCAAAGGTCGACGATGCGCGGGTCGCCGTGAGCGCGCGCGCGAAGCATGCGCTCCGTCGGGCCGGCGATTTCGTCGTGGGCCACTCGATAGGGCTCGGGAAGATGCTCCGGGTAGATGCTCGCCTTCGTCGGAGTGAACACGATGTGGAGCGGGATGCCGAAGGCGGCAAACGCAGCTTCGACCCGGTCCAGGGCGGCGGCAAGCTCGACAGGGGGGGTTCCGCCGGCCGCAAGGCCGCCAAGAATTCTTTCGCGCCGCCAAGAAAACCCACCAGGGCCGTAGAACGCGTCACGCGACGGCGAGCCGCCGAAGACGCGGTCGTCGATGAGATGGTCCAAGACGAGAAGGCGATCTCGCAGCGGCAAGTGGTCCCACAACCAGTCGGTGTAGGCCAAGCCAAAACGAGCCGTCCATGTCGCCGACCATGTGAGCGCCGGGCGCTCATTGAGTGCCCGGTTCTGCAGCGCGGTGCCACCGCCGCGTTCACCGAGCAGGCCCGCGACGAAGGGCGCAGAGAGAAACGCAAAAGCAAGCGCAAGCAGCACCATCGACCAAATCGCCTCGCGGTGCCCTCGCTCCGGGCCTGCACCGTCGAGGTCGCTCGTGCTCCTGAGCGGGCTCGCCATGTCATCCAGCTGTCCAGGCAGACGCATGGGACCTCAGAAGCGAAAGTAGATGAAAGGACTGAAGTTCGAGCTCGCGATGACCGAGGCGGTCATTGTCGCAGCGATGGTGACGATGCTGAGGCGCGCCAAATGGGCGACAGTGTCGTTGCACTCTTCGAGGAATCGACCGACGACGAAAGACGGCGAGAAGAACAGCGATGCGCAGGCGACGGCAGCGAAAGACAGGTTGCGCGGTGAGAGTTCCTCAATGACCGTGATCGGGAGAGACCAGTCTGTCGGCCAGAGCAGCTGCCCGTAAAACGAGATGGCTTGTGGGAAGGACTCCGCGCGGAAGAGCGTGAACCCGAGAACGACGAGAACGAACGTGACCGCGCGGCGCCACGCCTTCGCAGGCGCCACCGAATGGAACCCAAGCAAGCGCTCGATCGTCAGCAGCGCGCCGTGGAAGGCGCCCCACGCCACGAACGTCCAGCTGGCCCCGTGCCACAGCCCTGAGAGGAGGAATACAATCCACAGGTTCCGGTAGGTCTGCGCGCTCGAGCCGAGCGAGCCGCCAAGCGGCCGGTAGACGTAGTCGCGGAACCACGTTGACAGCGTGATGTGCCAGCGACGCCAGAAATCGGTAATCGACGTCGCCGAAAATGGTCTATTGAAATTCTCCGGGAATCGAAAGCCGAACATGTGACCGAGCCCGATGCCCATGTCGGAGTACGCCGAGAAATCAAAGTAGATCTGCAGCGTATATGCCAGCGCGCCGATCGCTGCCGCCGGCGTCGTCAGTTCCGCAGCAGGCAGTGCGAAAGCGGCGTCAGCGAGCACGGCAACGCTGTCAGCGACGAGCACCTTCTTGCTGAGCCCATATATGAAGCGCACTGCACCTCGTGCGACGACGTCAAGTGGCGTGCGACGCCGTGCGAGTTCCAGCTCGACATGCGTGTACCGCACGATCGGTCCGGCGATGAGCTGGGGAAACAGGATGATGTACAGCGCCAAATCGAAGGGATTTCGCTGAGCGCGCGCGTCGTCGCGGTAGACGTCGACGACGTAGCTGACGCTCTGGAAGACGAAGAAAGAGATACCTATCGGCAAGACCACCGGCGGCAGCGGCGGCAGGGCGATGTTGAATCGGAACGCAACGGCGGCCACCTCGCCATGCAGGAAGCCGGCGTACTTGAAGAACGCCAATGCCATGATCTGTATGGCGACGGCGACGACGAGAATGGGCGTCCGGCGACTTCCTGGCCGAGCAAGCAGCAAGCCGGCGATGTAGCTCACCGCGATCGCGGCAATCATGACGAGAAGGTGTTTCCCCGAGCCGTAGAGGTAGAAGACAGTACTGAAGGTGAGCAGCACGAGGTTCTGAACGCGATGACCGATGGCGTCGCCACGGCGAGCGCCGCGCCCGGCCGCGATCGCACGGTCGAGCCCAGCCGCCACCAGTGCGGCAAGAAGGCACGCGGGCAGGAAGATGAACAGGAAGACTGGCGATGAGAACACCATTGGCTTGTTCGAAGTCGCACATTCACGTCCCGGCTGCTAGGGCGCATCAACGCACCTGAACAGCCGTCACGCGCAAATGCTGTACAACCCAAAGGCCGCTGCAAGGGGTTCAGGAGCACCCATTTCGGTCCGTCGGCTGTCTCATGAGCGTCATTGTTGGCGTCGGCCTCGACACCGTGCGCAGTCAAGGCAATCGGTCTTCATACGCAGACAGCTTTTCTTCGAACCCGTCGAGAAAATCGGCAAAGCGCTTGTCGACGTCAAGCCGCCTGGCGATGGCGACTTCCGCACGAATCTCGCCGCATTCTGCCAACGTTGCGCCGTCCATCCCGTAGAGAATTCCCGCAGGCCATTCGTGGATGCAGTTTCGCAGCCAATCAGTCGCCAAGGTGAGGCGGAGCAGTCGAGCCTCGACATGGTCCGGCGCCGCCATGAGCAACTCGTCAAGCATGGCCACAGGGGAGTAATCCATCTCGATCGGTCCGAGGCGCCCGCCGCCGAGCCACCTGCGGCGCCTCGTATCGGAATGGAAATTGGCGGCGAGCTTCGCCATCCAGAGGAGCGCAAACGGGTCATGCTGGTCACGGCCCGCCAGGAGCACTGGCAGCACCACCTGCGTGAACAGCTCGTGGGGAAGGCGGGCGCCATCAGCAGCGAGCGCCGGGAGGTTCGTTCGCACCCATACCTCTCGCTCCGCCTCGCTCGCGAACGACGCGGCGAACCTGCCGATGGCGAGGCTCGCCTCGGCTCGCATCCTGCGGAGCTTCAGCCTCCGGTACTCGTCGAGCAGCGCCTCATCCATGCCCCCAACCTACATCAGGCGCAGCGACCGGAAACACCCTGCCGCAGCCGCCCAGCAGCAAGGGTTCTCGATGGTCCCCTCGTGTGTTGGCGTCATGGGTCGGCTCGTGGCATCGTGATCATCTGATGCGCTGCGGGCCCAATCCGAACGTCAGCTTTCTTTGCTGCCTTTGCCCACATCTTGAGAGTCACCGTGGTTGACGCGAAAGCGCTCGTTGACATCAAGAAGACTCAGCTGGCGAAGTGCCTGGAGCATCGGTCGGAGTTTCAAGCGGTGCTGGACAACCAGAAGCTGGGTATTGCTCTGCAAACTCTTGGAATGACACCGATCTACGGAGTCCGCGAGCCAATCGAGGCAGGCACCTGCGGGTGGTACGTGTGGTGTGGACCATACGCACCTGATGCGGATTTCTTTCAGCCACTTCACGTCTCTCACCTGGCACATAGGCTTCCGATCATTCTGCCGTATCTCGGCTTGGCCGTCGGCCACAAATTCATCATCGATGAATCCGGATATGAGGACGTGTGGTTTGAAGAACAAGACAAGTGACATTGGATTTCGGCAATTCTGCGTTGGCGACCAAGATAGGTACCTGCGTTGAAACCCCATTCCACGCGCAAACCCTGGCCCTGCTCGCCTTGCCAGACCAGGCAATGCCCGAGCGGAGCGCCAGGCTTCGGCAGTGGGCGCGGACCCACCACCTGGTGCTGCCGGCGTCGGTGGTGGATTGGGTCGAGCGGATGCCCGAGGGGACGGGGACCTTCACCGGGTTCACCGTATTCGCCTTTCGGCATCCTTCCGTCGTCGACGTCCCGGGCCGCGGACGGGCGCTGGTGATGCAGAAGGGACTGTGGCGGGAGTTCATCCACGTCGTGCTGCTCGACGGACAGGACGACCCGCCGGTGCTCTTTCATGACCAGCGACGCGGGTGGGTGGAGGTCGCCGGGCATTTTTCGCATCACGTGCTCGGCGAGGTCTTCGATCGGCGCGACGGGCGGTCGGTGAAGATCCGCCTCAAGGGGGAGGCTCCGCTGGACGAGTTCCGCCGCCGGTTCGTCGAGGTGCCGTCGACGAAGGACCTGGTTCGCGGCGATGAGCGGGTGGTCCACCGGTTCAGGCGATCTCCGTCGGAGCGGATCGTCGTGACCAGCGTCAACGGCGACACCATCGTCGACATCCTGGGCACTCCCCTGGCGGAGGTGGAGGCAGAGCTTCGGGCATGGCTGCCGTCGATCGTCGACGTCGATCTTCGACCGGGCCTCACGCGTCTCGGCTACGTGGCCCAGTGGCTGGACTCGGGCTGGCTCGATGCCGGGTTGCTGCTGAACCAGCTCGAAATCGTCCAGGCCGACGACGACGAAGCGCAGCTGCTGGGCGTGCCTCGCGGCGAGGCCACGGAGCATTTTCGGACTGGGGCGTTCTCGCGCGCGTTCGTGGATCCCCGTGTCCACAGCGGCGAAGCACTGCCAATGCTGCTGGAACTCATCGCCGCCGACCCCGATGGGGCTTTCGCTGCATCATTGGCCTACACCCTCGTCAGCGACGTCACACCGTTGTCGCCGGAAGCGGCGCTGGTGGCGGCCCGCCATCCAGTCATGGCTCGGGGAGGTGGCTGCTTCATCGCCGCCCTCGAGAGGATGGGGCGCTCTGGCGTCCCCCGGGGCGAGGTCCTCGACCATGCGACCCGGCTGCTCTCGCTGATGGATGCGGCCACCCAGGCCGATGCCTTGGGGGCCGGCGCCGACGACGACATCTTCATCTGGCTCGCCGAGCATGGGGCGAATCGGCGGGTGCGGACCTTCGCTCGGCACGGCCTTCACCTGAGGCGGGCTGGCGACGGGGCGAGGCTCAAGACACCAGCCTGAACGCGTGCTGCATGCGGTTCTGCTCATCCCGCGAGAGGCCAACATGCTGCGCGACCTCGCGCCATCGCCGGACCGCTGCGATGACCTCGGTGATGATGTGCTCGGCGCGCTTGCCGTCGACCCTGAACCATGGCGCGACGTCCCGCGCGAGGGACAGGTCCTGGGCATTGCTCGTCATGTCGATGTTGAGCACGTGTCCGTTGCCCGTCGGAATGGGATTGACGTCGTAGGCGGGTGCGAGGCGCCAGCCGCCCGTCGCCAGCAGAAAGCCGTGGTTCCGCAGGTGGTCGTCGACGTGGGAGATGCACATCGAGAACACGATGCGGCGCCACAGCTGCTCGAGGTCTTCGTGTGGTGATGCGCCCCCGCGCGTCAGCACGTCGGCCAGCTCGAGGTAGCTGGCAGGCTCACCGTCGATGTGACCCGTGAGCGTCATCGCCGACGCAAAGTGGCGGCGCACGTCGTGGTCGCGGTCGAAGCGCCTGGTGAGGAAGGTGTGGTGCCGGTAACCGAAGCGCTCGCAGCGCGACGGCGCCATCCAGATGCCAGCGTCAGCGGCGAGGGTCGCTGCCACTGCCTCCCACGCGCCGACATCGTGGACGTCGCCGTCGGATGGGAACTTCGCGAGCCAGAGGGTGCCGTCGACATCGGTCACCGAGGCCTTCGGCCTGGCCCCGCCGAGGGAGCTGCCCGGCACGAGCAAGAGGGCGAGGGCTTCTTCGTAGCGGGGCGTGTCCTCGTTGCCGGGCTTTTCGAGTTCGAGGCTCGCCTGTTCGAGGGCGCGCAGGCTGGTGAGCGGCGGTGCCGCCCGCTCGTGGTCATCGTCGAGGAAGGGGCCGTCGCCAATGCGAAAGCGCAACCCGCCAAGGCGTTGGGTGTCATGCACGCCCAACAGGTAGTCGACACCGAGGAGGGGCCGTGGCGGGCGACCGGCCTTGCGGGCGAGGACCGCCTCTCGGCGATCCATGAGCACCCTGCCCCATCGATCCGGCGACGAGTCGAGGAAGAGGCCGAAGTTCGGTCGCTCGGCGTCGGGATACTGGGGGCCACGGAAGTGTTGCAACGACGGATCGAGGGCCTGCGTCGGGCCCTGCTTCAACCAGGTGGCGTCGTACTCGAAAGAGAAGATCTCCTTGCCACGCGTCATCTGGACGACGAGTTCGCCCACCCGCTGCCGGCCCGGGAGCTCGGTCCAGTCGGCCCAGACATCGATGTGGCGGCGCCCGGCCTTCATGGTGCCAGCTCTTCCTGCGGACGCCGGATGCGCAGGTCCCCGAGCATCACGACCCTCTGGCTGGCACCACGGTCGCCATCGACGGCGACGTCGACGGCGACAACGGGCTCCACCAGCAAGAACACGGGCTCGCTCGCCGACAGGACGTCCGTGATGACAACCTCGTCGCCGACCCGCAGCGCCTCGGGGGCCCGCTCCCGTGGGGGCGCGCCAGGCACGAAGGTCTGAATCCAGTCCCTCGAGGCCACCCACACCAGCGCCCGCTGGCCACGCAGGCGGTCGAGGTCGTTGCCGACGAAGCTGGCGAGGTCGACGGTGTCGCGCGGCGGCTTCTTCGTTCGTGGCCGCGCAGGCCGGACGCGTTCTTCCAGCTGGGCATCCTGGAGCTTGCGGCCCAACACATCGTCGGCGGCGAGCACCGAGAGGCTGCTCGACAGGCCGAGGGCGTGCAGCACATTGGCGAGACTCCCGAGGGACACGCCGGGGTCGCCCAGCTCAAGGGCGCGCAGCGTGTCGCGCGCCATCCCCGCCCGTTCGGCGACCAACCCGGCGGTCAAACCACGGCGCAACCGCGCGAGGCGGATGTTCTCGCCCAGGCCGACCAGTTCCCGCAGGGCAACCGGCAATGGTGCAGACGAGCGACGACCCATGCTGACTATCTCCGTCAAAAACACCAACGATGACGATTATAGTCGTCATTGTGAGTCCGACGCAAGGGACAGTCGCTAGATGACGCCCCGCAAGCCCTGCCCCCGCGACCGCCAGGCGTCCTCGATGCGGGCCACGAGCGCTGGTGCCAGGGGACCGCGGGCGACGGAGGCGGCTGCGCTCACGAGGCGGGCTTCGCTGCTGCAGCCCACCAGCGCGGTCTGGACGCCGGGGGAAAACGCCGCGAACCGCAGGGCGACGTCGGCCATGTCGCTCATGCCCGGCTGGCCCTCGAGGCCGAGGTGTTGCAGG
>Ga0247834_1001092_pt1 | contig 48872 bp, 53 predicted proteins | sample LaCruzMarch2015__8_FD_187118 | JGI IMG/M metagenome (GOLD analysis project Ga0247834, IMG submission 187118) | Freshwater microbial communities from meromictic Lake La Cruz, Castile-La Mancha, Spain - LaCruzMarch2015_12m | ecosystem: Environmental > Aquatic > Freshwater > Lake | place: Spain... | reverse complement strand
TTTCTACAATCTTCGTGTACTCACCGTAGAAGTAAGCGACGAACGCTTCCTCCGGCACATCAATGGCAACAGTCCATGCTCCACCAACAAATACCTCAGATCGCATTGAGCCGGGTACCACCGAATGTTGCGTTCCGTGATACCACTCTTCCAAGGCAACACTGTCGGTCCAGGCCGCCCACAAGATCTCCAACGGGATATCAAATTCACGTTCAACGCTGTACGCGGGCTGGTCGCTCATTGTGTCTCCCTGTAGTCGGATAGTGCTAATTAACCGTATAACTGTTCACGTCAGACATTGAAGCGGAACTCGACCACGTCGCCGTCGGCCATGACGTAGTCCTTGCCCTCAATTCGCACCTTGCCCCGAGCCTTTGCCTCATTCATTGAGCCGGCATCCATTAAATCTCCAAATGAAACAACTTCAGCTTTGATGAATCCCTTTTGGAAGTCGGTGTGAATTACACCGGCTGCCTCAGGCGCCGTTGCATTTCGTGGGATCGTCCAAGCGCGAGCCTCTTTGGGGCCCGCGGTGAGATAAGTCTGAAGACCTAAGGCATCAAAGCCAACCCGCGCCAAAGCTTTGAGCCCCGACTCGGTTTGGCCAACTGATAGAAGGAGTTCCAGCGCTTCTTCATCGGAGAGCTCAACTAATTCAGACTCAATTTTTGCATCCAAGAAAACTACTTCAGCCGGAGCAACGAGTTCCGTCATCTCTTTGCGGAAGTCAGCATTAGATAACTCTGCTTCGTCAGCGTTGACAACATAAACAAACGGTTTTGCCGTAAGAAGAAATAACTCGCGAATGGGTTCTACATCAAAACCTACACTAAACAACGTTTTACCTGAATTAAGAATCTCTTGAGCCTTCTCGGCGGCTTCGAGAACTACCGCTTTCGATTTATCAAGACGCAATTCCTTCTGCAAACGAGGAATCGCTTTCTCAAGTGATTGCATGTCCGCAAGAATTAGTTCGGTATTAATGGTCTCCATGTCCTCTTTGGGTGAGACGCGACCTTCGACGTGGACAACATCGTCGTCGGTAAATGCCCGAAGCACCTGGCAAATTGCGTCGGATTCGCGAATGTTGGCAAGAAACTTGTTACCAAGACCTGCACCTTCCGAGGCACCTTTAACGATTCCAGCAATGTCCACGAAGGTGACACTCGCCTGAATGATTTTCTCGGAGCCAAAAACTTTCGCGAGGTCAGAAAGTCTGGGGTCAGGAACACCGACAACACCGGTGTTTGGCTCAATAGTTGCGAAAGGGTAATTCGCGGCAAGGACATCGTTCTTTGTCAAAGCATTAAAGAGAGTTGATTTGCCCACATTAGGCAGGCCGACGATTCCTAGAGTTAATCCCACTCCCGTACTTTATTCAGTGCTGACTTCCATATTTACTGACCCCAAGGCTTTAGTCATTAATTTGCAAGAATTTCGCCAACTGCTTTGGACGGTCGTTTGAAATGTCGGTCTGCCATGTCAGTATCGGAGTGTGGATTCAGCGGCAGTTCTCATCATGGCAATTGCACTCGTATTTTTGGGCATCGGATTTGGATATTTCCTCGGTTCACGGGGAAATCGCTCCTCCAATGTTCCCGAACTTGAATCGGGATTAACTTCCCTCTCCGACGCAATTGACCGAATCACCAAGTCGGTCTCTGCCCAACAGGTTTCCTCAGCTGAGTCCTCGGCTGCACTTCGCACTGAACTCACCGTCTCAATCGCGAACCAATCAGAGAGTCTGCTGCGATCAGTGTCCGAAGTGAAAGCCCAAGCCCATCAACTCAGCTCGGTGTTGAGCCGATCCGGTGCCCGCGGGCAATGGGGTGAAATGGAACTCACTCGCCTGGTTGAAGCAGCCGGCATGATCAACCGGGTTCACTTCCTAGACCAAAACACGATTGACAGTGCACAAGGCAAGTTGCGCCCTGACCTTCAAGTAATGCTCTCCAATGGACGTTGCATTTTGATTGACGCCAAAACACCCATGGATTCATTCCTTCGTAGCGCCGGTAATCAGTCGGAGGAAAGCATTGACGCTCTCATGAGCGCACATGCTGACGCGGTGATTCGACATATTGAACAACTTGGTCGAAAGGCGTACGGCGCGGAAGTTCAGGAAGCTATCGACTTTGTTGTGATGTTCCTGCCCTCTGAAGCATTGCTCGAAGCGGCCCTTCACCAGCGACCTGATCTTCTTGATTTTGCGTTCAGCAGAAACATCGTTCCAGCAACACCGACAACATTGTTCGCACTACTTCGCGCGGTTTCCCTAGGTTGGCAAAACAGTGACATGGTGGAGCAAGCGGAAGAAATCTCCCGTCTCTCCCAGGAAATGTACTCACGGCTTGACACGGTGCTCAACCACTTCGCCAGTGTCGGTAAATCACTCGGCGCAGCCGTTGGCCACTACAACAGTGCCGTGGGATCCATTGAAACTCGGCTGCGCCCTACCGGTCGGGCACTCACCGACCTGGGGGTTCGTGGAGTAAAGAATGAGAGTGAGCTTTCCGCGACTCCACGCCTTGACGTGTTCACATCCAACCTCTCGGAATCTGATTCGGTAACCTAATCCTGTGACCGACCAACCGGGCAGTGAACCGGGTAATGAATACGAGGCGCTTTTTCGCCCCGAACAACCTGCGCCAGAACCTGCCCCAATAGATGCCGCACCTCATCGCGTTGATATTGCCGAAACCGGACGCGTGTTTAGAAGTCAAGGGGTCCAGGGCAACGAGGAAGCACTGCTCGCTCTTCCCACCGGTCGGATAAACAAATTGCGAACCCTCGAGCGGGTGGATACCCCCATCCCCGATGAAGACGTCAGTCAAGTTGGTCAAGTTGGTCAACATGAGACTGGAGTTCCTACGCGAGCCCCCAGGGAAAAACAAGTTCGTTCACATGGTCGCGGGGCAGTTTTTGGTTCATTGAGCGCATTGTGGATTTACGGAATCACGATTGGCGCAACCCTCTTTGTCGGACTGCTCGACGTACTCATTTTTGGCGGCGAACCGGGAGCACTCACGGGAGTCGGGCTCCTTATAGTGTCCATCTTTGTCAGCCTGGCTGTCCGTTCACAAGATGATTCACAAGCGATTTATGCCCCGGCAATTTCATTTTTCTTGATGGCGATCACCGTTGGTCAAATCAATGTAACGGACACTTCTCTCATCAACAGGTTCGTGAGTGTGTTCTTCATCTTGGGGAACAACTGGTTCTGGGTGATTGGTTCCACCATAGTCGCTCTGGGCATTGTGGCGTTTCGCCGCAGATCCTTACGGTAGAAGTAACCCTTAATTGCACCGAACCAAACTACTTGGCTGCGGCAGCCTTGATGTCTCGTCGTAATTCCGGTGGAAGTGCGAACATCAAAGTTTCTTCAGCGGTATTCACCTCTTCACAGTCACTGTAGCCTTGTTCGGCCAACCAGTGAAGTACTTCATTCACCAGGAGTTCAGGCACCGACGCTCCGCTTGTTACTCCAACGGTTGAAGCACCTTCAAGCCATTCACTTTTCAATTCACGGAAACTGTCAACGCGGTAAGAAGTTTTTGCTCCCGCATCGAGTGCCACCTCAACAAGTCGAACTGAGTTTGATGAGTTTCCTGAACCCACGACAATTACGACGTCACACAGAGGCGACATTGCTTTCACCGCTGTTTGACGATTTTGGGTTGCGTAGCAAATATCATCACTAGGGGGGCTCGCCATTTCGGGGAAGCGCTCCTTGAGAACATTGACGGTTTGAATCGTTTCGTCAACTGACAGGGTCGTTTGGGAAAGCCAGATGAGTTTTTCTGGGTTAGCAACTTCCAAATTACGAGCTTCTTCTGGGTTCTGCACCAAAGTTATTGAGTTAGGAGCCTCACCCATCGTTCCTTCAACTTCTTCATGACCAGCATGACCAATCAGGATGATGTCCAACCCTTCATTGGAGAAACGTTTGGCTTCAGCATGCACTTTGGTCACAAGCGGGCAGGTGGCATCGATTGTCTTAAGGGAGCGTTCGGCAGCTTCGGCGTGCACACTGGGAGCAACTCCGTGGGCCGAAAAAATGACCGTCGAACCCTCCGGAACAACGTCAAGTTCATCGACAAAAATCACGCCTCTATCTTGGAGGGACTCAACGACGTACTTGTTGTGAACAATCTCTTTACGAACATAAAGTGGGGCGCCGTATAGATCCAGCGCCTTCTCTACAGTGAGGATCGCGCGATCAACGCCAGCGCAATATCCGCGAGGGGCCGCCAAGAGAACCTTTTTTGTCGAAGCCATGCCTCTATCGTAGGCATATCTCCTACTCCCCGCCTAGGCTGCACGGGTGGCATTAGAGACTTCGGAGCAATCACCAGCACCCGTGCGCGTGATCTCCCAGTTGCTCCACGACTACATCAACCGGTTAAGTTCCATTTGGGTTGAGGGGCAAGTAGCCGAGTATCGGGTTCGGCCGGGCGCCAGCGTGCAGTTCCTCACACTTCGTGACACGGATGCACAGTTCTCACTCAAAGTAATGGTGAATTCGGCACTTATTGGCGCAATGGATCCACCCCTGGTTGAGGGTCAAAAAATAATTATTTACGGTCGGTGTGATTTTTGGACCAAACAGGGATCGCTACAAATAGTTGCCCGCGAGATTCGAGCTGTTGGCCTTGGCGAATTGCTGGCTCAGTTGGCCGCACTGAAAGAAAAGTTGGCGGCCGAGGGACTCTTTTCACCTGAGCGCAAGAAACTACTCCCATTTCTTCCTAAGCGAATAGGGCTCATCACGGGTCGACAAAGCGATGCTATGCACGACGTTCTCACAATCACAAAGGACCGATGGCCCGCTGCAGACTTTGAGATTCGAGAAGTTGCCGTACAAGGAGTCAACGCTGTCAGCGAAGTTACTGCGGCACTCAAAGAACTGGACCTTCTTGGACTTGATGTGATTGTGATTGCTCGGGGAGGTGGCAGCATGGAGGACTTACTGCCTTTTAGCAATGAAGCACTGGTTCGAGCCGTCAGCTTGGCGAACACACCGATCGTTAGTGCAATTGGACATGAGCAAGACACTCCCCTTTTAGATTTTGTTGCAGACCTGCGTGCATCCACACCAACGGATGCTGCAAAACGAATAGTCCCTTCCGTTATCGAAGAGCGCAAAAATCTTGCTGAACTTCGTGCACGAAACAGGCGCTCAATTTCCAACGCTTTGGACATGAGCCGCATAAAGTTGAATGAGGTCCGAAGCCGAATGACTCAGCGATTAATGTATTTGGTTGACGCCGAATTGACCACGATCAAACACCTGCGTGCACAAATTCGTGCACTTTCCCCTGCAGCAACCCTTGAACGTGGCTACGCGATTGTTTCCGACAAGTCTGGAAAAATCGTTCGTGACGAATCACAAATTGCAGAAGGTGACGAAGTACTGATCAGAGTAAATATCGGTGAATTTAATGCAAACCGCACGAAACCCAAAAAAGTGAAGCCCAATAACTAAGGAAACCTGATGGCTAAAGCTGAAGAACCTGGATACGAGCAGGCGCGAGATGAACTGGCAAGCATCGCTGCACAACTAGAGCGCGGTGGGCAAAGTCTTGAAGAATCACTTGCGCTGTGGGAAAAAGGTGAAGTGTTGGCTCAAGTCTGTGAAAAATGGTTAAACGCCGCCAGCGAGCGGATTACTCCAGATCAGGGCTAGTTGTCAGTGAATTAACGGCAGCCTCAAGCTCGGGCAGTGTGACCGTGCCACTCACCACCGTTGTTACCTCGGGTGTCACTTTGACTAAAGCCCGCGAATCCGGTCCTTCAAAGACCAGCCAATTCTCATTCAAGATTGATTTCTCACCCTCCCCGAAAATACCGGTGAGTTTGTTTTTCAAAAACTCTTCGTTAGTTGCCGAGGTTTGGGTGATTTCTAGGTACTCGTCCCCCGCTGTCACGTACCCCACATGCCACACGGGTTCATCCCGTGAATACTGCGTTGGCTCCCAACGAACACTGGTCGCTCGCAACCCTTCAATTTCAGGGACAACCACGGGGAAGTCGGCCTGCCCGCTGGCGAGTGAAAATTGTGGCAGGGGATCAACTTCGCGGATCGGATCCGGCGAGGGGCGCCAGGTCAACAACATGATGAGGCCGATCACTCCAAGAACCACGGCGAGTGAACGAACCATGTCCCCCACGGTTTGACGCATGCGGGCATTGCGCTTTCCCGTTGGAACCGGCGTACTCACCCCCCAATAATGGATCATTAGTCATGTTTCGGCCCACTCAACACCGCTACGCTGACCCCATGAGCGGAGAACACACACAGCCGGCAGCAGTTCCCGAACGAAATCTGGCCCTTGAATTAGTACGCGCCACCGAGGCTGCGGCGATGGCCGCTGCCCGCTGGGTGGGTCGAGGTGACAAAAACGGGGCCGACGGAGCCGCGGTAAACGCCATGCGCACCATAGTTAGCGGAGTCTGCATGAACGGAATCGTGGTCATCGGTGAAGGGGAAAAAGATGAAGCCCCCATGCTGTTCAACGGTGAACGAATTGGTGACGGCAGCGGACCAGACGCTGACGTCGCGGTAGACCCGATTGATGGCACCACGCTGGCAGCAAAAGGTATGCCGAATGCCATTTCTGTTATTGCCGTTGCCGAACGCGGAACCATGTTTGATCCGAGTGCCGTCTTTTACATGAAGAAACTTGTTGTTGGACCTGAAGCTGCTGGGTCAATTGACATTGAGGCACCAACCGCATGGAACCTGCAACAGATCGCCAAGGCTAAAGGGGAAACAGTTTCCCAATTGACCGTGTGTGTGCTGGACCGTCCGCGCCACGATGAGTTAGTTCGCGAGATTAGAGAAGCTGGGGCTCGCATCAAATTCATTGTTGACGGGGATGTTGCTGGAGCCGTAATGGCCGCCCGACCCAATACCGGAATCGATGTCTTGATGGGAATCGGTGGAACACCTGAAGGAATTATTGCCGCGTGCGCCATGACCGCACTCGGTGGTGAAATTCAATCACTACTGTGGCCAACATCTGATCAAGAGCGAGATAAAGCCATTAATGCTGGCCATGATCTCAATCGAGTGCTAGGAACTCGCGATCTCGTCACCGGTGATAACAACTTTTTCTGCGCCACCGGAATTACCGACGGTGAATTACTCCAAGGTGTTCGTTACAGCCCACAAGGTCCAACAACTAACTCAATTGTTATGCGGAGCAAGAGCAAGACAATCCGTGAGATCAAGAGCGAACACCACTATGCGCCTGATTCGCAGTATTCAACGGTCGTCCTACCAGAGGGATTCTGAGCGAACCCGCCGCTTTCATGTGACGGGAATTCTTGGTGGCCTAGGGTGTTCCCGTGAGCGAATTCCTCTACACCGACCAACTGCCCCTAGGCCCGGACACCACCCAATACCGACTGCTGACGACGGAGGGTGTCAGTGTTGAGCGACTGGGTGACCACGAGTTTCTGCGGGTTGACTCAAGTGCGTTAACTGCTTTGACTTTCGCCGCTATGCGCGACATCTCACACCTGCTTCGCACCGACCACCTTGCGCAACTCAAAAAGATTCTCGATGACCCCGAGGCCAGCCCCAACGACCGTTTTGTCGCACTCGACCTATTGAAAAATGCAAACATTTCAGCTGGTGGAATTTTGCCCATGTGCCAAGACACGGGGACAGCAATCATTATGGGTAAGCGCGGCCAATTCGTACTCACTCCCGGCCAGGACAGCGAAGATATTTCCCGTGGCGTATTCGACGCGTACGCCCAACTCAACTTGCGCTATTCCCAACTCTCACCCCTGAGCATGTGGGAAGAGCGCAATACGGGAACGAATCTGCCCGCTCAAATCGACATATTTTCCGATCCACACAAGAACCAGTCTTATGAATTCCTGTTCATGGCTAAGGGTGGTGGCAGTGCAAACAAGAGTTTCCTCTACCAGGAAACAGCAGCCCTGCTTAATCCCACTAAGTTCGCGTCATTTCTTGATGAAAAGCTTCGCTCAATTGGAACAGCTGCATGCCCGCCGTATCACCTTGCAATCGTAGTTGGCGGAACAAGCGCGGAGTTCGCACTGAAAACAGCGAAACTCGCTTCAGCGCATTATCTGGACGGCCTTCCCGTTCACGGTTCACCCGATGGCCACGGGTACCGCGATTTGGAGATGGAACATGAAGTATTCCTACAAACACAAGAATTTGGAATTGGCGCCCAGTTTGGCGGCAAGTATTTCTGCCACGATGTGCGCGTTATTCGATTGCCACGCCATGGAGCTTCGTGCCCGGTAGCAATTGCCGTTTCCTGCTCGGCGGATCGTCAGGCTAAAGCCAAAATTACTCCGGAAGGAGTATTCCTCGAGCAACTTGAAACAGAACCTGCACATTTCTTGCCCGAAATCGAGGACACACACCTTGATGACACCACGGTGCACATCAATCTCAATGCACCAATGAGCGAGGTCCTCAATCAGTTGAGCAAACTCCCGATTCGCACCCGCGTTTCACTCACCGGTTCACTCGTTGTTGCTCGAGATCTCGCTCACGCGAGGATCAAAGCGATGCTCGATCGCGGGGAAGCAATGCCGGACTATCTCAAGGATTACGCGGTTTACTACGCAGGCCCCGCAAAAACCCCGGCAGGGATGGCTTCAGGTTCATTCGGTCCGACGACCGCAGGTCGAATGGACTCTTATGTTGATCAATTCCAAAAGGCTGGCGGTTCAATGGTCATGTTGGCTAAAGGAAATCGCAGTAATGCCGTCACGCGTGCCTGCCAAGAAAATGGTGGGTTCTATTTGGGTTCAATCGGTGGGCCGGCAGCAAGGTTGGCTCAAGATAATATTAAGAAAGTTGAAGTGCTGGACTTTCCCGAATTAGGCATGGAAGCGGTCTGGAAAATTGATGTCGTTGACTTCCCAGCATTCGTAGTGGTTGACGACAAAGGAAATGATTTCTTTGCCGAGACGTTAAGGCCGATTGCGACGAATATTCCCGTCGGTCCCCCAAAATAACCAAGGGCAACTAAAAGCAACGTCCCTTTCCAGCCCGCCAGTGACTCCTACCTTCACCTTTTTTCCAGACCGTCCAAAAAGCTCGATCCTGCCAGTACCGATTCCACTTGTTCATCGGTGTTTTCCGTAGTTTTTGAATGAGGTCAACGCCCGCATCGCCCATTTCTTTCCTCACTTCAGGCTGCATCATCCAGGTCACCCCACGAGTAAGCGGCCTCGAGAACTGATAGGCGCCCCGGTAAGTGCCACCCCGGCCGGCTTTGTAGTGATGGTGGGATTCAATTTTCGAAAGACATTTGCGCAATTTTTCGCGTTTGGGCATGTACCACTTGCCCTGATAAAGACTCACTTCATAGCCAATCAGGTCACGCGATTTCTTAGAGCCAAATGCATGGGCTGTTTCCATCGCGATGCGAGCCTTTGCCCTCGCCGCCGCGTCCGCACCTGGGTCATTGCCTTCATCTCCGACCGGTACTGCCGGTTCCTCTCCGCCGGCAGCAGGCCCCGTAGCAACAGGCACTGAGGGAACCGGTACCGGGTCATTCGCGAAGGCCGAACCCGCAGGGAGCACAAGGGCCAGGGCGAGTGCCCCAAGTGCCACATTCCTGCCCAGCTTCGCGGATCTGCTCACAACAACCTTCCACGGGGTAATCAAACGATTACTACCGTGCCTCAAAATCTGGCGTTTGTCACCCTGGAAAGCCGTGTTTCGGCACACTTTCTCGGTCAAAAAGACTCAAATGTGACCTATATCACACTAAGAACTTGGGTAGTCCTCGAGCAGTTCGGTGACAAGGGCGGCGATCTCCGAGCGTTCACTTCTGGTGAGGGTCACATGGGCAAATAGCGGATGGCCCTTCAGTTTCTCAACCACCGCAACTACACCGTCAAATCGGCCAACTCGTAAATTGTCTCGCTGGGCAATGTCATGGGTCAGGACAACCCTCGAGTCTTTGCCAATACGCGAAAGTACCGTGAGCAGCACATTTCGCTCCAAAGATTGGGCTTCCTCAACGATCACGAATGCATCATGCAAACTGCGACCACGGATATGCGTCAATGGCAAAACCTCCAGCATTCCCCGATCTACGATCTCGTCTATGACGTTCGAGGAGGTAATTGCCCCTAACGTGTCGAAAACAGCCTGACCCCACGGATTCATTTTTTCCGACTCTGACCCGGGGAGGTAGCCAAGTTCCTGGCCGCCCACCGCGTAAAGAGGGCGAAACACAATCACTTTTTTGTGGGATTGACGCTCCATCACCGACTCCAAGCCGGCGCATAATGCGAGGGCGCTCTTACCTGTACCCGCGCGACCACCCAGAGAGACAATTCCTACACCAGGATCAAGCAAAATGTCGAGGGCTACCCGTTGCTCGGCACTGCGCCCTCGAATACCAAATGCTTCACGATCCCCGCGCACCAGTTTGAGTGTTTTGTCGGCGCTCACTCTAGCTAATGCACTGCCCCGATCAGATATAAGAACCAAACCGCAATGGCATGGGTAGTCAAAGGCAATATCGTGTTCAAGCACTCCCTGCTCAAAAAGTTCATCTAACTCATAGTTTTCGACTTCGACTTCTGCCATTCCCGTGTAACCGGATTCGAAAACTAATTCGGCTTTGTACTCCTCCGCTGCGATTCCGACGGCGCTCGCCTTAACCCGCATGGGTAAGTCCTTGCTCACCAGAACAACTTCGAGGCCTTCCAAACTCAAGTTTTTCGCTAGCGCCAAAATGCGAGTGTCATTGTCCCCAAGGCGAAGACCACTTGGGAGTACCTCAACGTTAGTGTGGTTCAACTCAATGCGAACGCTTCCCCCGTGGGTACCGATCGGCACCGGGCCGTCAAGGCGCCCGTGCTCGATGCGAAAGTCGTCCAGGAGACGCAATGCATTACGGGCAAAATAACCCAACTCCGGATGGCTGCGTTTTGCTTCCAATTCAGTGACAACAACAATGGGAATGACAACATCATGTTCATCAAATCTCAGGATTGCCTTCGGGTCCGAGAGCAAAACTGAAGTGTCGATTACATATGTTTTGCGGGCTGGCACCGAGTTGGGCACGTGATGGGCTCCTGTCTGCCCAGTTGGCTTTCGGGAGCCGGTCGGGCCTGCGAATTCTCCAACGCTAGGCCCGACTTCCTTAAATCATTTGGCGACACGCCGCCCAAAGAAGACAACAAAGCGAACAAAAGGTGGACAGTTTGCGCTCCTGCCGACCGGGTTCTTTAGACCCCGAAACGACGATTTCGTTCGGCATATGCGCGCACCGCACGCAAGAAATCAATCCGACGGAAATCTGGCCAAAAAGCTTCGCAGAAATAGAACTCCGAGTGAGCGCTTTGCCATAGTAAAAACCCAGACAGTCTCTGTTCACCCGAAGTTCGAATCACGAGATCCGGGTCTGGCTGACCTTTGGTGTATAGGTGCTCGGCAATATGGTCGACATCAATGAGCTGCGCGAGTTCATCAAGACTGGTCCCTTGGCTGGCGTGATCAGCGAGCAGTGATCGCACAGCGTCAACCACTTCCCTGCGACCGCCGTAACCCACCGCTACGTTGACGAGTGACCCATCGATTTCGGCCGTTGCCTCAGCACTTTCTTTCAGAAGATTGGCCGTGTGGGCTGGGAGAAGATCAAGTGCCCCAACGGGGTGGATTCGCCAACGACCCTGCCTGACCAAGTTACTCACCGTTGACTCAATGATTGTCATCAGTTTTTCCAGCTCAACTTCCGGGCGGCTCAAATTGTCGGTGGACAAAAGCCACAGCGTGACAACTTCGACACCCAATTCATCACACCACCCGAGGAAGTCAACTATCTTCGCCGCTCCGGCCTCGTGGCCCTGGGTCGAGGTTGACCCTTGAGCTGTAGCCCATCGACGATTGCCATCAAGGATCACACCAACGTGGCGTGGCATCCGATCTGCCGGAATTTGGGCCGCCAGATTGCGCTCATAGACACCGTAAACGAGATCCTTGAGACCCATGCATCCCGTCCTTCCCTACATCGCGATCTGAGCTAAGTTCGACACCTTAGATTACTCCAGTGCAGTAATTAAGGGGTGAAGATGAGCGCTAAGATTCAAAAATTTGGCAAGTTCAATGTGACTATTTGTCGGTAATTCGCAAACAGTGAATCTGCACACCTGCGCGTGATTGGTGGCACCGTATGACCACCGAATGTCGGGGCATTTGGGGGAAAGCAATGCTATCCGTGCAAATTGCGCACTTTCGGGTCCGCTGACCTCAACTTCCCAAGGACCTTGCGCCAAGGACCACAGCGCCACCAGGCCCCAGCCCACCGATCTCGGGGCGCTCAATGCAAACTTGGGAACGACCCCCGATGCGAGTTCAGCTCTTGTGCGCAGTTGCAGATAGTCACTGGGAGCAAGTGCACTGAATCGAACAAGAAGGTTTGCCATTGCGAGCCAACCCGATGGCTCCGCATTGTCAGCAAACTCACGCGGCCGGCGAATCAACTTCTCCGAGTTGATCGCAGTGTCGAAGAATCCGCCTTCACCGTCGTCAAAACCCTCAAGTGCGCTGTCCAGTAATGATCGGGCTAATGAAAGCCACTCTGGCTCTCCCGTCACTTCATACAGAGTGAGCAGGCCCTCCGACATATTTGCGTAGTCGTCCAGGACTCCTGAATTATTCCCTGGAACACCATTGCGCGACGTACGCGACATACTGAGGGTTCGCTCTCCCGCCCTGAAATGCACACTGATCACGCAATCCGCGGCGGCCTCGGCGGCTTGAATCCATTCTGGTTTCCCAAAAATGGTTCCCGCTTCAGCCAACGCCGCAATAGTCAATCCATTCCACGACGCAACGACTTTATCGTCTTGTCCAGGACGGATTCGCTTACTCCGCTCTGCAAACAACTGTGTTCGAAACCTGATCCATAAATCCGAATCCTGTGGGTCAGTGAGCAATTGCAATGTCGAATTACCGTGCTCGAAAGTTCCCGATTGGGTTACTTCAAACATTTCACAAGCGGTGTCTGCAAACTCCACGCCAACGGCTTCTGCAACCTCGCTCGGGGTCCAGGCATAGAACTTGCCTTCAACACCTTCACTGTCGGCGTCCAATGCGGAAGCAAATGCACCTTGTGGTGTGCGCATTTCTCGCAACAGAAATTCAATGCTCTCATGCACAACGCGCTCTGCAAGCGGATTGCCGGTAAGTCGCCACCAATGGGTATACACCCGAATGAGCAATGCATTGTCGTACAACATTTTTTCAAAATGTGGGACTACCCAAGCTTTATCAACGCTGTACCGCGCGAAACCGCCACCAATTTGGTCGTAAATCCCACCGCGAGCCATCGCTTCAAGGGTTGCCGATGCCATGTGCTCCGCCTGTTCGCCCACCTCAGGGTCCAAGGCCATGCGTAATAGAAACTCGAGGACCATGGATGGTGGAAATTTCGGAGCACGACCAAATCCAGCATTTTCTTGATCAAATGATTGTTGCAAACCCGTAACCGCACCTCGCAGATACTCCTCATACTGATCGTTATTCAGGGTTGAGACGTCGGTTGAGTCAAATCCCTCACTTCGACTTTCCAGGGCGGCAATTATTCGTTCACCCGCCTGCAGAATCTCTGGCTTGCGTTGCACCCAAGTTTCTGAAATTGATCCAATTAATTGACCAAAGCTAGGCATCCCGTGATGCGGAGCGGGCGGGAAATAGGTTCCCGTATAAAACGGACGACCTTCATGATCCAAGAAAACTGACATAGGCCAGCCACCGTGCCCTGTCATGGCAACTGTGGCTTCCATGTAAATCGAATCAATGTCAGGCCGCTCTTCACGGTCGACTTTGATGTTCACAAAATGTTCGTTAAGGAATTTTGCAACTGCGGGATCTTCAAATGACTCATGGGCCATAACGTGACACCAATGGCAAGCCGAGTAACCGATGCTCAGAAATATGGGCACATCACGCTTGCGAGCCTCTTCGAATGACTCCGGCGTCCACTCCCACCAATCAACTGGATTTTCTGCATGCTGCAACAGATATGGCGAAGTAGATTGCCCTAGTCGATTCACGGGTTGCAGCGTATCTGAATTGGCAAAATATGATGTGCGAGGATACGAGTACTAAAGGAGGTCACGTGTTTGAAGCCGCAAAGAAAGAATACGATCAAGCGATTAATCGCAATGCCACCTTGGGTCAGCTAGCTAATCAAAAGTCTGCTTCGTCGGGTTGGCGTCCTTCACGGACACTCACCGCGATAGTGATTGTTGGTGCAACGGCAATTGCAGTTGCACTGCTCATTATTCTTTCGTAAAACCTTTTTTCAGGACCTCCATTGCCCCGGTCAACTCACTAGGAATTATCCACACTTTATTTGCATCCCCTTGGGCCATCACGGGCAGTGTTTCGAGGTAACGGTGAGCAAGGGCAGCGGAACTCGGATTTGCCTCGTGGATTGCGCTGTACACCTTCTCAAGTGCCGCAGCTTCACCTTCTGCCCGAAGGATTTGCGCCTGGGCTTCTGCACTGGCCCGAACAACCTCGGACTGGGCGAACCCTTCCGCCATGAGAATCGCACTCTGCTTTTCTCCCTCAGCGGTAAGAATTGAACTCTGCTTTTGACCCTCAGCAATCAGAATGGTCGCTCGACGTTCACGTTCGGCCTTGAGTTGCTTTTCCATCGATTCCTGCACCGACTTTGGCGGGTCAATGGCTTTAAGCTCCACTCGATTAACCCGAATCCCCCACTTACCGGTTGCTTCGTCCAATACTCCACGCAACTGCCCATTGATCGAATCCCGTGAGGTGAGGGTCTGTTCCAGATCCATGGAGCCAATCACGTTACGCAATGTTGTAACGGTCAGCTGCTCAATTCCCAGGATGAAACTTGCAATTTCATAGGTCGCTGCTTTTGGGTCGGTGACCTGGAAGTAAACAACCGTGTCAATCGAAACAACCAGGTTGTCTTCGGTGATCACGGGCTGTGGAGGAAATGAGGCCACCTGCTCCCGCATGTCAACGCGCTCGCGAATTCGATCAACGAAGGGAATGAGAACGGTCAAACCCGGAGTCAGAGTTCGTTGAAACCGACCTAATCGCTCTACCACTGCTGTACTTGCTTGGTTCACAATCACAACAGTTCGTGACAACATGAGAAGCAAAACAGCGAGCACCACAACAACTCCGGTAATTACTCCAAATAATTCCATGACATCTCCTTTGTTTCTTTTAGTCGAGTGGGAAAATCAAAGCCGTTGCACCATCAATGCGTGAAATAGAAACTCGAACATTGGGTCCAATTGGATCAAATGCAAGGTCAGGGTCAAGGCGAGCACTCCACGTTTCCCCTTTGAGTTTCACCTGACCTTCGTGTGCCGTAACACTCATCAGGGTTAATGCCTCAGCGCCGATCAGGGCATCAACTCCCGTGCGAGTACCGACAGGAACCCTGGAAAACCTTTTTATTGCGAGTGGGCGAATCGCGACAATTCCAAATAATGTAACGGCGGCTGCTACCAAGACTTGGACAACAACGGGAGCCCCCACGGCAGCGGCCGCGAGCCCACCGGCTGCACCAACGGCAAACAGCCCGAAATACAACGTGGTCGTGGCGAACTCAAGGCCCAGAGCAATGCCAGCCGTTAATCCCCAAAACCAGATCATGTTTTAACTGTAATACCGAATCGGCGCTTTGGCAGGGGTACGGGCACGTGGGACTCATCATCTAATCTTTTTCTATGATGCTCGATGTTCAGGCTTCCGTGCACCCGAGTTGGTTGCCAGTTTTTGAAGGCCTTTCACCTGAAATGGCGACCGTTCGCGGTTTCCTTGAACTCGAGATGGCGGCAGGTCACGATTGGTTACCGGAACCCTCTCGGGTAATGCGCGCATTTTCTCAGCCATTGGATCAAGTGAAAGTTGTCATTCTTGGACAGGACCCCTACCCGACTCCGGGACACAGCGTTGGTCTCGCCTTTTGCGTTGCCCCAGAGGTCGCTCTTCCTCGCAGTTTGGTAAATATTTTTAGCGAACTGCAGTCCGACCTTGGCGTTAATGCCCCCGCAAGTGGCGACCTCACCGCATGGGCCGAACAGGGAGTGTTACTACTGAATACTGCGTTGACGGTGGGCAGCGGTCAGAGCGGGAGTCACCGGGGTAAAGGCTGGGAACCGATTACGAGCGCAGTAATTGCAGCGGTCACAAATCGACCGGAGGGTTCGCCCGTCGCGATTCTCTGGGGGAAAGATGCTCAGTCTTACGGGAGTGATTTTGATCCACGATTTGTTATCGCAAGCCCACACCCCAGTCCGCTCTCGGCACGGCGTGGCTTTTTTGGAAGCAGGCCATTTAGTCGCACAAATGAATTACTGCGGCAACAAGGTCTCGCCCCTATTGAGTGGGATCTTGCTTGACGGCCTTGTCAACGTTTTTGTCGGGCAAGGACGCCACATACCTGTGCATAACAAAGTCCGCGTAAAAAGATGCAAATGGGATTGTTCCAGCGAGTAGCAAAGCCAGAGTTTTTAGAAGCGGGAAGCGCAACAGGAATGCCAGGTTTACCGCAGCAATCAGATATGCGAAATACAACCAACCGTGGGCGATCCACAGGATGCTGTAGAGAAGTGGCTTTCCGCCTTCTGCCCCGTAATTCAAAAAGAGGTAGCCATAGAGCGCCCAGACCGAGGCAAAAGCAAGGACTACTCCCGTAACCCAGGCCATAATGCGAAATGCGAGCAGCGCCGTCGAAATTTTTTTCATAGCGGCAGCCTACGTTCAGATTAATTCGTGCGCGAAGGGTGGCATAGCCCCTGCTCGCTGGCAGGTCAATCCAGCTACCTTGATTCCAAACTCAACCGCGGCACGGACAGCCTCTGCATCCTGTAGCTCAACTCTGCTCAAGTTGTGCTCATCCCAATGGGAGAGAAACCCGCCACCGAATGCGTCACCCGCTCCCACGGTGTCGACAACGTGGACCTCAGGGACATTGACCTGAAATTCCTCAGTTTGAGTCAACACAAACACCCCGTTCGATCCATCGGTAAGCAGCACAACGGCCTGTGATCGGCTACAAATATCTCGCGCAGCCTCACGATTGCTTAGATCAGGGAACATGTAGTCGAGGTCATCACCGCTGCACTTGACTACATCAGCGCGCTCAAGGCAACTATTGAAAGTTCCCCAAAATTGCGAAGGGTCTTGCATGACACTCGGCCGAGCATTCGGGTCTACCATCAAGATTTGGTTTTCAGCCATTTCCGCTACGACGGCGCGCGTTGCTTGTGACAGCGGTTCGAAAACAAATGCAAGAGTTCCAATATGAAGCGCTGTGGCTTTTTTGTTCAATACCTTCAACGCTATTTCAGGGGTAACCGAAAGTGAAGAAGTTCCCTCAATCAGAAATCGATACTTTGCGGCACCCACTTCGTCGAGTGATGCAATTGCCAAAGTTGTTGGTGCAGCGCAGTCCTTTTCAATTGCACAATGAACACCATCACTTTCAAGTAACCGACGGATTCGCTTTCCCAACGCGTCCTGGGAAATCCCGCCGATAAAGGAAACTTCTGTGCCCAAACGCGCAATCGTGCGCGCGGTATTGACGGGACCGCCACCCACAACGGAATCAATCTCTCCGTCAGGGGAAACGATGATGTCAATAAGGGCCTCACCCATGACATGAATCATTTGCGTAACTTAACGCCAACAACCAGCCAACGAATGTAGATCGTGACCGCGAAGAGGGCGAAAACCCACCACTGAATCGCGTAAAAGAAGTTCTGCAGTGGGAACGCAACCTCTGCTGTCGAAATCGTGGGCGGGACGCTCTCGGGTGAATCGGCTTCCATTGGTGACTGGGACTGCATAACTACGTATCCGTCGAGCAGCGGGGCATTCCACAATTGTGATAGTTGTTGCGAGTCGATCGTCACAATCTCGCCACCCGAATCACTTCCCGAGGCATAAAAAGTGTCATTTGGTTGCAAGACCCCTTCAAGGCTTACTGTTCCCACTGGGGTCGTGAACAGCTGCCCCTGTGGCACCCAGCCGCGAACAACTGCAATCAACTGACCCGTCTGGGTCTCCAAGGCCGAAACAATCCAGTCACCTGCAATTGATTCCCGCGAAAGCCTGCTTCCGATTCGGACTTGGGCTGAATCGATGAAGGACCCTGTCGCAGTCACTGTTCTTCCGTAGTCCTGCGGATCCAGTGGCTGTTCAATTTCACTCACCGACACCGCTGCCATTGTGGCTGCTCTTTCGGCGTCCAAAATGACTTGGGTGCGATCCCACTGCCACTTGCCGAGGAAGAAGAAAAGCACGCACACCAGAATCAGCGAAAGGAGCGCCAAGATGGATGCCGGTGTTTTAGCCCGTCTCCAGAAATCACTGCTTGGCGGCATCAGGATCTTGCTCGGCACTCTCTTCCATCTGCGCTATGTCATTCAATTCCTTATTAACGCGAGCTTCGCCGCGTCCACGCGGAAGATCTGGATCAATCCGTTTCATTTGGCGGTTCATGTTGAGCCACAACAGGACGAGGGCGATACCGACAAGCAAGACAAAGAATCCAGCGATAGGGCCGGCCCCTGCAATGGTTTCACTGAGATTCGATTCATTTTCCATAGTGGTTCCACTCTAATCTGTCGCTGATTATTTAGCGCAGGCCGGCAAAAAGGTCGCTCTCAGGCAGGGTTGTGGGCACCAAACTAGAAGCTAATTGGAATTCCTCAGTCGGCCATGCACCCTGTTGAAGTTCTGTTGAGACAAGAAACCAACGGCCCTCGGGTTCAATTTGAGTGGCATGGGCTTTGAGGGCAGCATCTCTGATGGGAAAATACTTGGCGCATTCGATGCTCGTAGTAATTCTTTCGGCATCTTCTGGCTTGTCTTCCCATTTATCTAGCCACTCAACGTAGGGTGATTCGATTTCCTGCTCCAGTAGAAGATTGTGCATAGCCACGATACGCGCCTTATGAAACTGCTGGTTGTAATAAACCTTCTGCACTTGATGTGCCGGTCCAAATTCTTGGTAAAGGTTCGGATCCGCTGCAGCAGTAATTGCAGCCATGGTGATCACGTGCGTTTGAATGTGATCGGGGTGTGGGTATCCGCCGTTTTCGTCGTAGGTTGTTACGACCTGTGGCCGGAATTCGCGGAGCAGTTTCACAAGGGGCGGGACACTGATCTCAAGTGGGACAAGTGCGAATGCGTCTTCGGGAAGTGGCTCACCTTCGGTGAAACCCGAATCCATGAAACCGAGCCACTCATGTTGCACCCCGAGGATTCTTGCCGCTTCAGCCATCTCCCTTTGACGCACTTCATGGATCCCGTACAGGTCAACTAACTCTTGGGCCTGCGCATTAAGCACGTCACCTCGCTCACCACCGGTACACGAAACCACCATCACTTCGATGCCCTCGTCGACGTATTTGGCCGTGGTGGCTGCGCCTTTACTTGATTCGTCGTCTGGGTGGGCGTGAATCGCCATTAGCCGCAAAGGTCCCCCGGTTGTTCCAATTGGCATTGGAGCATCCTCTCACTCAGGCTCGTCACTCTCGTTAGTCTGGGAGGGTGTCGAGCCCATTCCGTAAAGATCAACTCAGCCCGGAGATGCAGGAACGGTATGGACTCAACCAAAAAAGTCATCTGCGCACGGCCGTGATCGCAATAGTGACCGTAATTTTTGCGATTGGGGTCGGATTCGCGACTTTTTCGATGTCCCAGAAAAATATCCAATACAAGCTGCTCACGTGGAGTGTGGTGAGCCCAGAGCGAGTCGATCTAGTCTTTGAAGTTCGACGGATCGGCAGCGACCCACTTGATTGTGTTGTTCGAGCCCAGGATTCCCAGCGTATTGATGTGGGGTACTACGTAATTGCTGTTCCTAGCGGCAATGATCTTGAAGAAGTGAATTTATCGCTCAGAACGCTATCTCCCGCATTCGTGGTTGAGGTGCTCACCTGTGTGAAATCCGGTGACCCCACCAGGGTGCCGGGACCCCAATTCCCCGCTGGAGTTGCCCCACCACCCCAACCGTGGACACCCAATTCTCAATAGTGAATGGGGTGCACCCATCCACAAACTGAAGAAAAGTATTAGAGTTTTACGTTATGACCGAAATTACCTGGTTGACCCAAGACGCACATGACCGCCTCACGGCCGAATACGAAAACCGCCAAGGTCCGATGCGCGTTGAAATTACCAAGAAAATAGAGGCCGCCCGCGAGGAGGGTGACCTCAAGGAGAACGGTGGTTACCACGCTGCTCGTGAGGAGCAAGGGAAAAACGAAGCGCGGGTCCGCCAGTTGCGTCAGTTGTTGGAAAACTCCCGGATCGGAGTTCCCGAGGCCGCCGAAGGGGAAGTCAGTCACGGCAAAGTTATCTCAGTTCGCCTTATTGATTTTGACGAAGTAGAACGCTTTTTGCTCGGCTCACGCGAAGAAGCAGCCCACGCATCCATTGATGTCTACTCTCCCACCTCGCCTCTCGGGGCTGCAGTTTTAGGAAAGCGCGTTGGAGACACGACAAGTTACCAGCTTGCCAATGGTAAAGAAATGTCGGTTGAAATCCTCAGTGTTGAGGACTACGTCTGACTTTATCGCCAGATGACTTTATCGCCGGCTAACACTGCGGTATTTACGGATCGCCAACGGAGCGGAAATCGCAATCACGACCGTACAAGAAATGATCGTGTAGGCAATTGGGTATTGCAGTGACCAGAACCCAGGGTCGGCCCCCGGGGCATATCCCGTCGGGTTGCCAAACAGCTCACGGGTCGCCAATACCAGAGACGAAACTGGGTTGTACGCCGCAAATACCTTGAGAACACCGGGAAGGGAATCAATCGGCACAAAGGCGTTGGATAAAAATGTCAGGGGGAAAATCCAAATCAAACCAGCGGTGTTCGCGGTTTCGGTATTGGGTACGGACAGTCCAACAAATGCACCAACCCAGGTGACCGTGTAAGCAAAAAGCAGGAGCAACAGGTATGCATAAATTGCGTTGAGAATTCCGTCGCTGATTCGCCATCCCACGATATAGCCGGTGATACTCAAAACCGTGAGCACCAAAATTTGCCTCAATGCATTAGCAAGTGTGTTGCCAATCAACGCCGCAGACTGCGACATCGGTAATGCCTTGTAACGGTCGATAATTCCTTTTTGCATGGCTTCGGCTAAGCCAACAGTGCTAGCGGCCGCCGCAAAGGCAACTGTCTGACCGAAAATACCGGGCATTAAATATTGGCGGTACAGACTGGAATCAGCTGCACTTCCTGGATCGGCTCCCGGGATGGGAATCGCCCCACCGAAGACATAGGCGAAAAGCAAAACGAAAATTACGGGTTGAATAAGCTGGAAAAACAGCGCTTCCGGGATTCGAAATGATGCCAAAATTGTGCTGCGGGCAATAACGATCGAATCGTGAACTGTCCATCCGAGCAACGGGCGCGACATTGCGATGGGTACTGACGTGCTCAAAGTTTTCACTTGACTCATGATTGCTTGCGTCCCTTCTTTGAACGGCCTGCTGGTTTATCTATGGCTTCATCTTCAGCGCTGTGTCCTGTTAGTGAAAGGAAAACGTCATCGAGAGTTGGCCTTCGCAACGCCAGGTCAGCGATAGCGATGTTTTGTGAATCAAGTAACCGGACGACGTCAACGAGTACCGTCGAACCACCTGAAACAGGACCCGAAACGAGGCTCTCGTTGATCAGTGATTCACCCCCAAAGACGGGGCCTAGGACTACTTGAGCGTCTCGGACGCGATCAATGTCAGCGACTCTGACTTCAATTCTGTCACCACCAATTTGGTCCTTTAACGCTTCGGCGCTTCCGTGAGCAATTACGCGACCGTGATCAATCACGATGATGTCATCAGCGAGCTTGTCGGCCTCTTCAAGGTACTGGGTTGTCAACAACACCGTGGTTCCCTCGGCAACGAGACTTTCAATCACACCCCACAGCCCTAGGCGCGAACGTGGATCAAGACCGGTTGTTGGCTCATCGAGAAACAAAATACTGGGTTTTGCAATCAAACTTGACGCGAGATCCAGGCGCCTTCGCATCCCACCCGAATACGTCTTTGCGGGTCGATCAGCCGCCTCACTGAGGTCAAACCACTCCAGGAGTTCCTCAGAGCGATCCTTAACGTAGGTCGGGGCAAGGTGGTAGAGGTCGCCAAACATGCGCAGATTCTCACGACCGGTTAAAAACTCATCAACTGCCGCGTACTGTCCGGTGAGACCAATGCTGTGGCGGACTTGGTCGGACTGTTTTTCGACATTGAAGCCATTGACATAAGCCACGCCTTTGGTTGGCTTGAGCAACGTGGCAAGAATACGAACAGTCGTGGTCTTCCCTGAGCCGTTAGGGCCGAGAAGGCCAACAACTTTGCCCCGGGGTACTACAAGATCTAACCCGTCAAGGGCTTTAACGTCGCCAAATTCCTTAACCAGACCTTCAGCATGAACTGCATCTTCTTTAGCCATGAGGCGAACTTTATACCTAGAGTTCCGTAACGTTAAATCCCTGCTTTACCAGATTGGCAAGGAGTTGACTGAGATCAAAGGAGTTGGCTGGGATTAGTGGGATAGCTCTCGTCGACTTCCGGGCAATTGGGTGTGATTTCCGAGATTGGCCCCCGACGCTGCCTTGCGACCTGCATTTGCTGCCGAGCCTGAATTGGCCATTGCGGCTCCGGAGTACCCGCCCCAACTTCCCCGAGCCTGTGAATTATTGCGGTGGAAAGCACTCACTTCCTTTTCTCGGCCGGCCAAAACTAACGCTCCGGAAACAGCACCGGGTTGTGTGGCGCGTGAATCATTTTCTCGAATTGCTTCGGCTCTCCCCTGCTGCAAACGTTCACCGATACGAAGAATGTATGCCCGGTAAAATGCGGCACGCGCTGTCTGTGCTGTGAACTCAATACGCCGACGACGATAACCACCAGCGACGCGAACCCGCCCGTCGAATTGTTCACCGCGCCAGGAACCAGCATTAACATAGTGATTCCCGTGCGTTGTCATTTGAACGGCCAAAGATGAAAACAAAGTCTCAATGGAGTCCAAGTCGCCGGGCATCCCGTAACTGATCACATAGGTTGAATCGCGAGCAACATCAACATGAGCACTATTTGAATGCGCTACGGTGACAAAGAGGTTGACTAAGTGTGTGTTGGCACGCTTCCCCTTCACTCCGATCGTCACCGTTCGACTCACCGGTGTTAACGTTTCGGTTTTTTTCGTGTGATTACGCGCGGTCGCCAGGTCAATGCTGGCAAGAGTCGCCAACATTTGTGCCTTTGTTAAATAGGCGTCAGCTTCGGCCTCGTTATCAGTTCTCTCCGCTTTAGCGAGTAGCGCTGCGATTCGTTCAAGTTTCATGTTGTGCTCTCAAGTGGGATAATTTCTTGATGATCCCCAACGTCTACGCCGAGTTCAAGGTATCCCGCTGAAAGTAGTAGCCGTGCTTGGTCTCCCAGCGCCACCTGCACCAAATGCAACATGGCTGAGGTGAACATCGGTCCGTGTGCAGGCTCACCTGCCGGTGCCGATTTTGCAACCAGGTGGTGCGCACATTCATGCAAAATCACCGCCTCACGTAACGCCCATCGTGCTGAAGGTCCAGAGACAGGTATGGCAATCACCGCTTTTTCATATTCGTAGTGCGCTTTTGCGCACCCTTTGCGCTCACGAACGTCAGGCGGCGCCACATCAGCGTTAATTTGGGCAAAAAGCACGTGAATATAGGTCCTAATGGACTCAAGGCTCGCAAATCGTTTCTGCGCTGGAATATCGAGTTTTGACCCAAAGAACTCAACTACTCCGCCTCGGTTCATCATGTTTGAGAATTGATCCTCAGCGGCATAAACCTTTGACCTTTGTGCATCAGTTGCTCGCGCTCCCGCAGATGTGGCCACATGGCTATCTTGCCGTGTCACCGGTACATCGCAAAAGAGGTTCCTTTGGCCTGGGGATCACCGCGCAAGTAGAGCAAGTAGAGCAAGTAGAGTCGCTCTGCACTCGAATGCCGAATTAAAGGAATAACGTGTCCGAAACACCGACCGATGGAGCAGGACCCTCCAATAATTCCTCCCGCACCCACCGGCTCGGAGGTGCGATCAGGCGAACCCCACTGTTAAAAGGACTCCCTAAAGAAGTTGCCGTCCTGTCAGCGGTTGCCTTCTGTGTCGCAATCGGGTTCGGGATTCTGGCACCCGCACTCCCCATTTTTGCCAAGACATTTGACGTAACCGCGCTTCAAGCTAGCGCCGTAATCTCCGTCTTTGCCCTGATGCGTTTTGTTTTTGCGCCAGTCGCCGGAGTTCTTGTTGACCGACTCGGAGAGCGCATTGTTTTGACTTCTGGACTATTCATTGTCGCCACCTCCAGCGCAATTGCTGGCTTCTCACAAACGTACTTACAACTTGTCGCATTTCGCGGAATCGGTGGAATTGGCTCGTGCATGTTCACTGTCTCAGCACTAGCGCTCCTTCTCCGCGTTGTTGATTCAAGCCAGCGTGGCCGTGCCGCTAGCGCATTCCAAGGTGGTTTCCTTCTCGGTGGGGTGGCCGGGCCAGCCGTTGGCGGGATTGTTGTTGCAATATCAATTCGAGCACCATTCTTTGTTTACGCGGCCTCACTATTTGCGGCGGCCCTCGTAACCCTCATATTTCTCACTCGTGCGCGACTGCATGAACGAGAGGAAGAGGTATCGCACGGGCAGAGCAATAAATTGGAGGAACTACGTACTGCGCTTCGCGACAAGGCCTACCAAGCGGCGTTGGGGACAAATCTCATAGCCGGATTCGTCACATTTGGTCTGCGAAGTTCGGTCGTGCCGCTTTTTGTTGTCGAGGGATTGCAACGCGGGGCATCATTGTCTGGCTTCGGTTTCCTCGCAGCTGCAGCAGTACAGGCACTTGTTCTGCTACCTGCTGGCCGGATGGCGGACACTCAAGGGCGGCGTAAGGCATTACTTTTCGGGACCATAGCCACAGCGATCGGAATGGTCTTCCTCACACTCGCCGATGCCGCCGTCAATGGCCTAGGTCAAGCCGCAATGTTGGGGACGATCCTGTTCTTGGTCAGCATGGCAATTCAAGGATTTGGGGCCGCATTCCTCGGCTCTGCACCTTCCGCGGTCATCGGTGACGTCATGGGTGGCAAAAAAGGCGGCATTGTGGTCGCTACGTTCCAAATGATGAGCGATGCGGGCGCGATCCTTGGCCCACTGGCGGCAGGCCTACTCGTCGACCTTTTCGACTTTGACTGGGCATTCGCTTTCGCGGCGGTTTTAGCGATTTTGCCCATATTCCTCGTAATCCGGATGCCCGAAACTCTCAAACGCTCGGGCGTAACGTAGTCTGTGGCGTCGGCCCCACACTTGATTCTCTCCATCCCGTTAGGACCACGAGACCAATTGACCCAGACTTCCCCCCAAAGGAACCGAGTGCTCGTTAACAAATTAGTTGCCGCATGGACCTCAATTGCTATTCCACTTGCAACCGTTTCTCATTAGCGGGTGCTTGCTCTAACGCAATTTGACCGGCGCCTAACCCAGCGCCTTCTCCAGGTCCGCCAAAAGGTCGTCGGCTTCTTCGATACCAACGCTGAGTCGAACTAGATCATTGGGTACTTCAAGTGGACTTCCACTTACCGAGGCGTGAGTCATACGACCAGGGTGTTCAATCAAAGACTCAACACCACCAAGGGATTCACCTAGTGTGAATAGCGTTGTCTTGGAACAAATATCCAGTGCTGCTTGTTCCCCAGCTTTCACTCGGAATGACACCATGCCACCGAAGCCTCGCATCTGCTTTTTAGCAACTTCATGGTTCGGGTGGGCAGCAAGTCCCGGGTAGAACACCTGGCCCACCGATGCGTGCCCTTCGAGGAGTTCAACGATTTTTCCTGCGTTGTCATTGTGACGATCCATGCGTACGCCGAGAGTCTTTATCCCGCGCATGACGAGCCATGAATCAAATGGTCCGGCAATGGCACCCATTGCATTCTGGTGATAGGCCAGTTGCTCGCCCAGCTCAGCGTCGCCTACCACGAGTGCGCCACCAACAACGTCACTGTGACCGCCAAGGTATTTGGTTGTGCTGTGCACAACGATGTCGGCTCCCAGAAGGAGCGGTTGCTGCAAATATGGAGATGCAAAAGTGTTGTCAACAACCAGCAGTGCGCCGCCCTCGTGTGCGATTTCAGCAATTGCTGCGATATCTCCGATGTTGAGCAGCGGATTTGTCGGGGTTTCAATCCAGATCAACTTGGTTTTTGGGGTCATAGCCGCAGCGATTGCATCAAGGTCTGTTACGGCTGCAGTTGTGTGATCAATTCCCCACGGCTCTGCGACTTTTTTAAATAGTCGATAGGTGCCGCCATAGGCATCATTGGGGATTACTACATGGTCGCCTGGCTTAAGAACCGTGCGGATCACAGTGTCTTCGGCTGCAAGCCCCGAAGCGAACGCTAGCCCGCGCGCGGTATCAATCCCAGGGGCTTCAAGGGCCGCCATGCACTCCTGCAGGGCGGTACGCGTTGGATTCCCACTGCGGGAATACTCGTAGCCGTTTCGCAAGCCACCTACACCGTCTTGGGCGTAAGTCGACACCTGATAAATCGGCGGCACAACCGCTCCGGTTAACGGGTCTGGTTCTTGCCCTGCGTGAATTGCGCGTGTATTAAAGCCGTCCATGGCTTCAGCCTATGGCTCAATGATCATCGCACCAGAGCAGAGGTCAACTATTGGTATTAGATTGGCTCCATGTTTAGATTTGGTAAGCCCTCAATGGTCACCCCCGAGTCAGCCTTACCGGGGCGCGACTCCCGCCCATTGCCGGTAGGTGAGAAAAACACTGTTCTAGGTTCCTCCCTCGAGGGCCCCTGGCCAGAAGGCTCCGAAGTGATCTACTTGGGCGCCGGTTGTTATTGGGGTGTTGAGGAGATCTACTGGAAAACACCCGGTGTTATCAACACCAGTGTTGGTTTCATGGGTGGATTCACTCCCCACCCAACCTATGAAGAAACTTGTACAGGTTTAACGGGCCACACCGAAACCACACTGGTCGTCTACAAGCCAGAAATCATATCCACGCGCGAGATCCTGATTACCTTTTGGGAAAACCATGACCCCACCCAAGGCGATCGCCAAGGGAATGATGTTGGCACGCAATACCGATCAGCAATATTTTGGACCTCACCCGAGCAGGAGTTGGTTGTCAAGGAAACAGCTCAACAATACGAATCTGTGCTGATTGCTCGAGGATTAAATCCGATTACAACTCAAATTGCACCTGCCAGTGACTTCACCTATTACTTAGCTCAAGATTCGCATCAACAGTACCTGTACAAAATCCCAAACGGTTACCGCTGTCACGCCAATACTGGAGTTGCATTCCCGCGCTAAATCACCGATTTAGGTTGCCAAGAAAGCCAGTACATCTTGGCGGGTAATTACACCAGTTGGCTTACCGTCGTCGACCACAATCAATGCATCAGAGTTGGCGAGAGCTGCCATTGCAACCGACACAGATTCACCAGCACCGACCATGGGCAGTGTTGGACTCATCACTGATTCAACCGGATCGGAGAGGTGAACAGTTCCGAGGAAGAGTGCATCGAGCACTACCCGCTCAATGATGGCACCGGAAACTTCAGCGGTCATGATGGGTGGCTCCGCGCGGACAACCGGAATCTGGGAGACACCGTATTCTTTGAGGATCGCAATAGCATCAGCGACGGATTCTGTCGGGTGGGTGTGAATGAAGTCGGGAAGGTTACCGTCACGTGACTTGGCCTTTAGAACATTGCCAATTGTCTGGTCTGTGTCCGCCTGCAGAAATCCATACGCGGACATCCAATTGTCGTTGAAAACTTTCGAAAGATAACCGCGACCAGAGTCGGGTAGCAAGACAACAATCAAAGATCCTGGCTCGGCTTTTGCGGCAACCCGAAGCGCTGCAACAACGGCCATGCCACATGAGCCGCCGATGAGAAGACCTTCTTCGCGCGCCATCCGACGGGTCATCTCGAATGAGTCTTTGTCGGAGACGGCAATGATTTCATCGGCGATTGCTGGGTCATAAGCGGTTGGCCAGAAGTCTTCACCGACGCCTTCAACTAAATAGGGACGACCCGTGCCACCGGAATAAACCGAGCCTTCAGGGTCAGCGCCAATTACTTTGACTTTGCCGTTGCTGGCCTCTTTCAAGTAGCGGCCCGTACCTGAGATCGTGCCTCCGGTTCCCACCCCTGCAACAAAGTGGGTGACGGTTCCATCTGTTTGCTCCCAAATTTCTGGTCCGGTTGTTTCGTAGTGTGAGCGAGGGTTATTCGGATTGGAATACTGGTCTGGCTTCCAAGCACCGGGCTCCGTTGAAAGCCGATCGCTAACACTGTAATAAGAACGTGGATCCTCAGGATCAACGGCAGTCGGGCACACAACAACTTCCGCGCCATAAGCCTTCAACACATTCCGTTTGTCTTCGGAGACCTTGTCTGGGCATACAAAAATGCACTTGTAGCCGCGTTGTTGAGCTATCAAAGCCAAGCCAACTCCGGTGTTCCCACTGGTCGGTTCAACGATTGTTCCACCGGGCTGCAGTGAGCCATCTTTTTCAGCAGCATCGATCATTCGCTCAGCGATTCGATCCTTGACCGAACCACCAGGGTTGACGTATTCAACCTTGGCCACGACGGTGACACCTTCAGGGACGATTCCCTTAATTACCCTGTTCAATTTCACCAATGGTGTGTTGCCTATTAAATCGACGACCGAGTCATAAATCTGCACGGCATAACCTTACGTGATTTTTTTTTCGACACCTCAGGAGCCTGCTAACTAGCACTTTATTGCGTGTAACTATCAATTAAGGATGTTATGCATATGCTGGGATCATGGAATCGCTTCGTGAGGAAATGCTGCGTGAACTTGATCGCATAACAATCAGATTGGCCAGTTTGAATCCGGAGCGCCTTGCAGCAATGGATGAATCGGTATATCGGTGTGCCAAAGTTATCTGGCGCGCAACAGAGGGAAACGACATTGATCACGAACTGCCCCAGGTTGGTGCAACCGCTTACGCCGCACAACTCACCGTATTAACACGGGACTTACTGGTAAGTATTCCCAATGGGGAACCTGAAGCTGCCGCAGCGCTTACCGAGCTGCGGCAAACACTCCCCTAGTCGCGACCGGCAAATATTGACAAAAAGCGAAGAATTTCGAGGTAAAGCCACACGAGGGTCAGCAGTAGTCCGAAGGACAATCTCCATGATTCCCGCTCTGGCAGCCCCATGGCAATACCCTGTTTGATCGCCTCAAAGTCAATCATTAAGGCAAAGGATGCAAGGAGTACGCCTGCGGCGCACAGGAGCAAGCCCCAGCCACCCACACCGTAGAAGCCCCAGCCACCGCCAACACCGAACAAAGCGCCCACGAGGGATGCCATTGCGATCACGAAGTAGCTGATCATTGCTGCCATGAAAATCCGCATGAACTTGCCGTTGACCTTGACGATCCCCGTTCCGTAGAGGAACAGCATCACTCCAAATGCGGTGAGCGTGCCAATAATTGCTTGGCTGACCAGGCCTTGATAATCCTGTGCGAGAGCCATTTGGTCGTATGCCCAGCTGATTGCTCCCAGCATGAGTCCGGCGAAGATTGCATAAAGAAGCACGAGTACCGGCGAGACTGATTTTTTGAACGCATTGATAAGACCGAAGACCAATGATCCGCCTAATCCGATCCACAGAACCGCGGGCATGCTGGGTACAAGCGCCCAGCCAACAAAGGCCATGACAACAGTAATTATGAAAAGAATCGTGCTTTTCACGACTACGTCAGCAAATGTCAGGCGAGCGCCACCACCAGCAGTGATCGTGTCGAACTGCTCCTGCGTACCGGCTGATCCACCCGCAGCTTGCGTGTAGGCCGACTGGCCTTCGGCGTATGCGAAACCGTCGCCTTTTGCGGGCCGATCATAACGCTTCAGAATTGGATTTGTGGTCTGTGAGAATCGAGAGGACATGACTTCATGGTAACAAATAATCAGGAAACGAACAACATCTATGTGTCCCCGGTGGGATTTGAACCCACACTGTGCCGGGTTTAAGCCGGGTGTCTCTGCCGATTGGACTACGGGGACGAGAAGGTCTCCCCTCTCCGGCGCAACCCTATCTACCGGCAAGATTCCCCTCGCCTGTGAAGTGTGATTCCTATGCCCACCCCTTTACCGGTTGTAATGGTCTACACCGGCAAGGGGTGGGTCATCCGTTTAGGAGGTCTTTAACTGAATGACTTTGTCACCTTTGCCATAAAGGCCAACGAGCATTGAATCTGCATTGCCACATTCGCCTTGATTCTTTGATCGACATGGACCCATTTCAAGTCCGTAGAAATAAGTTCCCTTACGACCAAACTCAGCGTTAATGGTGAACCCACCATCTTTCCGAACGGTCGTGCAGGCTGAATCTAGAGACTGCCACGGCCATGAACCATCAGCTTCCGGTGTGGTCTTGTAACGGGTGAGACACACAATATTGTCACCAGCGGTCCAACTGGCCAGTTCTTTGAGAGCCTTAGAACTCACGATCTTTCCAGTAAAAGTTGCCGTATCTCCAGAGGGAATTTTTGTGGCGTTAACGGCCATGCACGCGTAGTCCTTTGTGCCATCCTGTGAGCAGACCGACTTACTCGGTATTGGCTTATCGGCTGCTTGAGCAGCCGTAGGAATGACCAATGGTGCTACCAGCGCAATTGCCGCGATTCCAATGATTTTTTTCGTTAAGGATTTCATAAAAGCAGTCTGTCACAGAGATGAGTGTTTTTGCAGACTCAAAACTACCCCGTCGAGTAAATCTTTTTCACTGACCAAGACTTGGTCAAAGCCAATTAGCCGCATTGACTCTCGAAGTACCAACGCCCCACCACCGATTACGTCGACTCGACCGGGGTGCATGAACCCAAGACTCGCTCGCTCCTTGTGGTTCATCTGGAGCAATGCATCCGTCACCGATTCAACCTGCTCACGACTCAAGATTGAACCATGAATTATGTCGGCGTCGTACTCAGTGAGTCCTAATGCCATTGCCGCGATCGTTGTCACGGATCCGGCAAGTCCAATAAAGGTCGTTTCAGAATTGATCGGGATAGTCGCTTTTATCAATTCGATGTGAATATCGATGTCACTGATGGTGCTGGCAATTTCAGGTTGGGTGGGCGGATTGGAATGCAAGTGCCGCTCGGTCATACGAACGCACCCAATATTCACACTGCGCGAAACCAGTGAACCGTCGGATAGCGCAGTGACAAATTCGGTTGATCCCCCACCAATGTCAGCGACCAACACCGAACCATTTACATCAAGTCCGGAAAGTGCGCCGTGATATGACAACCCTGCTTCTTCATCACCGCTAATTACTTCGGGTTCGACTCCAAGAATTGTTTTGATTCCAGCGCTAAAGGCATCGCGGTTAGTTACATCGCGTGATGCGGAAGTAGCGATAAAACGAATCTTTTTCACGTCATGGTTATCCAGCAACTCGGCGTATTCACGAGTAGCAGCAAAAGTGCGCTCAAGGGCCGCTTCACTGAACTCGCCCGAGGTGTCAACGCCTTCGCCCAATCGGACTGTTCGCATTTCCCTCACCAGGTCTGTGATGTGATCACCGTCAACGCGTGCAATGAGAAGCCTGATGGCGTTGGTACCGCAATCAATTGCAGCAAATATGGGTGCTACGAGTTCCGGAGTTAAGCCAGACATGAGGTTGGATCCCACCATGGTGAAAGCATTGCAAGGGCGCGGTCACCCAGTGGATTAACACCTGGACCACAGGCAAGTGACTGCGCGATTAACACGTGCAGGCACTTGACCCGATTGGGCATTCCACCTGCACTAATACCTTCAAGTTCGGGGACGGCGCCTAATTTTTCGCGGTCAAGCAGGTAGCGCTCATGTGCAGCTTGGTATTGGGCCGCTAACGCTGGATCCTGGGTTAATTCCGCCTCCATCTCCCGCATAAGCCCCGTGCTTTCCAGGGTTCCAATTGCCCCGGCAAGTCGGGGACACGTCAGGTAGTAGGTGGTCGGAAAAGGGGTGCCGTCGGGTAGGCGAGGTGATGTTTGAACAACAAGTGGTCCGGTGCATTCACACCGCGCAGCGACGCGACGACATCCGCGCGGGAATCGACCCAGCTGTTGACCAACTATCTCTAGATCCTCGGGTGTTATCTCACTCAACGTTGACACTGCCGGGCTCAACTGAGTCATCGGCCTCGACTAGCGCGCCCCAAAGCTTGCCGTACCAGTTGGGCTCTTCCGCGGCGACTTGATCGGAAATGGTTTCGGCAGCAGGTCGGCCGTCCGCTCCCAATGACACATATCCGGTCTCACCTGGCATTACGAAAAGCAAACGGCGCCGCGCTTCCGCTGCAATGTATGCGGGATCGGCCCAACGTTGTTGTTCAAGTTTTAGTCGGTCAACGTTTTCCTGGGTGACTTGAATTTGGGCTTCAAGGACGGCAATTTCCGCTCGCTGACCAAAATAGTTGCGAACGGGTACCGCCAGAATTACGGCCACGAATCCGAGCGTGAGAAGGAGCACTAAAGCACGGCCCGTCAACGAGCCGTTCAGCCGATCTTTAGTGAGAGCCACGAGTCAATAGTCACACGGTCCGGGCGCAAAAGCGCTCAGGCACCGCCGCCAAAGCGCGGAAATGCGGTGCGGCCCGCATAGCGAGCACTGTCATCGAGTTCTTCTTCGATCCGAAGAAGTTGGTTGTATTTAGCGACTCGTTCGCTGCGAGCCGGGGCACCTGTTTTGATCTGACCGCAATTCACGGCAACAGCAAGGTCTGCAATGGTCGTGTCTTCGGTCTCGCCCGATCGATGCGACATCATGGAGGTGTAACCATTGCGAGTTGCCAGTGCAACAGCGTCGAGTGTTTCGGTCAGCGAACCAATCTGATTGACCTTTACCAACAGCGAGTTTGCGGCACCATCAGCAATTCCACGCGCCAACCGCTCAGGGTTGGTGACGAATAGGTCGTCACCAACAAGTTGGACCCGGTCACCGATTGCATCGGTCGCATGAATCCAACCCGCCCAGTCGTCTTCGGCTAGGGGATCTTCAATTGAAACCATTGGGAAGTCAGCCAAAAGCGATTCGTAATAGGCGGTCATCCACTCTGAAGAACGGCTTGCACCCTCGAATGTGTAAGCACCACCAACATAAAACTCGGTGGATGCGACATCAAGTGCAAGTGCGATGTCTGTTCCCACAGTGAAACCGGCCGCTTCAATCGCAGTCACAATGAGTTCAAGGGCTGCACGATTGTTGGGAAGATCAGGTGCAAAGCCGCCTTCATCCCCCAGCCCCGTTGCGTAACCGTTCTTTTTCAGCACCGACTTGAGTGAGTGATACACCTCGGTGCCGCTGCGTAGTGCTTCGCTAAATGTTGCTGCCCCAATTGGTGCGATCATGAACTCCTGAATGTCAACACCCGTGTCAGCGTGCGCGCCACCGTTGAGGATGTTCATCATGGGGACCGGAAGCAGGTGGGCATTGGGACCACCCAAGTACCTAAACAGTGGCAATTCGGCAGAAAGTGCCGCAGCTTTTGCAACCGCCAGGGATGCACCCAAGATCGCATTGGCTCCAAGCCGGCTCTTATTGGGTGTTCCGTCAAGGTCGATCATGACTTGGTCAACGGTTCGCTGGTCATCAGCTGACAGACCGATGATGGAATCGGCGATTTCACCCTCGACAGCCGCAACCGCTAGCAATACACCCTTACCGCCATAACGTGAATCTTCATCTCGTTTCTCGGCCGCCTCGAAGGCTCCCGTTGATGCACCCGAAGGAACGGCTGCCCGAGATACGGTGTCGTCATCGAGGAGAACCTCAACTTCTACGGTTGGATTTCCCCGCGAGTCAAGAATTTCGCGGGCAATTACTGCTTCAATGATCGCCATGATGTTAAGTCTACATATCGAGCAGATGTGTCCGAATTTCCCTCCGATGCGAAATTGAGATCAAAATAAGGAAACCTATGAGCAGGACCACACATCCAAGTACCGGTCGGTAGACCACCTCTTATATTGAAGGAGCAGAACATGCATAGATCCAGAGTGGCGATCCTCGCTGGAATGGGGCTCGCGGCGATTGCGCTGGCCGGCTGCGGCAATACCGATTCCAGCACCGTGGCTGAGCCAATGAATATTGGATCCATGGACTCCGGGGTAACAACAAGCGAGTCAGTCTCATCTGGCTCATTCGATCAAAAGGCGGCCGATCAATACCTCACCCGCAATTCAAGCATTTCCTTACAGGGATCAAATGTGAGTGAGATGACCAACACTGTTCTTTCAATAACAACTGAGTTCGCCGGTGCGCTCTCGCAACAAGATATCCGCAACGAGGGCGAGTTGAGCTACTCCACTCTTACGGTTCGCATTCCCGATGCCGAACTTGAGCCATACTTAGACCAACTCGCAACCGTCGGAGAAGTGACTTTCCTCAGCACGTCAACCACCGACGTGACAACTACCGTAATTGATCTCGATAGTCGCATTGACACGTTAAACACATCGATCGCGACTCTCACCACACTTCAAGCAGATGCCACTTCTGTTGCAGACCTTGTCGCCGTGGAATCAGAACTCACGGCACGCACCGCCGAACGCGATTCACTTGTTGCGCAGCGCGAATTCTTGCAAGATCAGGTTGACCTTTCCACCGTTTACATCAGCATCGCAGCTGATCCTGCAACAACTACCGACTCACCCAATTTTGTTCAGGGAATAGTCGACGGCTGGAACGCGCTCATAAACACGTTCGCTGCGATCATTACTTTCGCTGGATTCATGGTGCCATTCATTGGGGCCTTGATCGTGATCGTGGTTGTCTTTGCGCTCATTCGCACTGTCCTAAAGCGAGTGCGTTCATCTTGATCGTGGGGTCTGACATGTCACCTTTAACATTGAAGTTGCCCCGTGAGGCCGGTCAAAACCTTTTCCGCCGCGATCACAGCGTCACGTGCTGACAGTGCGGCATCAGCCATGCCGAGAGTTTTTGAGAAGGCATTTTCTTCTAACTGAGCGTCATTGAATTTTTGCACCGCATCGTTTTTTACGCTCACTGCCGCGTCAAGGTCAGCCTGCAATTCTTGTTGTTCAGCTGTGTCGCCCTGAAGCGATTCAACTAGGTCATTCAGCAAGATGACCTGATTATCAAACTCTGAGCTGAATGCCGAAACGAGATCTGGTTTAGCAATTAGATCAGTCACTGCAGTGGTTAATGAAGATTGCATTTGGTCAAGTACAGCGCAAGCATCGCTTGACTCTGCACTCGGCTGCGGATTCGAAGGTTCAACAGGTGTGTTAGCCACCGCTGGATCTGACGAAAGGTTCATGTCATTAATCACTGTATTTTCTGCTGAGCATGCGCTCAGCAAAAGAGGGAGAGCAAGAGCTGCGGCAATGAGTTGTTTATTCACCGTAACATTGAAACACGGGGAGGCTCAAAGACCTAACAGGGTGCACACATGCTGTGGCGTAGTCCACTACTCATGGGATTGAATCAGCTGCATTCGACGCAGGACTGCCTTTCGGACGGCTGCTTCCGAATCAAGGCCCTGGGAATTTGCTGAACTCACCAAGGCAAACAGGTAATCACCCAATTGCTCCTCTGTACTGAGGCCTTCGATCAGCTGATCTGTTTGCACCAAATATGCCGGGTCTGGAGCAGAAACAGATTTACTCCGAGAGATGAGTTTTTCCGCACGCATTAGTGCTGGTAAGGCTTCCGGGATTCCCTCGGTGACTGAATTCCGACTCTTTTCCTTTGCCTTACGCTGATGCCAATTCAGTTCCACCTCGGCTAAATCGTGCACTTGATTCTCAGTCTCCACCGACCCATCGACGAAAACATGTGGATGCCGGCGAATGAGTTTTTGAGTGATGCCGTCAATGACAGCATCAATATCCCACCCGCCCGGCTCCTCTTGGGAAATCCGCGCATGAAAAACAACCTGAAGGAGGAGATCGCCCAACTCTTCACACATGGCTTCGCTGTCATTTGCGTCAATCGCCTCGACGCTTTCATACGCTTCCTCGATTAAGTACTCGACAAGACTTTGATGGGTTTGCTGCGCATCCCACGGGCAGCCACCGGGAGATCTCAACTGATCCAGAACAGCCACCAACTGGGTGAACTGGCTCCCTCTCACGAATTACTCCGAACCGAGGTCAACACTTTGCGGCTCTGAAAGCGAATTAGCACTCGGACCTACGGTCAAATTCTCGGGATCCCACGTGCCAAAGCGCGGGGAAACTTCAGTGCCGATTTCGGAGCTCAACTCAGTGAGAGCGAGAAACACCGCTGCACTTTTGGCATCGGGTTCGGTGTTGGGAGACAACACGTCGCCCAATTGAGAAACTTGAATATTCAGGCGAATGATTGAGTCAACGTCGTCAATTGCGATGCCTTGCTGACTGATTTGAGATTCAAATGCCTCCACTCCACCGGCTTGGGCGATGTATTGGAGTCGAAGATCATCGATTTCACCCTGGGTCACTTCAATTTTCTCGCGACTGGCCAATTCATCAACCAAAATCGTGGTGATCATCTGGTTAAGGGTGCTGGTGATCAGTTCGTTTGATGAATCAGTTGCTGGCAGACCCTGCAGGGATAAAACAGACTGCACTTCTGAGTTGAGGGTGGCCTCACTGATCCGCTGATCCCCCACAACCGCGGCAGCACCGGCTGTTGGGGTTCCGCACCCACTGAGTCCAATAGTCGCGGCGATTACGCCGATGCCAACAATGGCTGCTAGCCGGAAGCGGTTGGACTTGACATTCACGTAGGGCACAGAATCTCCGGATCTTCAGGGGTTGGTGAATAAGACGTTGAACAGCTCGTGGAGCCATTCTAGGAGTTGGGTGTCGCGTAGCTCAGGAGCACCAATGCCTCTACCCGAAGTCGGCTTGGGAACGAGCAAAATCTGGGACGCCTCCTTGATGGTCGTCCCTGGATAAATCCTTTGAGCCCTCATTGCTCGCGACTCTGGCAGCGTTACCGGTGAAATGCGGATTGCTTTACCCGCACCAATAACCTCCTGCACCCCCGCTGCCTTCGCGGCAACGCGGAACCGGGCTACCCCAATGAGTGCCTCGAGTTCGCTGGGCATCGCCCCGTAACGATCAACAAGTTCTGCGCCGACTTCGTCGACGGCTTCATTGGTACTGGCGTCGGCTAGGCGTTTATAGGCCTCGAGGCGCAATCTCTCCTGGGGAACGTAGTCTGTTGGAATACTCGCGTCGATCGGCAGTTCAACCCGAACGTCGTTGACTTCTTTGGTCGGTTCATTTTTGTACTCAGAAAGTGCTTCGCCAACGAGCCGCAAATAAAGGTCAAAACCGACGTCAGCAATATGGCCACTTTGTTCACCGCCCAGCATGTTGCCGGCTCCGCGTATCTCGAGGTCTTTCAGTGCAATCTGCATTCCTGAACCAAGGTCAGTTCGTTGAGCGATTGTGGCAAGGCGTTCATGAGCCGTTTCCGTCAGTGGCTTATTGGGATCATAAAGAAAATATGAGTAGGCGCGTTCTCGACCGCGACCCACCCGACCACGCAATTGATGCATTTGCGAGAGACCAAACTTGTCAGCTCGGTCCACAATCAAAGTATTAGCATTGGGAATATCAATCCCCGACTCAACAATGGTTGTACAGACGAGGACATCAATTTCTTTCTCCCAGAATTGAACTATCACCGATTCGAGGGCGCCTTCACTCATTTGTCCATGTGCCACCGCAATTCGTGCTTCTGGTACCAACGTTCGAATTTTTGCTGCAACCCGATCAATTGACTCAACACGATTATGTATAAAGAAAATTTGGCCATCACGCAGAAGTTCTCGGTGGATTGCAGCGGTAATTTGCTTCTCGTCATAGGGACCCACGAAAGTGAGGACCGGGTGCCTTTCCTCGGGTGGTGTTTGGATGACCGACATTTCCCGAATTCCCGTTACCGCCATCTCCAGGGTGCGAGGAATGGGTGTTGCGCTCATGGCAAGTACGTCAACATTTGTTCGCAGCGCTTTCAGATGTTCTTTGTGTTCAACACCGAAACGTTGTTCTTCATCGACGATCACCAAACCTAGGTCTTTGAATTTTACTGAAGGTGTCAGCAAGCGGTGGGTGCCAATCACAATGTCGACGCTTCCTTGCGCTAGCCCAGCAAGTATTTCCTTAACCTGAGAGGCAGGGGTGAACCTAGAAAGCGCCGCAACGGTGACGGGGAATGCCCGGTAGCGCTCTGAGAAAGTCGTGAAATGCTGCTGGACCAGCAATGTTGTGGGAACGAGTAGGGCGACTTGTTTTCCATCTTGTACTGCTTTGAATGCCGCACGCACGGCAATTTCAGTCTTTCCAAAACCGACGTCACCACACACCAAACGGTCCATAGGTACTTGTCTTTCCATGTCTCGCTTTACTTCGTCGATCGTGCTGAGTTGATCGGGTGTTTCAACGTAGGCGAAAGCGTCTTCTAGCTCGGCTTGCCAGGGAGTATCAGCACCGAATGCGTACCCCTGGGATGACTGTCGGGCCGCATAAAGCCGAATAAGTTCACCGGCAATCTCTTTGACAGCCTTGCGGGCGCGACCTTTCGTTTTTTGCCAGTCGGCACCACCTAGCCGGTGAACACTAGGTGCTTCACCTCCAACGTAACGCGTAATCAAATCCAGTTGATCCATTGGAACAAAAAGTCGATCCGCTGGCTGACCACGCTTGCTTGGCGCATACTCGATAATCAAATACTCGCGCTCTGCCCCACCTATTGTTCGCGTGATCATTTCGACATAACGGCCAACTCCATGGTGTTCGTGAACTATGTAGTCACCCGAATTCAGTGTCAGCGGGTCAACACCACCACGCCGGCGACTCGGCATTTTTTTCAGATCTTTGGACAGGGACTTTGCGCCCATCAAGTCTGATTCACTCAGCACCCAGAGCCGGGAACTCGCCAAATGAAAACCGTTGTCCACCGAAGCGGTAATCAGTTGAGCGACCTTGGGCACTGCCGGGATCGAAACTGAATCAGCTTTGACAACACTGATTCCTTGGCCACCAAATTCTTCAGCAATGCGATCAATTGACCCATGCCCTAAAGCCGTGATAACCACGGTGGAGCCTGCTTCCAGTGCTAGGGCAATATCTTTTCCGGCAATTTCCGCGTCACCGTGATACCCACTGATTGCCCTCGCATCGAGGTTGATCACCATGTCGTCAAGGTCGCGGGGAAGTTGAGTCAGATTCCACACGGAACCATTGCGCCCACGGACCTGATCCACAACCTCGGACAGGCTCGTGAACATGGAACCGGAAAAATCAATGGGCGTTGCTCCACCGACAGCAGCACTGTGCCAACCCGCCGTTAAAAACTCTTCCGCCGTTTTGACAACATCAAGTGCACGGGAATTAATTCGCTCCGGTTCCATCAAAATTAACGATGACTCTGGCGGTAAGAGTTCATGTAGTGGTTTCATCTCTCCAGCGAGTGCTGCAGATAACGACTCCATCCCCTCAACTGCCATTCCATGGGCAATTTGCTCACACATTGCCGCAACTTCCACGTGGGCGGCTCCCAGAAGTTGGGCTTTCGCTTTAACCTCTTCGGTGAGCAAGAGCTCGCGGACGGGTGGTGCCCAAAGTCCATGCTCGGCAATTTCTAATGAACGCTGATCAACGACCGCGAAGTACCGAAGTTCTTCAACGTCATCACCCCAGAACTCAATGCGAATCGGGTGCTCCTGAGTTGGCGGAAAGACATCAAGGATTCCTCCGCGCACAGCAATTTGGCCACGTCGATCCACGAGGTCAACTCGCTCATACCCCAGTGCAACCAGTCCCATTACCGTCTCGGTGAGTGATGCCTTATCGCCGACGTTGAGCACAACCGGATCCTGATCCCCAAGGTCTGCAACTATGGGTTGCAGTGCGGCACGGACCGAAGTGATCAAGACTTTGATGGGCGGCGCGTGAATACTTCCCAGAATTGGGTGGGCCAGGCGCCTCAACACAGCCATGCGCTTACCTACGGTGTCTGCCGACGGGGACAGGCGCTCATGGGGCAGCGTCTCCCAACTGGGGAACACCGCTATCCCCTCGGTGGGCAAATAAGCACTTAGGTCAGCGGCTAATTCGTCGGCTGCACGGCCCGTTGTTGTCAGGACAAGTTTGATTCCCGACTCCTGCTCGTTGGCGATCTTGGCAATCACGAGCGGGTAAATCACATTCGGACCCACCAGGTCAACCGTGTTTGCAACCCCTGAACTCTCGGTAATAGCCAAAAAAGCCGGATCGGCTTTTACTAAATCAAGTAGCCCAGCAAGTGGTTGCGAATTAATCACGCTCCTTGGGTTTCCTTAATGGCCCGCAGAACATGCGGATAAAGGTCGGCCCGGGATACCACGAGATCGGTGACATAAGGGGGCATGTGATTAAAGGTGATCGGGTCGCCATTCATGTGGGATGCAATGAGGCCGTAATGCTCGGCCACTATGTACGGCGCCGCAACATCCCACTCGTAGAAGCCGGTGTTGTGTAGATAAATGTCGGCGCGGCCACACAAAATCTCGTTTACCTTCGCTCCAACAGACCCAACGTCCACAATTTCTACGTGGCTATGTGAGATACCAGCCTCGGTAAGCAACTCACCCAGTCGTGCAACTATCTCAGCTAAATTTGCTGGTGGCCGTGATCGAGATGCAACCACTCGGATTACCGAATCTTCAGCTGCAAACACTGCAACGGAATCAAGGACACTTCGCGTCATGCCCTGTTCGGGCAGATCTACCGTTCCAGCACTGAGTTTTTGCTCCCGTGCATTCCACAGAGCAATGTGGACTGCGAAGTCTTTCCTATTTTGTCCGTATTCCCAGGTTCCATCGAGTGGGTCAACAATCCAGACTCGATCTGCTTCCAGTCGGACGGAGTTGTCTTTCCCTTCTTCACTGAGAATTGCATCAAGTGGTCGGGCAGTTGAGAGCTTTTCCATGATGAACAGGTGTGCGGCACGGTCGGCTTGATCCCGGAGTTGATCACTCAAAGTTTTGTCGATTGTGTCAATGGGGTGAGCGAGGAAAAAATCTGTGCGCAACCTCAACAAAAGTTGCCCGGCCTCTTGCGCAACCTCACGTGAGAGCTCTGCATCATTTTTTTCTGGCATCAGACCACTTTCGTTGGTATTAACTATTGAATTTACTTTGTGCCATGTCTAAGCCTTGGGTGATCAGTGTTTCAATCGCGTTGCAACTACGCCCGATGAGGTCAGGTAATTCCTTACGTTCACTTGAACTGAATGGGGAAAGCACAAAATCTGCTGGATCCTGTCGGCCAATCGGCCTACCGATTCCCACTCTGGCGCGGAAGTACTCACCCGTTCCTATTGATTTTTTGATGCTCTTGAGTCCATTGTGCCCGTTGTCACCCCCACCAAACTTGAGGCGGATTGCGGCGAAATCAATATCAAGTTCGTCGTGGACCACGATTAAATTCTCTGGCGGAACGTCATAAAAATCCAGAATTGATTTAATGGGTCCGCCACTCTCATTCATAAAGCACAAAGGAATTGCCAATACGACGCTGTGTTGACCAAGTGGCGATCCGGGGAGTCCAATGTGACTTTGCCCAACGGCAGCGAATGCCTTTTTGTGTCGAGATAACTTGACGTTCAGATTTGCTGCGAGTTCGGCAACCACCATTGCACCAATATTGTGCCTGGTGCCAGCGTATGCGGGGCCAGGATTTCCCAGCCCCGCGATAACAAAGGTCACTACTCGGCGGCGGCGGGCTCAGTTGGGGTAACTGCGGCCAATGCGCCCGCTGCGGCTGCAGCGTCTTCGGTCACACCTGCAGCTGCCGCTGCGGTCGCCTGCTCAATTGCCTTTTCCTTTGCGTCGGAAACAGCGTGGCCAACTGCATCAAGTGGCAACTCGCCTTGGGCAACGGATTCTTCCCATGACTGCATGACCATTGAGAAGTCAAGGCCAGCTTCTTCGGCTGCCTGGCGTACTTGGGCGACTGCATCTGCGTAGTCACTACGAAGGGCTGCCTCTTGCTTGGAAATCACCAGCAGATCAAGGTGCTCGAGGTTCAAGCGAACGGGATCGCGCTGGATGTCACGTGGCTTGGTGAGAAAAGTCTGTCCGTCAAATGCGATGTTCAGGACAACACGTGGCCTGCGAAGGGCAAGGTTGAGTTCATGCTCGGGCAAGGTGACGTGCATAAGCGTGGTGTCGGTGCCGTACAAGACTGCAGGAATTTGACCACCACGACGAATTCGGCGGGAAGCACCCTTACCAAATTCTGAGCGGGGGGAAGCGGTTATGTTGACGTTAGTCACGAGTTCTCCTTGTAGTAAAGCGGCACGTTGGGCTGGAACTGTTGGGGGTGGGGCAAGTTCGCGCCAAGGAGAGGGGCCAAAGCCCTAACACGTCGATAACGGTGTCACGCTGAAGGTGCACCCTCGCCGAGGAACTGTCCCAGTCTACAAAAGGGCCCAGCCACTAGTGCGAGGAGGTCTGCCGACCCGATTCATCGTCTTCAAACATTCGGGTAACCGAGCCGTCCGTGAAGACTTCATTGATGGCTGTTGCCAGCAAAGGCGCGATTGAGAGAACCGTGAGTTTCTCGAATCGGCGATCTTCTGGGATGGGGAGTGTGTCGGTCACAATCACTTCGGAGATGTTTGAATTCTGCAGTCGCTCACGTGCTGGGTCACTCAAAATACCGTGCGTTGCGGCCACGATGACCTGGGAAGCTCCGTTTTCAAAAAGGGTTTCAGATGCCTTCACGATCGTGCCACCGGTATCAATCATGTCGTCAACGACGACGCAGATTCGGCCTTTTACGTCACCGACAACTTCGAGCACCCGCACCTGGTTAGGAATATCTGGGTCGCGACGCTTATGAATAATTGCCAGCGGCGCTCCCAATACGTCGGTCCAACGCTCAGCCACGCGCACTCGCCCAGCATCAGGGGAGATAACCGTGATCTTGCTGCGGTCAACCTTCGCGGCCACGTGTGCGGCCAACAACGGCAGTGCAAACAAGTGGTCAACAGGTCCATCGAAAAATCCTTGGATCTGCGAGGTATGTAAGTCAACCGTCATCAGGCGATTGGCTCCGGCAGCTTTGAATAGGTCTGCCATCAATCGTGCTGAGATTGGCTCGCGGCCACGATGCTTCTTGTCCTGACGCGCGTAGCCGTAGAAGGGCACAACGACCGTGATGCGCTTTGCGGAAGCGCGCTTGAGTGCGTCGATCATGATCAGTTGTTCCATGATCCACTTGTTAATCGGGGTGGTATGGCTTTGGAGAACAAATGCGTCACCGCCGCGAACAGATTCGCGAAAACGAACGAAGATCTCACCGTTAGCAAAGTCGTGTGCGGTAACGGGAGTGAGGTCAATCCCCAAGTGCGCCGCCACTTGGTCAGCCAACTCCGGGTGGGCCCTGCCAGAAAGCAGCAGGAGATGCTTTTGAGTTGGGACTGACTTCTCGGCCACTGATCCACCTTTACTATTTGCTAGCTATTCGAAGGGGTTAGTGACCCAACCTTTCCATGTGGCTAATGCTCGGTCTCAAGCGCCCTCTCGGCCGCCTTGGCTGAGCCCGTTCCTGGTCTTTTTCGCAAGACCCAATTAAGGATGTTTCGCTGCCGGGCCCGGCCAACCGCCATTGAGCCCGCAGGAACGTCATCTGTGATCACCGAGCCAGCAGCCGTGTACGCGCCGTCACCGATAACAACTGGCGCAATCAACATGTTGTCTGACCCAACCCGGACGTGATTCCCCACCGTTGTGTGATGTTTTTCAACGCCGTCGTAGTTAACGAAAACTGTTCCCGCACCAATATTGGTTCCCTCACCGATAGTGGCATCACCGACATAAGACAAATGTGGCACTTTCGATCCGGCGCCAAGTTGGGTATTTTTCATTTCAACAAATGCACCCGCTTTTCCTCCGTCACCGATCACCGTGCCCGGGCGTAAATAGGTGTACGGGCCAACGGTTGCTCCAGCCCCAATGACAACAAGTTCCGCCCATGTGTGACGGACAATGGCATTTTCACCGACTTCTGACGAAATCAAAGTTGTGCCCGGTCCAACCTGTGCCCCGGCTTCAATCTTGGTTGGTCCACGCAAAATTGTTTGCGGCAGCAGCGTCACGTCTGCTTCTAGTTCCGCATCAATGTCAATCCACGTAGATGCCGGGTCCATCATTGTTACACCGGCTTGCATCCATTTCACATTAATTCGATCTCGCATGATTGACGCCGCCTGAGCGAGTTGGGCTCGGTCGTTGATTCCCATAATGTCGTTGGCATCTTGGGTGCTGAAACCAATCACAGCCCCCCCGCGCGAAGTCATAATTCCAATCACGTCGGTGAGGTATTCCTCCCCCTGTGAATTTTGCGAACTCAACCCAGTGACCGCGGCGGTCAACGCAGCACCATCAAATGCATACATGCCCGAATTGATTTCCTGGATTTCCCTTTGCTGCGGGGTTGCATCTTTTTCTTCAACAATTTCCACAACCTGATCACCGGATCGAATTATGCGACCGTAACCAAAAGGGTCAGCAAAATTTGCGGTCAACACTGTGGCTTGCGCCTGGTGATCCACGTGGCTACTGAGAAGGCTCATTAATGATGAACCGGTGAGAAGTGGAGTGTCTCCGGTCAACACCACAACGGGTGAGTCACTCGCGGAAACTCCGCGGCCTTGCAGGAACTCGAGAGCGATCCGGACAGCGTGTCCGGTTCCATTGCGTTGTTCTTGTTCAACGGTCACAACCCACGGAGCAATTTCATCAAGGTGCGCGATAACTTGATCTTTGCCACTCCCCACCACGACAACGAGGTGCTCGGGCTCAAGGGTTGCCGCGGCTTCGATTACGTGACCTAACAAACTACGCCCAGCGATCTCATGCAAAACCTTGGGAGTTGTTGACTTCATTCGAGTTCCCTGCCCAGCCGCAAGGAGGATCACAATGGGGGCTCGCACGGCACTAGCCTAGTTTGTCGAGATCTTGGCTCGGGGGTCATCGATGAAGGGTGACGAAACTGTGAGCTCCCGGGGGAGGGATCGAACCTCCGTTGACGGATTCAAAGTCCGCTGTCCTGCCGCTAGACGACCCGGGATCATGCGTGAGACACCTTATGGCGTGGAGTGAGTGGACACTGCGTGAGCCTGACTTCTACCCCAATCGGCGATGCGAGTTGCAGGTTACGCAACCGTAGGTTACGCTCGCGTAGGTAGGAAATTTTCCGGAATCAAACAGTTGAATAGGTGAGGGAGTTCGCGTGAGTGTTATGAACCAAGAGGTCCTCGATCGTGAACCCGCGGTGGACGAAAGTGCCGCAGACCTTGTCTACTTAGGTTTGACGATGCGCATCATCATTGGAGCATTCGTTGTTATTCCACTCATTGCTGTCGCATTCGCCCTCCCGATCGCGTGGGGTGGCTGGCTCAGTTGGCCCGACATCACACTCGCTATTGGACTGTGGTTACTCACCGCAGGCGGTATCACGGTCGGCTACCACCGCTACTTCACGCACGGGTCATTTAAGGCCAACCGCACCGTCAAAATCATCTTGGCCGTTTTCGGGTCCCTTGCAATCGAAGGGTCACTTGATCAATGGGTTGCCGACCACCGGAAGCATCATAAATTTTCTGATGAAGTTGGTGACCCTCATTCACCATGGCGCTTTGGTACAAGTAAAAAAGCAATCGGAAAAGGACTTCTCTACGCGCATGTTGGTTGGCTTTTCGACAATGACAACACCGGAATTGATAAGTACGCACCCGATATCGCGGCTGACAAAGACCTCAACTGGATTTCAAAGCACTTTTCCGTGTTTGTCATTGCCAGCCTGCTACTTCCCGCTGTTCTCGGTGGCCTGATCACCTGGTCCTGGATGGGCGCTGTGACCGCATTCTTTTGGGCGGGCCTAGTTCGTGTTGCATTCGTGCACCACGTCACCTGGTCAATCAACAGTATCTGTCACGTGTTTGGTAACCGACCATTCACTTCACGTGATCTCTCGAGCAACGTCGCGTGGCTTGCAATTCCATCATTGGGTGAGTCATGGCACAACCTGCACCACGTAGACCCAACGGCGGCCCGACACGGTGTGATGAAAGGTCAAATCGATGTCTCCGCCAGCGTTATCAAGGGCATGGAGAAAACAGGTTTAGCAACTGATGTTCGCTGGCCAAAGCCAGAACGCTTGGTCAAAAAACTGAAAGACCCTAATGACCGATTCCGACTTCGCGGTTACAACGGCGAATAGAACGTGTCTACATCACTCGAAGGAGAGCCCGGTGACGATGAGCAGAACCTCGCCAGCGTTACCGAGTTAAGGACTGCCCCCGTCCCCGCCGCCCGCAAACCAAGTGGCGCGAAAGTGCGCATGACGGGACAGCAGCGGCGAGAGCAACTACTAAATGTGGGGCGAAAACTCTTCTCCGAAAAAGGATTTGAAACCGTAACCGTTGAAGAAATTGCGGCGAAAGCCGACGTCTCCAAACCGGTCGTCTACGAACACTTCGGTGGCAAAGAGGGCCTCTACGCCGTCGTTGTTGATCGTGAGACCAATTTCCTGCTCGATTCCATTAGCCAGGCACTCGCCGGATCGCGCAGTCATGGCGCCAGTGCCCGCGAACTCGTTGAGCAAGCTGGTCTTGCCCTATTTGATTACATTGATTCCAACCCGCAAGGATTTCGGATCTTGGTGCGTGACTCACCCGTCACCGCGCAGACGGGTTCATTTGCCAGCCTCATGGTTGATATTGCGACCCAGGTCGAGGACGTATTGGCCGCTGAATTCAAGGCGCACGGAATAAACGACAAGTTTGCGCCGATGTACTCCCAGATGTTGGTGGGAATGGTGGCCTTCACCGGCCAATGGTGGCTTGATGTTCGCAAACCCAAAAAAGAAGAAGTCGTGGCCCACGTGGTGAATCTGGCCTGGAACGGACTCAAGCACCTCGACCCCAAACCAACGCTGGCTCCTAAAAACAAGTCCTAAACTCTCAAGATTCTTGACATCAAGATTCTTGACATAAGATTTTGACCTAAGATGCCGACATGGCCCGGACCGATGACGTCGATCAGATTGTGGCCGCTTGGCAGGTGCAACGGCCAGACCTTGACGTTTCTCCCCTACACGTACTCTCACGTTTGACTCGAGTATCGGCGCAACTCGACACCGCTCGTTCGCAGGCATTTCGTGATCACAATCTAGATTCATGGGAATTTGATGTCTTAGCCGCTCTTCGCCGAACCGGACCGCCATTCACCCTGTCAGCGGGAACACTCGCCACCCAAACCCATGTCACAAGTGGCACCATGACCACCCGGGTGGACCGATTACTTGAACGTGGATTTGTCACCCGATTCCCTGACGAGAATGATCGGCGAGGAGTTCTCATAGCTCTCACCGAAGCAGGTCAACGCGGTGTTGATGGAGCACTCAAAGATTTATTGGAGCGTGAAAAAGTAGCCCTGAGCGGATTAAGTTCGTCCGAGCAGGCCCAACTTGCTGACCTACTTCGCGGCTTACTGGATCGGCTTTAGTCGCTCACCACGCGGGTTACTGCAGGTCCAACGGCAACACGCACACTGCGACACACGCCGGCACCCGAAAGGCTCGCCGCAAGATTCACGGCATCATCTTGGCTTCGCGCAAGAAAAATGCAGGTGGGTCCGCTGCCAGAAACCATGGCTCCCACAGCACCCAAGTCACGTCCAACATCAAGTGTTTTGCGCAGGCTCGGCATCAAACTCATTGCTGCAGGTTCAAGATCATTTATCAACTCTGCTCCCAGCTCGCGTGAATCACCGGCTCGCAAGGCGAGCAATAACTGCGTAGGGACTTCCGGCGGCGCCGAACGCAGCGCACTTTGCATCCGGTCAAATTCGGCGTAGACCTTTGGTGTCGACAAACCACCTCCGGCGAGGGCAATCACCCAGTGGTACTCACCGGTTGTGATCACACTGGTAACCAATTGACCGCGACCCCTACCCAGGGCCGTTCCACCGTGCAGGGAAAAAGTGACATCAGACCCCAACTGTGCGGCCAAATTTTCGAGATCCTCACGTGATGTATTCGTCTCCCATAAACGATCACACGCGATGAGTGCACCTGCCGCATCTGCCGAACCACCAGCCATTCCACCCGAGACCGGGATTCGTTTCTCGATGTGCAAATCAACCTGTGGCTCTATCCCATGGTGGTGTGCCAAAAGCTTGGCCGCCTTTACCGCCAAGTTGAAGTCATTGACCGGCAACCACTGAGAACCCTCTCCTTCGATAGTGAGCTTCACTCCCCTTGAGCGTGGTTTCGCGGTGACCGTGTCGAAAAGTGAAACTGCGTGAAAAACCGTGATGAGCTCGTGAAAATTGTCTGCACCCAGTGGTGCAACACCTAGTGCCAGGTTTATTTTTGCCGGTACTTCGACGACTACCTGGTCATTTCGCATAACTTGCAAAGTCTATTGCGAGGAAAGTCGTTCCGCTTTGATTGCTGCGGAGAGCCGAATAAAGCTTGGCAATTCGAGGGTCTCCGCACGCGCACCCGGATCAATCTCGGCTTGCATTAACACTCGCTCAGCTAACGGTGCGCTCCCGATAAAGTCCGCAAGTCCGGCTCGTAATGTTTTGCGGCGGTGAGCAAACGCCGCGTCAATGACCTGAAAAACCTCGCGACGGTCTTCCTCGATGTGACTTTGTGGATGGGTGACGTGAATGCGGACAAGACCTGAGTCCACATTGGGGGCAGGCCAAAAAACATTTTTGCCG
>Ga0247834_1001088_pt1 | contig 48935 bp, 17 predicted proteins | sample LaCruzMarch2015__8_FD_187118 | JGI IMG/M metagenome (GOLD analysis project Ga0247834, IMG submission 187118) | Freshwater microbial communities from meromictic Lake La Cruz, Castile-La Mancha, Spain - LaCruzMarch2015_12m | ecosystem: Environmental > Aquatic > Freshwater > Lake | place: Spain... | reverse complement strand
AATCCGACGCCTGAGGTAACTGCGATGACAACAGTAACTTGTAGCGGGGTACCGTTTGTTGTAACGCCGACGAACCCGACGAATGGTATTGTGCCACTGTTTACAAGATATACATGGAGTGAGCCTGGATTTACAGGTACGGTAACAGGTGGTGCATCTGCTACAAATAATATTACTTCGGTATTTGGTTCATTGAGCAACCGAACGAATGAGACGCAAACGGTAACTTATATAGTTACTCCTAGCACAGCTGCTGGATGTACGGGTACAAACTTTACAGTAACAGTTACGTTGAATCCGACACCTGAGGTAAATGCGATGACGACGGTTACATGTAGCGGAGTACCGTTTAATGTTACACCGACGAATGAGGTAGATGGTATTGTACCTGCTAATACATTGTATAGCTGGCCAGTACCAACATATACAGCTACGATGACGGGCGGCGCGAGTGGTACGAACGTATTGAACAGGATATTTGGTACGCTGCGCAATACGGTTAATACGACTCAGACAGCTACCTATCTGGTAAGACCAAGAACGGCTGCTGGTTGTGTGGGCATTACGTTTGTATTAACAGTTACCGTGCCGCCTACGGCAGAGATTACTACGATCACAACGGTTACATGTAGCGGAGTACCATTTGTAGTAACGCCGACGAACCTGACGAATGGTATTGTGCCAGATAATAGCTTCTATAGCTGGAGTGCACCAACGTTTACGGGTACGGTAACGGGTGGTGAATCGGCTACTGATAATCCGCTTACGGTATTTGGATTGTTGAGTAACCGTACGAATACTGTACAAACAGTAACCTATAGGGTAACACCAAATGCTGGTAACTGTTCAGGCGCTGCATTTACAGTGATAGTAACACTGCAACCAACACCAGAAGTTGCTGAGATGACCAGGGTAACTTGTAGTGGTTTGCTGTTCACGGCTTCACCGGTAAATGGAACAAATGGAATCATTCCAACCGGCACCAGATACAGTTGGGGAGTTCCGGAAATGACTTCCTCATTAACAGGAGGCGCATCTGGGTCTAGTCAATTATTTGTGTCCGGTACTCTTACCAATAGTTCAGAAGTACAACAAGTAGCAGTATATACTGTGAATCCGATCTTTGGTAACTGTTCTGGATTACCATTTACATTAACGGTGTTCGTTAATCCAACAGCTATTATCTCAGCAATGACAACGGTTGTTTGTAGCGGCTATCCATTTGTTGTAACACCAGTTTCAGGTGTGGATGGAAATATTATTCCGGCAGGAACAACTTATAGATGGAATGTTCCAACTTACTCTGGTTCATTAACGGGTGGTGTATCTGCTAGTGGACAATTAGATGTAAATGGTAAATTGACTAATATTGGCAATACTACCCAAACCGCTACCTATATTGTAACGCCTTCTACCGCAAGTTGTAATAATAGTACATCATTCACGGTTACTGTTACTGTAACACCAACAGCAGTTATTAATCAAATTACAGCGGTTATCTGTAGTGGACTTACATTTACAGTTACGCCAACCCATAATACCAACGGAAATATTGCTTTGGGAACCACTTATAGATGGGAGGCGCCCACTGTTTCGGGTGGCTTATTCGGAGGTGAGTCTGCAGAGAATCAATCCAATATTTCTGGAAAACTCACCAATCCTTCCATTACAACAGAAGAAACGGCCACATACACAGTAATACCTACTACTGGAAATTGTGAGGGACGTGCGTTTACATTTATAATTAAGGTGAGTGTAAACTCAACTATCACCGATATGTCTACTGTTACCTGTACAGGTGTTCCATTCGTGGTTTCGCCAACGCATGTAACAAATGGTATAGTACCTACCAATACTACCTATAGCTGGAATATACCAGTAATGTCTGCTTCCATTTCCGGAGGTCAGTCTGCATCCGGAAGACCATTTATAACGGGAACACTGGTAAATGCATCTGCTGTTGAAAGAACTGCTACCTATACCATCACCCCTCAGTCTGGAGGATGTACAGGTACTCAGTTTACAGTAACCGTATTTGTGAAATCAGGCGCAACCATCTTCGAAATGTCATTAGTAACCTGTAGTGGTATTCCATTCGAAATTACCCCGACAGATGGCAGTAACGGTGTTATTACACCTGGAACTACCTTCAGATGGGCAGCGCCAACCGGTGTTGGTATTGCAGGGGGAGTAACTCAAGACGCTTATGTTTCCTCAGTTTTCGGCCAGCTTGATAACACCACTAATATAACTAGAACAGCAACTTATAGTGTAACAGCCAATGCGCCTTTCTGTGGAGATGTAAGCAGCTTCTCTCTCACAGTATTTGTTAATCCTATAGTAGCAATCAATACAATCAATTCTGTTATTTGTAGTGAACTCACCTTTACGGTTAATCCAACAGATATTGTGGATGGAATCGTACCAGCCGGAACCACTTATACCTGGACAGCTCCTTATGCACCGAATATCACAGGTGGAGCTGCTGAATCTACAGCTTCGTTATTCATCAGTGGTAAATTGCGGAATGAGACTAGCTCGGTGCAGACGGCTACTTACACGGTTACACCAAATGCCCCTGATTGTGGTATAGGCAATCCGTTTACTTTAATTGTAACTGTTAATCCTTTACCTGCAGTTAACTCGTTTAATGTAACTACTTGTAGCGGAGTTCCAATTGCTATATCTCCTGTTGATGTAGTAGATGGTATGATACCTGTTACTACTTTGTATTCATGGAGCGCCCCTGCATTTAGTTCTTCAATAACAGGCGGACAGTCCGGCAACGAGGCTACCCATGTATTTGGAACCCTGTTTAATAACACAAATGTTACGCAAACTGCCGTTTATGTGGTTGTTCCTAAGGCAGGCGATTGCGCGGGAGCCAGCTTTACAGTTAATGTTGTGATTAATCCAACAGCGGTAATCAATGAAATGTCTACGGTTATCTGTAGCAGAGGTTCCTTTAACCTTTTACCAGTTGATCTTGTAAATGGTATAGTGCCAGACGGAACCCTATATAGTTGGAATGCACCTGACATTTCTGCATCCATAATTGGCGGACAATCAGCTGATGCCCAAGCATCCGTATTTGGAACATTATTCAATACTTCTAATGAGATACAAACTGCTACCTATACAGTTGTACCAACTACTTTACTTTGCGGTGCTAATGCTTCGTTTACTGTTACTGTAACTGTTAATCCACTTGCCGAGATTACCCCCATATCTATATTCACTTGCGGTGGCGCAACATTTACAGTTGAGCCTACAGAAGGCGTTAATGGCATTGTTCCCGCAGGTACTAATTATACCTGGCTAGATCCGGTTGGAACAGGTTTCATTGGAGGCATGTCTCAAACTACACTGGTAGACAAAATTCAGGGACGCCTTGTTAACCTGACCAGTGCATTGGTAACAGCCGTTTACTATGTTACACCAGTATCTGGTGCTTGCGTTGGAGATGTATTTACACTTACAGTATTAGTTAATTCTGTAGGAGTTATTAATGAAATGTCAGTTACCACTTGCGCGGGTGTAACATTTGCTGTTAGTCCACAAGATGGTATTAATGGAGTTGTACCGCCGAATACAAATTACAAGTGGGCTGCACCAACTGGATTTGGCTTTACAGGAGGTATGTCTCAGGATACGCTCACGCCAGAAATCTTTGGAACTCTTAAAAACACAGTTAATTACACGGTAACTGCTACTTACTTAGTATATCCTAATGACCCGATTTGCGGATCAATTGCTAATCCATTTACCCTGACTGTTTACCTGAATCCTGCTGCTTATGTAACTGCTATGACTGCAGAAACATGTACAGGCGTTGTGTTTACAGTAACACCAACCAATATTACCAATGGAATTGTACCGGATGGCACTACTTATACCTGGTCGGAGCCACAGTATAGTGTCAATATTTCCGGTGGCAATACCGGATCCGGACCTGCAATAACAGGTACCTTATTTAACAGCGCAGCAGTTCCTGGCACAGCAACTTATACAGTTACGCCTATTACAACCCTATGTGGTATTAATGAATCATTTACCCTGGAGATAACTGTTAATCCTTATCCAAGTATTAATGCAATTACCACAACTATATGTTCGGGTATAACTTTTGAAGTAAGTCCTGTAAACGGTGTTAATGGATCTCTATTGCCAAATACAACGTATACATGGGATATTCCATCTTATAGTTCTGCTTCTATGTCGGGCGGCGCTTCTAGCACAGATCATCCTTTCATCACCGGAAATCTCGAAAACTTTACTGATGAAAGTCAGTTTGGAACCTATATCGTTTTCCCAACATATAGAGGTTGTACTGGTGCTTCATTTACGGTAGTTGCTGAAATACGTCCAATCCCGAGAATGAATGACATTATAGTTATTACTGGTATATCACCAAAATATCCGTTCGTATATACACCAACCACTAACGCATTTTATGGTATTGTACCTCAGGGAACTCTCTATCGTTGGGATGTGCCAACCTATAGCTCAGCCTCTTTAACTGGAGGAGAGTCTGCTGAAAATCAAACCAACTTGAATGGTAAACTACAACATACGTCAACCGAAATATTAATAGCATACTATAAGGTAACTCCAAGTTCTGTTGCTTGTGGAGACGGAGCTCAGTTTACCCTTACGGTTCGCGTGGCACCATTACCGATAGTAAATGAAATGACTACTGTAACTTGTAGTGAATCTCCATTTGCTATCACGCCTACCAATGAGGTTAATGGTATCATACCAGACTTAACTACCTACTCTTGGTCTGAACCAATAGTAACGGGTGGAGTTACGGGAGGTCAATCCGCCACTGATTCCAATTATCTTTATGGCACCCTTTATAACCCAACCAATAGCATCCAAACAGCCACCTATACTGTAATTCCTAAATCTCTGTTTGGATACCTTGGAGATCCATTTACACTTACTGTATCTGTTTATCCTATTGCCACCATCACTGAAATGAGTGCAATTACTTGCGATGGCGTAGAATTTATAGTGGTTCCGGTTGAAGCAGTTAATGGAATAGTACCTGATGGCACCCTCTATAAGTGGGATATGCCTACTGGCGGCGCATTCAGCAATGTATTTACGCAAACCACTTATGTGGCTGATATCAGAGGAACCTTGGTTAACGACACCAATATTGCTCAAACGGCTACATATACCATACAAACAATTTCCGGTACCTGTATTGGTAAGCCATTTACAACAGTGGTATCATTGAAACCATCTGCTCGCATTAACCCGATTACGCTGTCGTACTGTACGGGTGCTACCTTCACCATCACGCCAACCAATGGCAACTATGGTATTGTTCCGGATGGTACCTTATATACTTGGTCTGCACCAACCGGTACCGGCTTCTCCGGTGGTGTAGAACAACTTACTCCAACACCTGCAATTTTTGGTACACTGAATAACTTCAATACCTATGAAGTAACAGCTACCTATACTATAAATGCAATTTCCGGTGATTGTATTGGTAAGGTATTTACCACAACAATTTATGTTCGTCCAGCACCACAGGTTCAAATTACCCTGGGATCACAAACGGTATGTTTAAGCACGATACCATCTACCTTGAGTCTGGATATTCAAGGCGGTGCCGGTGCTCCTTCTTATACCTGGTTCTACAATACTGTGAATAGCTATATAGGAGCCACACAATTATCAGAGACTACCAGCACATTCACTCCTCCAGCTCCGGATAACTTGAATAATCGTTACTACTTTGCCAAGGTATTCTTCTCTGCAGGTGAGTGTCAGGCTACTTCTATGAATATCCATGAAGTAAGAGTTAACCGCTATGCCACTTCACTCGATCTGAATGTAGATCCAGTATCTGTATGTGCTGGATTAACGGCTAACTTAGTTGGAGCCCTTTGCACTACTAGTGATATTGTAAATCCAATTTACCGCTGGTATAGAGATGCAAACTTGTCTAACTTTGCCTTCGAAGGTCCTGCTTATACTACCCCAGTATTGAATAACAATAGTTCCTTCTTTGTAACTGTTAGAGGTACAAATGCTTGTAATAACCTGCCAGGAACGGCTCAAAAAGTAGATGTATCCGTATCCACCTTCGCTCCAACTATGGTTCAGCCGGTAGATATCGTTACCTGTATCAATAACCTGGTATCGGTTCAATTTACTTCCGTAACTGCTAATACCACCTTCAGTTGGACTAACACCAATACTGCTATCGGATTAGCAGGCAGCGGAAACACAAATAGCTTCAGTTTTGTGGCTCAGAATAGCAATTCAGTAAATGAAACGGCTTACATTAGTGTGGTTCCAATGGTAAACGGATGTAGTGGTATTGCCAGAACCTTTAGCATTACGGTTTCTCCGGCAGTTCCTGCTGTGGGTACCTTACAGCTTACAACAGCCAGTGGTGAAAGAGTTGATTTTAATCCGATTACACCACAAAATGGATACAGCTATACTTGGACGGCTCCTATTACTGCTGGTATTACAGGAACTGATTTAGTGGTAACCGGAAGGAGAGCTGTGTTTAATCCATTGCTCACCAATACTACCTTGGCGCCAATTATTGTTCCGTTTACCGTTCAGCCTTATTCACTGGCTCCAGGATTCTGTACAGGATCAACCTTTATGATATTGGTTACGGTTAATCCAGTACCAACTGTTCCTGATCAATCAGTAACCACTTGCTCTGGCCTGCCAATTCAGGTTAGTCCGGCAGGAGTACCTGATCAAACTACCTACACATGGGATCTGCCATTGGTAATATCTGGTAACGTAACCGGCATGGTGGCTGAGGCATCCCCAAATACCAACTTCAACCAGGTGTTAACTAACTTAGGTTCAACCGATGCGTTACTTCGATATACAGTTGTTCCGGTGAGCAGTGGTATTGCGGGTAGACCATTTACCATCACTGTTCGTGTATTACCTAATCCAAGCCTGATTAATAAAACACCGGTAACTGTTTGCAATAAGGTTCCATTCAATTACACAGCTCAATCGCTCACAGTTGGTACTACCTTCAGCTGGAGTAGAGCTGCCGTTAATAATATCAGTAATCCGGATGCAACTGGCACCAATACGATTAATGAAACCCTGATCAATACATCTACTGATCCGGTGCAGGTTAACTATGTGTTTACCCTGAGTGCCAATGGATGTTCTAATACGGAAACATTGCCAGTAGTGGTTTATCCATCTTTCAAGCTTACCTCATCGTTAGCAGAAACGGTATGTAGCAATGCAACCTTCCATTATGTGGCTACTACCGCTAATAACGCAAGCTATAGCTGGACGCGCCCTGCAGTAGTAGGTATATCAAATGCTGCCGCTTCTGGAAATTCATCTGTTGTTGATGAGAAACTAATTAATACTACCAATGCGCCAATTAAAGTTAAATACCTGTTTAGCTTAAGTTCCGGACCATGTGCCGATACAGATAGCGTTATAGTAACCGTTAATCCTTTACCAGTGGTTAATGCGGTTGCTGATGTACAATATTGCAGCGGTACCTCGGCTCAAATACTGTTTACCGGTTCTGGTGTGGCTAACACTACCTATGAGTGGACGAATACCTTTACCGGAATCGGATTGTTTACCAGAGGAACAGGCGACATCATATTTGTTGCCATCAACAATACCAATGCACCTGTTAAATCTCGCATAACCGTTACACCGGTGGCCAATGGTTGCCAGGGAGCAGCACGTTCATTTACTATTACCGTTAATCCGAATCCGGTACTCAATTCTCAACTAAATATTCCAACGGTATGTAGTGGAACAGCTATCCGTTACACGCCTACCAGCAGTGTAGCGGGTGCTACTTTCAACTGGACTCGCCCTGCAATTTCAGGAATCGATAATCCTGCTGCCAGCGGATCTGGAAACATCAATGAAGTATTAACCAATAGTTCTTCAAGCATCATTTACGTGAAGTATATATATACTACATCCGCCAATGGTTGTTCTTCAACCCAGGTAGTGAATGTTGCAGTTAATCCTTCTGTTAAAGTGAATAACCCTGGATATCAATTGGTATGCGCTAATTCGTCTAAGCAGATTGTATTTGTAGGATCCACTGTTTCGGGAACTCAATATACCTGGACGAGCAGCAATCCAGCTCTGGGTATTCCGGTGAGTGGTATTGGAAACATATTCTTTATTGCCAACAACAATACAGCCGACACAATCAGCTCTAATATTACGGTTACTCCACGTGCTAATGGCTGTAACGGAACGCCGGTTACCTTCCGCGTAACGATTAATCCATTACCAGTATTAAGCAGTACCCTAACGCCAGCTCCAATTTGTAGCAATAGTCAGTTTACCTATGCGCCAACTTCCAATGTTAATCAAACTATATTTAACTGGGTACGCCCGGCTGTAAACGGATTGAGCAATTCGCCGGCTATTGGAACGGGAACTATTAATGAGAAACTCATCAATAATACTACTGTGCCGGTTATTGTTACTTATCAGATTACCCTCATCAATAATGGTTGTACCAATCGCCAAAATGTAACGGTGGTAGTTAATCCGGCACTCACCCTCAGCAATACCAACTTTAATTATAGCCTTTGCTCTAACCAGCCATTCCGTTTCGTACCACAAAGTGTGAATCCGGCTAACCAATATCAATGGAGAAGAGATGCTATCCCAGGTATCAGCAATGCAACTGCAACCGGTTCCGGAAACATTAATGAAACATTGGTAAATACCACCAACGCACCTATAGTGGTAACTTATCGTTACTCATTGGTTAATCCTTCTCCATGCGCTACCGAACAACTGGTATTTGTAACGGTTCGTCCATTACCAGTATTGAGCAGCGCCAAAAATGTAAGTATTTGTAGCAATGTGCCGGTTGGTTACGATCCAATAGCCAATCTGGCCGGAAGTAGCTTCAGCTGGAGCAGAGCATTCGTTACAGGTATTGCTAACCCGGCAGGTGTGGGATTAGTTAATATCAATGAACGCCTCATCAATACTACAACTGCAAATATTGATGTAAGATACATTTATACGATTTCTAATTCGAATGGTTGCAGCAATACCGATACCGTAACTGTTCAGGTTAAACCAGTTCCGGTGGCAGGTTTTGTATCAGATATTTCTATCTGTGCTAATACAACAACCACTCCGATTAACTTTAGCAGCAATATTCCGGGAACTATCTTTAATTGGGTGAACTCTCAGCCTGCTATCAATTTACCATCAACTGGTATTGGTAATATCTTACCGTTCACTGCCCAGAATAATACCAGTGGCCAATTAATTGCACAGATTTCTGTAACTCCTGAAATTGGTGGATGTAAAGGAAATACTATTGTTGCTGCCAAGATTACCGTAAATAAAGCGATTACTAACCTCTCTATTCAAACAGCTCCTACAATTGCTTGTCCCGGTGTTGCAGTAGGTCCATTTATGGGTAGTGTGCCTTTTGGTGGGGATGGATATAGCTATGCATTCCAATGGCAAAGTTCAACAGATGGGGTAACCTTCATCAATATCCCTGGTGCAATTGCCCGCTCATTAACAGCCCCACCAGTTACTGCTCCTACAACTTGGTACCGGTTGAATACCGTATCCGGAGGTTGTGTGGCAAATACTACCCCGGTTAGGGTAAATGAGGCTGCTAAACCTGTATTTAACATTACCCTCATTGATGGAAATACCATTAATGTTGGTAACAGCACCCAGGCAGTTGTAGAGGTTCAGCCTCCAGGTGCTATTTCTTATGAATGGTCGCCCAGAAACTTTGTAAGCAATTACCTTTCCGACAAGCCATTCCTGTCGCCAACAACCGATACACGCTTTACGGTGAAGGTTACTAATAATGACGGATGTATCGCTTCAGATTCAGTATTGATAAGGGTGATAAAAGGATTCCAGATTTATCCGAATAATGTGCTTACCCCGAATGGTGATGGATACAACGATACCTGGAAGATTAAGAATATTGAGTTCTATCCAAGAAATAGCATTAAGATTTACAATGCAAATGGAGCTAATGTTATATCATTTACAGATTACCAAGGTACTTGGGATGGAAAAGTAAATGGCACTAAGTTACCAACCGGTACTTACTTCTATATGATTGATCTGGCAGATGGATCGGCTATCATCAAAGGATTCTTAACGATATTAAATTAATAGTGGATTACAATATATAAACCTATGAAAAAGACAATCCAATTAATCACCTTCCTAGTTTTCTCGCATACGCTGGTATGGGGTCAGAATAATTTTTTCAGTTCGAGCGTTTTTGAGAATAAGGTAGTATTTAATCCTTCCCAGTCTGGGATGGGCGAGGGGCTACGTTTGAATGGGGTATTCCGTTCACCGATGAACAATTCCCAGCCGGGCTTGGCAAAGGAGTATGCAGCGAGTGCCGATATGCCGATTAGTGAAACGGCGGGTATCGGATTGATATTAACGCGCCAAAACATTGGTATTTTAAATCAAACGCTGTTTAACTTTTCATATGCCTACGGGATGGCGTTTAAGAGTGGGATGAAATTGCGATTTGGGATTGGGGCGGGATTTAGGAATACCCGAGTGGTAGAGAATTCGAATGCGGGGGGCCAGATAATCGGCGATCCGGGCGACCCTACGATACTGGCGTATAACAGCGTACCGCCCTCTTTTTTTAGTAGCTTTGGGCTAACCTTGTATACGGATAAACTGGAAGTTCAGCTGGTGGCGCCGAACTTAACGGCGAAAATGCAGAACAAGACCTTACAAACGCTGGATTATGTGATGATGCAGGGAGGCTTGGGCTATAAGTTGAGCATGGGTGGCGGCAAGTTGCTGGGCCCGGGATCATATGCCAAAATATTTGCAGGAGCGATTATGTATAAAGAAACAGGGATGCTGATACAGGGAGGATTTCAGGTGAATGCGAATAATTTGTTGTCGGCTAATTTTATTTATAGTACCAATGGGATTATGACGGTAGGGGTAGGGGTACCGATAGAGAGTACAGCGCAGATCAACTTAAATTATTCGGTAGGCGGGCTGTATTCGAATGCGATATACGGGGGATCGGGCTTGGCGGAGATACATTTTGTATATCGTTTTAAAAAGCGTTCGTAGAAACAAACCAGTAAAATAAAAACCAACATAGAATCATTAAAAATTGAGATATGAAAAACGGGGAAACACCTGCAAAAAAAAGGAAGTTTGATGTGTTCAACTTTTTCTACAGTATAGGAGCTGTGGTAATTTTGATTGGGGTAATCGCGAAGTTTTTGGAGTGGAAACTACAAGATCCATTGCTATTAACCGGCTTGGGTGTGGAGGCATTGGTATTTACGATGTCGGCCATCCAGTATAAGGATGATAAGGTGGAGAAAGTGTACCACTGGGATCGGTTATTTCCAGAGCTGGTAGATGCACCGGATGGAGAGCCAGTAAATGTAAGCAGCATGCCGATGATGCAGAAAAATGTAGAGAATTTATCTCGCCAGTACTATCAGGGAATGTCAGACTTTATGGAGCAATTCGAGAGTCTGAACTACGGAATTGTACAGGGCAGCAGCAAATACCAGGAGTCGCTGGAGATGATGTCGAAGAACCTGTCGGAATCTACCAAAGCATTTTCAGATTTCAAGGTGAATGTGATGCGGGTATCGGCATCGTTTATCGAGTTGCATGAGATTAGTGAAGATATCCGTGAGTTGCAGATTAACCTGCAGAAGATGGCTGCGATATCGGTGATTTCATCTGATAAGATGAACCTGTTCCAAGAGCAACTAGAAGGATTAAACAGTGCAATCTATCGCTTCAATAATGTGTCGACCAGTATCATTAACACATTCAAACAAATAGGATAAAACATGGCAGCGATTAATAAAAACAGGTATCGGTTGATCACATTGCTATATGTGATATTCGTTTGTTTGTCGGTTTTGAACATACCTGCAACCCTTTTGGATTCGAATTACTATTCAATCCGTACGTTGGAATATGAAGAAAAATCTCGGCAAGAGCAGGTGAATTTTGCCAACCAATTGATAAGTGATGAAACTGAAAAATTGGCGAATGATTCTGCCAAAACCTATTTAGCCATTCAAGATCGTATTCACAAAACATACGAAATGATGGATAAGTTCGACCAGGAAATTCAGAAAAAACTGGCCGATCAAAAAACAGATGTTTATCAGGAATTCAATAGTACCCGAAGAATGGAAGAAATCTTTTTGGAGAAAGAAGGTGCTGATAAAAAAGAAAATATTGAAAAGGTATATGATGAGTTATTCGAACTGGTTAAGTATTTAGGTGGCCAGCCCTTGCAGATTGATTCTTCCATTAAAACCTTGGTTCCTGTGAAAGAAATTATTACCACACGAACTAAAAAAGAAGTTGAATGGAAGCGTTATTTGTTTCTCCATAAACCCGTGGCAGTAAGCTATTTTCACATTAAACGTATCAAATTGCTATTACTGGATGTTGAAAATGTTTATCAACTGGCTGCGCTAAAAACCATTGGATATGTGCCAGCATTTTATTCTGTGCAAAATAATACTACGGTTTTATTTAAGCAAGGGGAAATGAGTAAGGTATTAGATGCCCAAAAACAGGCCGATATGATGAAGCGCCTGAAAGAGGAAGTGAATAAAAACACCAGCAATGCCTCTTCCGAAATTGCCACCAACGACGAGTTAACCAAACGACTTCGAAATGCGCTTCAAAATGAAAACTTTTATGTGGGCATTAAGAACCAGATTCTTAAGAGCTTGAATTATAGTGCTTCAGGCGATTTTAGCATTGAAGTTACCCCTGATAACACATCATTGCTTAGTAAAACGGCAAATGATTATTATTTAAGTTTCAAAAAACCCGGCGTTTATACCGTTAAGTTTATGGATAAGCGAGGTGGAGGTAAAAAACCATTGTTTGATAAAAAAGTTGAAGTGTCTATTCTTCCGAATCCGTTGATAAAATTGAATACGGAGAATATGACCAACAACATCATCAATGTGAAAGACTTGTTGAGTGCCAACCGATTGATTGCCTATATGGGAGCTGCGATGTTTAAAAACTTCCCGGGACGAATCAATGGATATCAGGTGATTAAGATAGGAACTGATGGAAAAAAGCAAACGGTATATAATTATGGAGATGTATTTCAGCCAGCATCCCAAAGTTTGATAGGTTCACTAAAACAGGGAGATATTGTAATGTTTGATATGATACAAATCTCCATGTTTGATGGAACCACAAGAACTGCCAATCCTATGACATTTAAAATTGTTGAATGATGATTAGGTACATATTAATAGCAGCCGTCTGGTGTTTGTTTGCCCAAGGGGTAAACGGACAAAACGTGATTGGCCCTAAATTTAATACACCTTGTACAGGAACCGCATTTGGTTTGGTTCCGGTGAATGGAGTAAATGGAGATGTGGTGCTACCGAATACTAGATATTCGTGGGCGGCTCCTACAATGCCCGCCGGTCTAACGGGAGGAGTAGCAGCAACGCTTCAGTCTAGCATTAATGGAACGTTGGTGAATTCTACGAGTAATTCTTTGCAGGCAGTATATAACGTAATACCAACTACCGCAGCGGGTGTTCAAAATGGGGCAACGTTTACCGTTACTATTAATGTGTTGCCATACGCCAAGGCCTCTGATATTAAGATAATTCCTTCCAATCCAAAAGTGTGCTCAGGATTATCTACGTCTTTGGGATGTGCTTTGAGTAGTTCAAGTACAATTGTACCTACCACCGAAATTTTTACCTGGTACAGCGATGCAGCTTTAAATAATACAATTAGTAACGGAAATTCCTATACTACTCCGGTGCTTTCGAATAATACAACTTACTATATTACCGTAAGCGGTGCCAATGCGTGTGCGAATACCGTGGCTACTGCATTTAGTTTTACCGTAAATGTAGATGGTATAGCGCCGGAAGTAAGTCAACCCCCTAGTCAGGTGGTTTGTGCCGGCGGTTCAACTAACATGGTTTCTTTTACATCTGCGGCAACAGTATATAATGCAGGTGTGGTGTATAATTGGACCAACAACACTACTTCCATTGGATTGGCAGCTGCCGGTTCTGGAACCATCACTTCATTTAATCCGGTTAATACGGGTTCTGAAATAGTTACCGCAACCATTATTGTAACGCCCTTCACTGCCTCGGGTAGCTATGCTTGTTCGGGCAATCCCCAAACCTTTACCATAAAAGTGGTGCCTATTCCTTTTGTGGCCAATCAGTCATTGCCGGTTTGTAGTGGTACAACACTCAATTATACAGCAGTGGGTGTACCGGATGGAACTACCTATTCCTGGACGCCCGTTTCTATTCCCGCCGGAATTACCGGTGCCGATCCGGTGGCAACCCCAAGAAACTCTTTCAATCCTACCCTTGTAAATTCTACTTTGGCTCCCATCAACGTAGAATTTATTGTAACCCCTCGAACGGGTAATAATTTGTGTGCGGGTAATACCTTTAGAATTGTGATTACCGTAAAACCTCGCCCCGTAGTTACCGATAAGGTTACCGCTTCTTGCAGTGGCTCTACCTTTGCAGTTAGCCCTACCGATGTTCCCGAATCTACTTTCTATACATGGGGGGTGCCAGCAGTAATTTCTGGTAGTATTTCGGGTAGTAACTCGCAGGCTTCTCAACAATATTTTGTGGGGCAAGTATTAACTAATAATGGAAATACCCCCGCTGTTATTCAATACCTGGCGGTTCCAATTACATCGGGTTGTACCGGTAATCCTTTCTCTGTATTGGTTACCGTTAATCCCAAGCCGGTATTAGATAATAGTGCACCTAAAGCGTTATGTAACAACTCCCTGTTTACTTTCACCCCCACTACCAATGTTGCAGGAACCAGTTTACAGTGGGTAAGAGATTTAGTAGCAAATATTACCAATCCTGCTTCTAGCGGAACAGGTGCCATTAGTGAAACACTGGTGAATGTTAGTAATAATACCGAACTGGTAACCTATGCATTTACTTTAACTGCGAATAGTTGTTCTTATAATCAAGAGCTGTTAGTTTCTGTTCGGCCTACCCTGAGTTTGGCTTCTGACTTAACCAAAATAACCTGCAGTAATGATCCTTTCTATTATATAGGTGTTAGTACGGCCAGTGGAACCATCTTAAGCTGGACGCGCACCGCTGTTGCTGGAATTTCTAATCCAACGGCTGCTGGTGTTAACATACCAGTGAGTGAAGTGCTGGTGAATACAACCGCTTCGCCCATCAATGTAACGTATCGCTATCAAAATCAATTGGGTACCTGCTCTGATATCACCAATGTGGTAGTTACGGTTAATCCGCTACCCGCCGTAAATGTAGTAACTGATAAAATCTATTGTAGTGGGGTTACGGTATTGATTCCATTATCCGGTTCTTCTGTATCGGGCACCGATTACAATTGGGAAAGTACCAATGTAAATATTGGATTACCCAATGCAGGCAGTGGCGATATTTCATTTGTAGCCAATAATACCTCCTATGTGCCCATTAAGAGTAATTTGATTATTACCCCAATGGCCAATGGATGCAGTGGCGCATCGGTTGCTTTTACCATTACAGTTAATCCAACGCCTACCCTAACTTCCGACTTTATCCTATCTCCTATATGCAGTGGTTCAAATCAAACCTACACCCCAACCAGTTTCATTGCTAATGCCGTATTTAACTGGAGTCGTGCAACTGTTCAGGGTATCGATAACCCTGGTATAAACGGAATTGGTGTAGTGAATGAAAAATTAATCAATAGTTCGAATGTACCCTTGGTAGTAACCTACAATTATTTATTAACTGCCAGTGGTTGTAGCAGTCCATTATTACCAGTGTATGCAACCGTTAACCCTACGCCGGCTATGTTTAATCCGGGTGATCAAACGGCTTGTAACAATGGACTCAAGATTATCAATTTTACTGGTTCTGTAATAAGTGGTACCGAGTATTTATGGACGAGCAGTAACCCTGCTATTGGGGCACCTTTGCTGGGAAGTGGCGATATGTATTTTGTGGCCACCAATCCAACCAATTCAGCTATCTCGTCCACCATAACAGTTTATCCAAAAGCCAATAGCTGTTCAGGTACTACCATTACCTTTAAACAAGTAGTAAATACTGCACTGGTATTAAGCAGTGGCCTTACGCCACCGGATGTTTGTAGCAATACGCCTTTCCAATATACCCCCAGCTCTACTGTGCCGAATGTATTGTTCAGCTGGAATCGGAATATCACACCCGGTATTTCTAATGTGCCTACTTCTGGTTCGGGTTCTATTCTCGAGTCGCTGGTAAATTCTACTTCCAGTGCCGTTAAAGTAACGTATGAATACAGTTTGGTTAGTCAGGATGGCTGCACCAACACACAAAATGTAGTAATAAATATTAACCCGGCGCTCGTAATCAGCAATGCTGGCGGTTCTTACGAAATATGTAGTGGTAACTCATTTAAGTTTGTTCCCAATGCGAATATTACCAATGTTCCTTATTTATGGACTCGGGCCTTTATTCCCGGTATCAGCAGTGCAACCGGTTCAGGTACAGGAAATATCGATGAAATATTAATCAACTCAATCGATGCACCCATAGAAGTTCAATATATCTATCGCATTGGTCAAGCTGTTGCCTGTGCCAGCGATCAGGCAGTAAAAGTTACGGTTAAACCTCTTCCCAAATTAACCGGAAGCAAATCTATCCAGGTGTGCAGTAATGCCCCTGTTGCCTATACGCCCATTGGAAACATTCCAGGAACCAATTTTAACTGGACTAGAGCAGCAGTTCCCGGCATCTCAAATGTTTCTGGGTCTGGTGTAGTAGGTATTGGTGAAATTTTATTAAATATCACAACTGGTAATGTTCCAGTTGTATATAAATACGAAATGACCAACTACAATGGTTGTTTTAATACTGAAGATTTGCAGGTTATTGTTAAACCTATTCCCACAGTGGGTTTTTTGCCTGATCAATCGCTTTGTGCGGGAGATACAACAAAAGCACTTGTGTTCTCTAGTACTTTACCTGGTACCATCTTCAACTGGGTGAATACTCAGCCGGCTATTGGATTGGCAGCGTCTGGAACTGGTAATATTCCTGCCTTTAAAGTATCTAATAATTCAAGCGGACAATTGATTGCGCAAATTCGGGTAACCCCTAATTTTAATGGTTGTGATGGTAATACTACACCGGTGCAAAATATCATCGTAAATCGTGCCATCTCTGGAAGCTTTATCGAATCTGCTCCTAGTGTTGCCTGCCCCGGCATACCGGTAGGTCCCTTGGTTGCCAGTGTGCCATTGGGTGGAGATGGATCAACTTATGTGTTTCAGTGGCAATCTTCAACGGACGGAATTACTTTCACAGATATGCCAGGTTTTATTACCCGTCAAATTATTGATGCGCCTATCATCAATAATAAATGGTACAGAATGCGCACGGTATCGCTGGGCTGTTCGGCATTAACCAATGCAGTGAAGGTTGAAATTAAAGAAAAACCTAAATTCCGGTTAGACAATAAAGATAATTATACCGTAAGTATCGGTAATAGTACGCAAGTTGTACTAGTAGATACTGGGAAAAGTCGTATATCTTCTGTTTTATGGACTCCCGCAACTGATATCAGCAGTGTCCGATCATTTGCACCCTTCTTGTCGCCTAAAACCAATACTACTTATAGTGTAGTTGGAACCTCTGTAGACGGCTGTTTATCTGATACTGGACGAGTGAGTATAAAGGTGATCAATGGATTCTTAATTTACCCGAATAATGTGCTTACCCCGAATGGTGATGGATACAACGATACCTGGAAGATTAAGAATATTGAGTTCTATCCGAAGAATAACATTAAAGTATACAATGCAAACGGAATTTTAGTTTACACGGAGGAGGGCTATAAGGGCACCTGGAATGGTACAAAAATGGATGGAATTGTTAAATTGACCACCGGTACATATTACTATGTTATAAATATAAATGAGGGTGAGGCAATTATTAAAGGGTTTATAACGTTGTTAAATTAATAGAAAAACTAATATTATACATAATAAAATACTTTAATTTGTTTGCTGGAATCTTACATACAATAAACAACCTTACGTACTGATAATCAAATGAATAGGAAAATAATACTCTTTGGAATGGTTATGATGACGCATACGCTGGTATGGGGTCAGAATAATTTTTTCAGTTCGAGCGTTTTTGAGAATAAGGTAGTATTTAATCCTTCCCAGTCAGGAATGGGGGAGGGTCTGCGGCTGAATGGGGTATTCCGTTCACCGATGAACAATTCCCAGCCGGGCTTGGCAAAGGAGTATGCAGCGAGTGCCGATATGCCGATTAGTGAAACGGCGGGAATCGGATTGATATTAACGCGCCAAAACATTGGTATTTTAAATCAAACGCTGTTTAATTTTTCATATGCCTACGGGATGGCGTTTAAGAGTGGGATGAAATTGCGCTTTGGGATTGGGGCAGGATTTAGGAATACCCGAGTGGTAGAGAATTCGAATGCGGGGGGCCAGATAATCGGCGATCCGGGCGACCCTACGATACTGGCGTATAACAGCGTACCGCCCTCGTTTTTTAGTAGCTTTGGGCTAACCTTGTATACGGATAAACTGGAAGTTCAGCTGGTGGCGCCGAACTTAACGGCGAAAATGCAGAACAAGACCTTACAAACGCTGGATTATGTGATGATGCAGGGAGGCTTGGGCTATAAGTTGAGCATGGGTGGCGGCAAGTTGCTGGGCCCGGGATCATATGCCAAAATATTTGCAGGAGCGATTATGTATAAAGAAACAGGGATGCTGATACAGGGAGGATTTCAGGTGAATGCGAATAATTTGTTGTCGGCTAATTTTATTTATAGTACCAATGGGATTATGACGGTAGGGGTAGGGGTACCGATAGAGAGTACAGCGCAGATCAACTTAAATTATTCGGTAGGCGGGCTGTATTCGAATGCGATATACGGGGGATCGGGCTTGGCGGAGATACATTTTGTATATCGTTTTAAAAAGCGTTCGTAGAAACAAACCAGTAAAATAAAAACCAACATAGAATCATTAAAAATTGAGATATGAAAAACGGGGAAACACCTGCAAAAAAAAGGAAGTTTGATGTGTTCAACTTTTTCTACAGTATAGGAGCTGTGGTAATTTTGATTGGGGTAATCGCGAAGTTTTTGGAGTGGAAACTACAAGATCCATTGCTATTAACCGGCTTGGGTGTGGAGGCATTGGTATTTACGATGTCGGCCATCCAGTATAAGGATGATAAGGTGGAGAAAGTGTACCACTGGGATCGGTTATTTCCAGAGCTGGTAGATGCACCGGATGGAGAGCCAGTAAATGTAAGCAGCATGCCGATGATGCAGAAAAATGTAGAGAATTTATCTCGCCAGTACTATCAGGGAATGTCAGACTTTATGGAGCAATTCGAGAGTCTGAACTACGGAATTGTACAGGGCAGCAGCAAATACCAGGAGTCGCTGGAGATGATGTCGAAGAACCTGTCGGAATCTACCAAAGCATTTTCCGATTTCAAGGTGAATGTGATGCGGGTATCGGCATCGTTTATCGAGTTGCATGAGATTAGTGAAGATATCCGCGAGTTGCAGATTAACCTGCAGAAGATGGCTGCGATATCGGTGATTTCATCTGATAAGATGAACCTGTTCCAAGAACAACTAGAAGGATTAAACAGTGCAATCTATCGCTTCAATAATGTGTCGAATAGCATCATTACCACATTCCGAAGCATAGGATAAAGTAAAAAATTAAAATAATAACCGGATAGAAATATCAGGTTATGGCTGTAATAAATATTCGAGGATCCAATGAAAAACCAAAACATTTTCCATGTTATTAGCATGGTATCCCCATTATGTTTACACATTCAGTCATTGTCTTGATAAAAGACACTTAATTTAAAAAAAATGGCAGTTAATGTTAATCTAAACAGATACCGACTTATCACTTTATTGTATGTGATATTTGTGTGTTTGTCTGTATTGAATATACCTTCCTCTCTATTAGATTCATATTCATATTCAATTAAAACCTTAGAATATGAAATAAAGTCTACCGAAGATCAGGTGGGATTTGCCAATAAGGTAATACAAGATAAGCAAATGCAGCTTTCTGCCAGTGATTCTGCGAGGGTATTTCTAGGTATGCAAAATCGTATTCACAGCAGTTATGAAAAGATGAAGGCGTTTGATCTTAATCTGCAGAAATATCTAAAAGATGCGGGAACTTCTACCAAAGAACAGTTCAATAGTAGAAAACTTACGGAAGCCTATTTTTTGAAAGACTCAGGTATTTATGGAATCAAGGATGATTTGGTATCGTTAGTTACTTTTTTAAAAGCACAGCCCTATCAAATCGATCAGGCAATTGTAGAATTGGTTCCTATGATTGATACGGTGATTGCACAAAATGCGTCACTAAAAGATTGGGCAAATTATTTATTTCTCCATAAGCCCACGGCAATTAGTTACTTCCACGTAAAAAGAATTCAACTGATATTGATTCAAAATGAGAATATTTATCAAAATGCGGCGCTAAGAACAATTGGCTATCAGCCTTCTTATTATTCTGAGAAAGAAAAAGAAGCCATTTTATTTGAGCCCAATAATAATACTACGCAAAATATTGAACAGCAACAATTAGAGGATACGTTTGCAAGAACCCCGAATCCATCTCCTCAGCCACCGGCTGCTGCGGCAACGCCCAAATATCCCGTTCAGGCCGACTCTACCAACGATCGGGCTTCTAATACCGATAATTTTGATGAGTTTATACAGCGCATTATCACCTCTCTGCACTCAGAAACTTTTTATGTGGGTATTCAAAATGAGGTATTGCGCGAATTCAACTACTTAATGGGGGTAGATTTCGATTTCGAAATTACACCCACTGCAGCAGTGAGACAACAAGGCAATACCTATTTAATCAAATTCCCCAAAACCGGTCAGTATACTCTTAGGTTCTCCGACAAACGAAAGTTCACCAAAAAAGTTTCCTTTGAGAAAAAAGTAATGGTGCAGATGATTCCTCCACCGCAGGTTAAATTGAGTGGGGATGGCTCTAATTATTTTAGGGAAATTGCAACGGTAAAAGACTTATTCAATGCCAATCGCTTGGTGGGCTATTTGCAGATTTATGATATCCCGAATTTCCCAGGAAGAATCAATTCGTATTACGTTACCAGAATTCCAAAAGAAGATGAAGGAATCCCTCAGGAGCGTATTTTGAATTATGGCGACGTTTTCTCAGCAGAACTGCAGAAAATGTTGCGGAAATTAAAGAAAGGTGACCTATTACTATTCGATAATATACAAGTAACCATGATTGATGGTACTTCAAGAACTGCCTCTCCATTAACCTATAAAATCATTGAATGATGTATCGTAAGATTTTTTTGGGACTGTTTCTGCTGATGGGTTTTCAACAAGCCCAGTCACAGGATACCTTATCGGGTAACTACGGTTCGTTGATTTTAGCCAAGAAAAACTATGTAATTAATGAAGTAATTTCTGTATCTGACTCATTTGTTGTTGAGGCAGGTGCGCAGGTGCAGATTTACTCAGGAGCTAGTATCATATGTTTGGGATCTGTTCGCTTTAGCGGAACACCCACCGCCCGCATTCGGATTACCAGCTCAAAAAATCAAACAGGCAATGGTATTGTGATTCAGGGCGTGGTAAATAGTGATATCAACATTCAGTACACTACGTTCGATAGCTTGAGTATACCACTATTGTTCTCTGATAACTGGTATAGAACCAAAGCGGTAATTAGAAACTGTCAGTTCATCAATAACTTAGGTTCGCAGGCGGTATTGCACGTAATGAATCCACAAATTCCTTTCAGTGATAATCCTCCCATCTCCTCAGTTCAAATTTCACAATGTTTGTTTGGTGGTAACACAGCCCCCTTGCGATTCGAAGATTTACGGAGTGATTATTTAAAGATTGATGTATTTGGAAATACGTTCACCAGCAATAAAATATCGGGCTACGCTCAATACACGTATTCAAATAACATTCTCTTTGGTAAGCTGGATAATATGCAAACCCGATTTACAGCCAATATCCGGGAAAATAGTTTTGCATACAATTACATGCGCGAATTAGATGCAGATACCGTTGTGCAACAGGCCCATATGGGTATTTATGGAAGTGGTGATAGCTTGGTTACTCCCAACAACTACTGGGGTGATTATGAAGAATCAGAAATTCGAAAACATATTTTCGACTACAAGGCCAACTATACCAGCCCCAAATTGGTAATCAATCCCTTTGCTATGGCACCATCGGATTCGATTCCGGTTCACATTTTTGGAGTGATCAATGCCGGAAGCGGACGAATGGTAAATAAAAAAGCCATGAAGTTTATCAATGATAAATGGCAGTTGGTGGGCGATAGCTCCAATCCTATAACCAATACATTTAATCTCCGTCAGGGATTGCGGGCTGTTCAACTGATATCTAACCGACCCATAGTAGCCCGAACCATGAGCCTGCATTATATCTATGCAAAAGATTCTTTGAACACAGCCGATAGTGTGATATCTCCGGGATCGTATAAAAAAGATATTGGAACAAAAAATATGGTTCAGTTGAATATGACTTTACCGGTGGATACCCTCTTTAAATCTAAACCTGGCTACTTAATTGTAAGAGGTTTGGAAGGAGAACAAGGGGAATATGTTGCCGATGTTTATATTGGATATGAGGCCTTTTTGAAGTACATGTTCAGTAAACGCGCACAATACGGAATCAGAAGGGGAGGAGGAAAAGGAGCAGGAGCTGGACAGTCTGAATTCGACTCTACCATGCGCAGAAGAAACAAACCACCTGTGATTGTGTCTGAATATAAAAAGAAATATGAAGTAGGTATTTTAGCAGGTAATGCCATTTACTATGGAACCCTTTCGAATCAAAGGCTGTTCTCGAATGACTTTAACTCGGTATTCGGTATCCAGTTCCGGTATAGCCTTAAAAAGAATTTGTCGCTGAGTGTTTCTTATCTCTCGGCTACCTTAACCGGATCCGATTTACGTTCGGGCGATACTTCTAAGGTTTCTAGAGGGATGTCGTTTAAAACACCTACCACTACCTTGAGCATCCAGTTTGAATATGATTTCTTTAATAATCGGATTTATGCAAGTAATATGAGGTTTCGCCCTTCTATCGGATTTGGGGTAAATTATATCATGTTCACGCCTATGGGCGAATACCTGGGTAAATGGTATCCACTGCAGCCAATGGGAACAGGGGGGCAAACCATACCTTCCACTTCAGCAACACCGCTGGTTCCTTATGCAACTTCTACCCTCGGTGCACCTGTTACCGCTCAGTTACGCTATTACGTAAATAAGAAAACTATCTTCTCCTTCTTCGCAACCTATCACCTGGCATTTACCAACTATTTAGATGATGTAGGACCAGATCCTTATCCCGACCCTATTGCAATAGGACTGGCTAATCCCGATAATCCGGACGCTGCCAAGTATTTTGCCAATCCAACCAACCGATATGTGCAAAAAGGGCAACTCCGCTCAGGAGCAGCAGATGTGTCGGATGGATTCTTTACCTTCGGATTTACACTGGCGCATCACTTTTAATAAAAAATTCTATTGTTTGGCACCCATGATTTATTTCATGGGTGCTTTTTTTATGTGTATATTTTTTTACAACAAATATTATATAAATTGAAAACGAATTAAATATAAATATTTTTTTATTGTATTTGTGTTTACAATTTAAGATAAAAATCAGCTATTGTTATATTAATAGAGCATACCTTTATTCTCTATTTTCTTTAACAATTGACTGAATGTTAGTTTTCCATATAGTTCGGTTTTGGGTTACCGGGCTTTTCATATTAACCTTTTCTCTGCCGCTCTTTAGTCAGAATTGCACGGTAAATGCTGGGGTAAATGAATTTGTATGTAAGGGTGCACCATTTATATTAAAAGGAGAGGCCAATGGAAGCTTTTTTCCGGGAGGAAATGCCATTTGGACACAAATAGGTGGACCCACCGTAAGCCTGGGCAATCAGGTTGTAAATGGATCTAGCATTCGGGTAAATGTGAATGCCTTTTCTCAAGGGCAAATGTATGAATTTAGGATTTCAGCCCGCTGTGCGGATGGTGCTCAGGTAGCTCAAACTGTTAAATTTCAAACACAATCTTCTACACCCGCCAATGCAGGACCAAACATACCCCAGGTTTGTGCCGGAACGATAGTTATGGCAGCAAATGCTCCCTTAACACCTATGGAATTTGGTACCTGGAGTAAAGTAAGTGGACCAAATGTTACTATTGTAAATCCTTCTTCCCCAACAACTTCTGTAGTAATTCCGGGAGGACAATCAGGACAAACGGTGTTAAGATGGACAATTAATAATTCGGATAATGGTTGTTCCACTTCATCAACAGTCGCCTTCACTTCCACTGGTGTTAGTGGCACTGTGAGTGCTGGTCCGGATCAAAGTTTAAGTGCCTGTTATAATCTTACGCAAAATACAAATCTGGAGGGCTCATATGCAGGTAATGGATTATTTGGGCAGTCTGGAACCTGGACATTCGTGAGCGGACCCTCCGTACCATTTATTGGGAATCCTAATAGTAATATTTCCAATGTTTCTAATTTAAAAGAAGGGGTATATACTTTTCGTTGGAATGTTAGCGGACCCTGTGCCAATGGAACCGATGAGGTATCCATAACGGTTCCGGCAGCCAAACAAGCAATCACTGCTGCGGGAAGTGCCAGCAGATCTTTTTGTGATAATACGACCTCTACTGTTTTTTCCGCCAATCCTCCGGCACTAACCAATGAAACTGCTTTATGGATTAAAATTGCAGGGGCTGGAACAATTGCTTCTCCTAATAGTCCTACCACCGTTATATCCAACCTAACGCCCGGGTCTTCCAGTACATTTCGGTATACCATTACTAACACAGTTACCGGTTGTATCTCTGAGGGAAACTACACAGTAAACTATATAACGGCACCTACTATTTCATTTATAGATTCTTCTACTTTCTTGCCTCCAACACAATCTTCTGTTTCTCTGCCCTTTACTTATACCGGGGGGATTCAAACAAGTTGGCAATTGATAAGTGGACCAGCAGGAAGTACATTGGCTCCTTCCGGATCTACCCCCCTTCAAAGTATTGGCAATAATACTTCTCTCGATTTAGAAGGTCTTGATCAATTTGGAACCTATCGATTTAGACTAGTTCGGTTTGCCCCTGGTGGGATAGGACCCTGCGGAGTAGCTTCCGCTGATGGGTATGTAGTGGAATCTTTGCTACCAACTGAATCGAATCCTGGCTCGGAACAGGTATTGGCTTGTAATGATTTTGATGTATTTCTTGCAGCTAATCAGCCCCTTGTTGGAACCGGTTCTTGGTCGCAAGTGAGTGGACCCAATACTGCCAACATTATTTCTCCATTTAGTAATGTAACAAGTGCCACCGGTTTAACCAATGGAGTTTATTATTTCCGTTGGCTAATTACGGCGGGTCCCGGCACTCCCGATCAACAAAACGATGTAAGAGTTGTGGTGTCAAGTTTAACGCCTACCACTGCCAATGCAGGTGAAAACGAAACCATTTGCGCAGGCGCTCCGTATAAATTAAAGGGGAATAGTCCTGCTTCTTTAAGCGAAACAGGACTATGGTCGGTAACTCCATCTGCCGGCGTTGTTTTTGAAAGTGTTAATGACCCTAATACAAAAGTAACCGGTTTAGCAGCAAATACCACCTACACTTTTACATGGACAATCAGCAATGCTTGCGGAACAAACTTTAGTAAAGTTACCATTACCACCAACAGCTTGCAAGGCCCTAATTTGGCGAGTGCTGGTCCAAATCAATGTTTAACTGCCACCGCTACTACTTTTCAACTGGCAGGAAACGCACCTGCTGGTATTGAAGTGGGTACCTGGAAACAAGTGAGTGGCCCCATGACGCCAACGATTTCCAATACTACTTTATATAATACCAATGTTACCGGGGCTTCTAATGGCACTTATTTGTTCGAATGGAGCTTATCTACCCCCGGTTGTACTGCTACCCGGGATACCGTTCTAATAACGGCATCTGCAGCAGCTACTACCGCTTCTGTTACCCAAACTCCGGTAAATCCCTGTGGGGTTAGCTCTCTCACATTAAATGGTAATACTCCTGCCGTTGGAACCGGGTTATGGACCCGACTAACCGGTCCAGGACCCGTGGTTATCAATCCAGTTAATAGTCCAACTGCCACAGTTACTTTCTTAAACCCTAATAATTCGTACACTTTTAGGTGGACCATCTCCAATGGATCCTGTTCTAGTAGTTTTGCAGATGTTAAATACAATATTTCTGCCAGTGCATCTCCGGTAACGGTAGGGGCCGATCAGGTAATTTGTGATCAATCTTCTACTACACTATCCGGAAGTACCATAACATCTGGAACAGGACTTTGGGTTTTGGCAAGTGCCCCTAATGTGCCCACTTTTTCAAGCCTATCCAATCCAACCGCCACTTTATCGGGATTAGTGGAAGGGGTTTATAGACTAAAATGGACAGCCAACAATGGTTTGTATTGTCATGAGGAATCTTCTATTCTTACGATAACTGTAAGAGAAAAGGCTACTGCATCTGTATTTGCCGGCGGCACCTGCAATGCCACAGCAGTTCAATTAGTAGGTAATTCCGGGTCTACGGGTACCTGGTCGAATGTGTCCGGACCCAATACACCCACATTAACGCCCAATAGTAGTAACGCCGCTATTGCAACCGGATTAATTGGTGGCACGTATACATTCTTATATACGTTACCGGTAGCAGGAAGTTGTCCTGCCTCTACCGCAACTACCAGTATTACTCTTTATTCAGAACCAACTGTTGCCCAGGCAGGTACCGATAAGGATTTGTGTAATTTAACTAGTACTACCCTTGCGGGTAATACACCAATTATCGGAATAGGTCAGTGGACAATTGACACGAAGCCCCTGGGTTCAACAGCTGTAATCACCAATCCTGCCTCACCCACCTCAACCATTACAAATCTTACACCCGGTGATTACTTATTAAGATGGACTATCAGCAACGGAACTTGTACTAGCAATTCTGATTTGGTTCGAATTACATATTATGCACTACCCACCACTTCCAATGCAGGTCCAAACCAAAGTAATGCCTGTTCATCGGAAGTTCAATTAAATGGAAATACAGCAACAGTTGGTATCGGAACCTGGACGCAGGTTAGCGGGGCACCCGTAACAATAGATGCCCCCAATTTACCCAATACATTGGTACATGGAACGGTACCTGGAACCTACGTATTCATGTGGACGATATCAAATGGTACTTGTCAGGCATCAACATCTACTGTAACGATTACTGTTTCCTCTACTCCTCCAAACCTAGCCAATGCCGGTCCGTCACAAAGTATTTGTAATACGGGTGTTTCTGCTACCACCACCTTGGCCGCCATTTCACCAACCGGCGCTGAAACAGGATTATGGACGGTTCAGTCAAAGCCGGTTGCTGCAGCCAATCCAACCATTGCGAATCCATCTTTATACAACACCCAGGTAAGTGGACTGGTAGAGGGCGTATATGTTTTCTCTTGGACGGTTAGCAATGGAGCTTGTCAATCTGCTTCTTCCGTAACCATTCGGGTAACTAACCAGCCTACAACAGCCAATGCGGGGTCTGATTTTTCTGCTTGCTTGTTTAAACCCGTAAACTTATCCGCAAGTCCCGTTACTACTGGATTAGGCACTTGGTCGGTATTTTCTAAACCTTTCGGTAGTCCTGATCCCGTATTTGATAATGAAAATTCTCCCACTTCTGGTATTTTTGGTTTAGTGGTTGGTAATTATATTTTTACCTGGTCTAGCAATAATGGGCCTGGTTGCGCTACCAGTTCCGATCAGGTAACTGTGCAAATGGTAAATCCCCCCACCACTGCTCAGGCAGGTAATTTCCAAACAATTTGCGTGGGCACTGCAGCTGTAATGGCAGGTAATAGCCCTACGGTTGGCATTGGCACCTGGCAGCTGATTAGTGGTCCATCACCCGTAACCATTGTTTCGCCGAATGCTTATAATACTTCTATTACAGGTTTTGTTGCTGGAGTATATGCTTTTAGCTGGACTACCGAAAGTGGGGGATGTACATCAAGCGATCGGACGCAAATAACGGTACAGCCACCTGTAGGAGATAATACAATCGGAAGTCCGCAACTGATATGTTCTGGAACAACGGCTGCTGCGCTTACGGGTACACTGCCAACAGGGGGTAATGGTTCAACTTATTCCTATCAGTGGCAATCATCCACTACTAGCAGTGTTGCTGGTTTTGCGAATATTCTTGGCGCAAATGGAATCAATTTCTCTCCGGGTACCTTAACAAATCCCAGTCCAAGCTATTGGTATCGTCGCAATGTAACTTCGGGTGCCTGTACAACTCCGTTCACCAGTAATACAATTGAAATAACGGTTCAACCACCGATTACGAATAACGTAATAACGCTTCCTCTTACCAATGTATTCTGTCAATCAGGTGATCCGGAAATTATCACGGGGGCATTACCCACGGGGGGAGATAATACAAGCTATTCTTATCAATGGCAACAATCAACTACCAGTGCATCCGCCGGGTTTATCAATATTAGTGGGGCTACATCCATTAGTTTTGATCCCCCATTACTTACCACAACAACATGGTACAAGAGAATAGTGAACTCTGGAACATGTACCAATCAGAGTGCTGTTGTAGTTGTTACTATCCATCCCTATCCAGTTTTAACTTCATTTACCACTACTTCCCGTTGTAATAACCTAACTTTTACATACACGGCAACCAGTTCTGTTGCCGGCACCATTTATGCATGGTCGCAAACTTCTGTGCCAACTATTAATGGCGGAGTTGCCGCCAGTGGTGCAACAGCAAATATTAATCTCCTGCTCAGTAATAGTGATATAGTTCCTGTTCAAACACAATTCTTTTATACACTAACAGCCAATGGATGTACCAATCCCACGGTATTTACCGTAACTGTTACAGTTAATCCAACCCCAACCGTAGACATTCCAACCCCTGCCAGTCAAGTAGTGTGTAATGGATTAACTCCCACTGTTGCAATTAGTTTTGGTGGATCCCCAGTACCTGGAACTGTGTATAATTGGATAAATAATACCCCTTCTATTGGACTTGCAGCCTCAGGTGCCGGCAACATTGCTTCTTTTACGGCAGTCAATGCATCCAATGTAGACGTAACGGCAACCATAACGGTTACACCCATGTCGAATGGTTGTAATGGACTACCCAGAACCTCTACCATACTGGTTCATCCAACCCCCAATATCAACACGATTGCAAGAGCCACCTGCACAGGAATTTCATTTACCGTTGTTCCTACAAATGGAACGAATGGAGTAGTTCCCGCAAGTACACTATATAGTTGGGATCCGCCCATTGTAACTGCTGGATTAACTGCAGGTGCTTCGGGATCTTTTACATCTACTATTAGTGGATTGTTTAGTCATACTTCAGTTGCCGCAGAAACTGCCACTTATACTGTAATACCAAGTACAGCCGATTGTGGAAATGGTAAACCGTTTACGTTGGTGGTGACCATTAATCCTAATGCAGATATTACCCCGCTATCAACCACCGTTTGTGCCGGGGTAACTTTCCAGGTTTCTCCAGTTCATTCCACCGATGGTCGCGTACCAGCCGGTACTAAATATACTTGGCTAGCCCCCTCCGGTAGCGGATATACAGGGGGTGCGGCTCAGGGTACTCAACAGAATTTTATTTCGGGTAATTTAACCAATACAACCAATGGAATTACCACTGCCACTTATGTAGTAACACCCGTCTCAGGAAATTGCGTTGGACATAGTTTTACACTGCTAGTAAATCTAAAGCCCAAGGCAATTATTACTCCGATGAGTGCTACCATTTGTAGTGGACAAACATTCCGAGTTACGCCAACGGATATTACCAATGGAATTGTTCCCCCTCCTGCCACTACCTATACTTGGGCAGCTCCTACGGGTAATGATTTGGTGGGACTTACCGGAAATGCCATAGCTTCTCCCGATATTAATGGACAGCTTTGGAATGTAAGTAATATCGCTCGAACAGCCACTTATTTGGTAACACCACTTTCCGGTGATTGTACGGGTAATGTATTCTCAGTAACCGTTTTTGTTAATCCGGTAGTATCGGTTACTTCATTTTCAAGGGTAACTTGTAGCGGCGCCAACTTCAGTTTCTCTGCAGTAAATGTTACCAATGGAATTGTTCCGGCCGGAACCCAATACACCTGGCTGAGTCCTACTTTGTCGGGAACCATTTTAGGAGGAAGTGCCGGAGGGCCTGCCTCTTCTATTACTGGTAACTTATCCCATACCAATAGCTCCGTTTTAACAGCTACCTATGTGGTAACACCTGCTACCACTGCATGTGGACTGGGGGCGGATTTTACGTTGACTGTATTTATCAATCCGATACCCATCTTCACCACTCAACCCACTATTATTGCTTGCGGTGGATCTCCTTTCTCTATAACGCCAACTGATGGGGTTGATGTGGTACCCTTTAATACCAGGTATTCTTGGTTAGAACCCACCGGAACTGGATTTAGTGGAGGTGTTTCTAAAACAGCTTCTACCGATATTAGTGGTCTGCTTAATAATACCACCGCTTTCGCCACAACAGCTACTTATTTTGTTACACCTACTGCGCCGGGTGGTTGTGCAGGCACGCCATTTACGGTTACCGTTTCTCTGGTGGCCAATGCCTTTATTCCTGCACTTTCTACTACCACTTGTAGCGGCGTCGCTTTCAATTTTACGCCTGCGGCTGGTATTATTCCTACCGGAACTACTTATCAGTGGAGTGCACCAAGTGGGGTATCAATTTCAGGGGGTGCCGGGGGTGTTGGAGAAGCTATTAGCGGAACCCTAAATAATACAAGTACTATAACAAGAACTGCTACCTACGTGGTTACTCCATCCGCCGGAAGCTGCAACGGCAATGTATTTACCCTTATAGTGTTTGTATTGCCTGTAGCCATACTAAATCCTTTAACGGCCACCACTTGCTCCGGTATATCCTTTACTGTATCACCCACTAGTGCCAATGGAATTCTTCCAGCAGCCACTCAGTACACCTGGACGGAGCCTACCGGAACAGGAATAACAAACGGAGCTAGCGAAACAACGCCGGTGAACGCCATTTCCGGAACCTTATTGAACACTACTTCTATTTCCCGAACGGCTACCTATATCGTAACTCCAAAAACTGGCAATTGTTGGGGACCCAATGTGAATTTGGTAGTAACCGTTTTGCCTAAACCATCCATTACAACACTCACAACCGGTATCTGTACCGGATTCACATTCACCCTATCTCCTGCTGATGGTACCGATGGAATCATCCCATTCAGTACAACCTATACCTGGCAAGCACCTACGGGTAGCGGATTTACAGGTGGTGCAGCGCAGGCTTCCGGTGTGAATAATATTACCGGACAATTATTCAATCCTTCTGCGGCATCCGTTACTGCAACGTATCGGGTAACACCTACTGCAGCTAATTGCGTGGGCGATACATTTACTGTTTTTGTTGAGGTGAAACCTGTGCCGGTTATTACTGCCATGAGTACTACCATTTGCTCTGGTGCAACTTATCAATTTTCACCGCTGAATGCAACCAACGGAACTGTTCCGGATGGTACAATTTACAGCGTATGGGATGGGGCCACTTGGCTTCCGGCAACATCACCCATTACCGGAACGATTACCAATAGTTCTGCTTCGGTTCAATCTACTACTTATCAGGTGCAGCCTTCAGTAAATGGATGTGTTGGACAAACATTTAGTGCTTCAGTATTCGTTACTCCAATTCCTTCGGTTAACTCAATTGCATTAACTACCTGTAGTGGTGTATCCTTTGGTATTACACCAGTAAATGGCACCAATGGGTTGGTTCCTATCGGTACACAATACACTTGGTTGCTGCCAACCGGCACTGGATTTACGGGTGGGGTATCTCAATCGCTGGGTGTAAATAATTTCACCGGAAACCTAACGAATCTAACTTCAAGTATAGTTACTGCTACGTATCAATTACAGAGTACTTTTCTGGGTTGTACTGGAAATACATTTACTATTACGGTGACCGTTTATCCGGTAGCAGCAATCAATTCAATCAGCACATCCGTTTGTTCGGGAACACCATTCTCTGTTTCACCGAATGATACTCAGGATGGACAAGTGCCTTCGGGTACTTTGTATAGGTGGCTGGCTCCAACCGGTGCAGGCTTGGTGAATGGTGTGTCGCAAACCACCCCTGTTTCTGCGATAATAGGAAATTTAACCAATAACACTGCTTCTTTGCGCACAGCAGTTTACCAGGTTACGCCCGTTTCAGGATCTTGCACGGGTAATACTTTCTCTTTATTGATAAATGTTCAGCCAATAGCCAGCATCAATGCGATTACAGCTGCCACCTGCTCCGGTGTTGGATTTTCAGTTGATCCGGCAACCCCCGCAACAGGAATTATTCCTGCAGGTACTTTATATACTTGGTCTTCGCCAGCTGGAACCGGATTTACAGGTGGTGCAGCCCAGAGTACGCCTGTATCAACTATAACAGGCAACTTAACCATGACGATTGCTACGGCAACCTCCGCTACTTATCAGATCACACCTGTTTCGGGTTCGTGTACTGGAACCGTATTTACTTTGGTAGTTATTTTACAACCAAAAGCAGCTATTCAACCAATTGCGATTTCTGTTTGTTCGGGTGTTACATTCAATGTAGTTCCCGACAATAATACCAATGGCATTGTGCCTGATGGAACCCAGTATACCTGGTTAGCACCCACCGGAACCGGATTCACCGGCGGTGTGTCACAGCCTACTGCAGCAGGTAGTATTAGCGGAAAACTATTCAACACTTCGGTTGTTGCTGCTACGGCCGTTTATACAGTAACGCCGGTGTTTGGTGCTTGTACCAGCAATTCATTTACGGTTACCGTTCAGGTAAGGCCCCAGTCATTTATCAGTGCTTTTAGCCAATCTGTTTGCACAGGCGCCGGCTTTACTATTATTCCTGCGGGTACTGGTTCAAATATTATTCCTTCCGCTACATTGTACACCTGGTCGGCTCCAGCCGGTGTTGGATTTAGCGGTGGCTTGGCTCAGAATACACCTGTTGCTGCTATATCCGGAACATTAACTAATGCCAATGCGCAGGCTGTTACTGCGGTTTATACTGTTTCACCCATTACCAATGGTTGCGCAGGAACTGTATTTACTACCACAATTTTTGTTCAGCCGGCTGCCGCAATTACTGCCCTTTCTACTACTATTTGTTCAGGAACCTCTTTTGTAGTTGTTCCTGTTCCAACTACAAATGGAGTAGTGCCTGCTGGTACTTTGTATTCCTGGTCGGCACCTGTAGTTCCTAATATTACCGGGGCATCCGCTGGTTCTTTACTTACCAGTATCAATGGTAACCTTACCAATACTTCTGCAAATCCTGTATCGGTTACTTATCAGGTATCCACTATTAACGGTGCCTGTTCCGGTAATGTATTTACGGTGGTTGTTCTGGTAAAACCTGTAGCCGCTGTTCAAAATTTATTTACCTCCACTTGCTCTGCCGTAGGTTTTGAAATTATCCCTCAAAACAATGTGGACGGACTAATTCCATCTACCACAAAATATAGTTGGTCGGCCCCTACAGGAGCAGGAATTACTAATGGCTCGGCTGGTAATTTAGCGAATACCATCTCTGGAAATCTTACCAACACCACCGCGCTGGTTGCTACAGCCACGTATGTTGTTACCCCCATTGCAGATAATTGTGCGGGATCTTCTTTTACACTGGTAGTTCAAGTGAAACCCAAGCCAACTTTAAATTCAGTAGCCAACGCATCACCCATATGTTCCGGAACCCTCTTTCAATATACGCCTGCCAGTGCAACACCAGGTGCCAATTTTAGCTGGTCGTACGTATCTGTTTCTGGAATCACTGCATCAGAGCCCTTATCTGGAACTGGTTCTATTAGTCAGCGCTTAACCAACAATACCAATGCTGCCATTACTGTAACTTATATTTATTCTTTACAAGCAGATGGATGTTCCGGACATGGAACGGATGCAGTAACTGTTTTAGTTAAACCAATACCTTCCCTATCCAGCACCCTTACGCCAGCTAATATTTATACGGGAACCGTATTTAATTATACCGCCCAAAGTAATGTTAGCGGTAGTTCGTTCAGTTGGATAAGAAATCCATTACCTGCAATCAATAATAATTTGGCCGGCAATGGTTCCGGAGGCACTATTGCTGAAGTGCTCACGAATTCATCGAGCAATATTGTTTTTGTGCCGTATGTATATACCATTACTGCTGCGGGATGTACCAATTCGCAAACCGTTACTGTAGGCGTTGTACCTAATATTATTTTATCCAGTACGCTTACACCTTCTCCTATTTGCAATGGAACCGTATTCGCTTATACCGCCACTTCCGATGTGCCCGGCGTAACGTATGCTTGGAGAAGAGCTGCCATTAGTTCTATCAATAATAATATCGCAGGTAGTGGGGTAGGGGCCGTAATCAATGAGTCCCTTTCCAGTTCGGCAATTGTTCCCGTTGCAGTAACATACGATGTTACGTTATTAGCATTTGGTATGTCTAATACCCAACAGGTAACGGTAATCGTTCAGCCAACACCTTCTGTTCAGCAACCTGCCACTCTGCAAATCTGTAACCAAGGAAATTCTTTACCGGTAGTATTCACCGGCAACGTAGAAAGTTCGCAATATCAATGGGTGAATGATACACCTGCCATAGGATTGCCCGCCTCTGGAACCGGAAACATCCCTTCCTTTGTAGGAACTAATTCGGGTACTGTTCCGCTGGTTGCCAATATAACTGTAACTCCTATTTCAAATGCCTGTTCTGGATTGCCGGCTACGTTCTCTATCACTATTCAACCCACACCTCTTCTTGGTAGTTCACTTACAGCAACCGCTATTTGTTCCGGAACCACGTTTAGTTATGTGTCTAATTCTACTGTATCCAACGTTGGTTTCACTTGGCAAAGAGAATCTGTATCCGGAATTACCGCTACGGGTCCCGCAACTGGTGTAGGTAATATTTCGGATCAGGTACTAAGAAATATATCCCAGTCATCTCTTTCCCAAACCTATCTTTACACCCTAACGGCTAATGGTTGTTCGAATCAGCAGCGGGTTTCTGTAGAAGTATTACCTGAGCCACGGTTAACTAGCACCACCACACCACCTGCTATTAATGGGGGAAATGAATTTGCCTATACCCCAACTTCCTCTCTGCCTTCTACCCAATTTAACTGGTTTAGAGTAGTGGTACCCGGTATCACTAATCCAGCGGCTAGCGGAAGCAATAATATTCGGGAAATATTATTTAATCCAACTACGGGTCCTATTACTGTTACTTACACATACTCATTGGTATCTGGTGGCTGTTTCGGAACTGTAGACGTAACACTGCGGGTGAATCCGAATCGAACCACTTTATTCCCCGGAGCTATTTCCGGAACACAATCAGTATGTATTGGAACTGCTGCTGTTGCCTTTACTTCTCTATCACCTGCAACTGGTGGCAATGGAACTATTACTTACAGATGGCAGTCTAGCCAAGAAAATATCACCTTCTCGGATATCCCCGGGGCAACTGCGCTAACCTATACTGCAGGCACCCTTTCACAAACTACCTATTTCAGAAGAGTAGCAGTATCCGGCGATCAGGAATTTGCTACCAATACGGTGGTGGTTACTGTGAACAAGGCAGTACCACCCATTGTAACACCGGCTGGACCATTATTCCTTGTAACAGGAGGAAGTTTCACCCTTAGTTCTACAACGGCAGTGGCATATATGTGGAGTAATTCGGCTACCACACAAAGTATTACGGTTACTGCTCCTGGTGGCTATCGCGTTACCATCACTGATGCGAATGGCTGTAAAGACACTTCTAACTTAGTAGCTGTTTCGCCACCACCACCTGTTACCATAAATGCAACCTATATAATCGGCAATCCCAATAATCCACCTAACTCAGGGGGTCAGGTAACCGGATTGCCCGGCGCTCAATTAAAATATTACCTACTCTCAGCTGGCGGAACCGTTATTCCTGTGCCCGCATTGCCTTCTAGTCCGGGTACCTACACGTATTATGTTAGTCAGGTGATTAATGGGTATGAAAGCATACGCGTGCCTTATACGGTTACAATGATTGAGCCGTTTAAAATTTCTGATCCTCAAAAGGTACTATCATCTAAACCGGAATTACAACCAGATGGCAGTTATATAATCCGGTTTAGTTTTTACATCAATAATAATTTGTCGATACTCCTCGATAGTATTCGTATGAAGGATGATTTAACGAGAGTATTCCCAGCAGCAGTGCAGTTCGAAGTAATGAGTCTAAAAGCAAGTGGAACGCTGGTTGCAAATCAACAATACAACGGCAGTTCCAATATCGAGTTGCTTTCAGATGGAAGTAAATTGAATCCGAGTGCAAAAGATTCTATAAATCTTGTAATCCGAATGATTCCTAACGGCTTCTTTGGAATTTTGAAAAATACGGCAACCCTTTCTGCGAAAACTCCTTACGGAACGCTTTCCGTAAATTCCAACGACCCATCTATTGGAACTGGTGTTGGTAATCGCGAACCTACACCATTTGAAATACCCGGGGTAGAAATATTTGTTCCAGGCGGATTCTCTCCCAATCAAGATGGAATGAACGATTATCTGGTAATCAGAAGACCTTCTACTACCACCCTTCAGCTAGAAATATTTAACAGATGGGGTAATCCAGTGTATCGTGCTGCTGATTATAAAAATGATTGGAATGGAAGAACCAACCAGCCGGGTAATGTATTAGGACCAGAAATACCGGATGGAACTTATTATTATATTGTTACAGGTACAGACAGAATTTCGGGCAAGATTACCCGCTTGAATGGATTTATAACAGTAAAACGATAAATAAATAGAAATATAATTATTGGGATTATGAAAAATATGTTCACAGTAAATAGGTTGCTTAGCGCTTTAGCACTCATGTTTTTTAGCATGAGCGCCTATGGGCAGCAAGAGCCTATGTACTCGCAGTACATGTTTAATATGTTGAATATAAATCCAGCTTATGCAGGCAGCCGCGGGGCTATTTCAACCGTTGCGCTGTACCGTAATCAATGGGTAGGATTTCCCGGTGCACCGCGAACTACATCTTTTTCATTTGACATGCCCTTGCAAAATAAAAAAATTGGGATAGGCGCTCAGTTTTACGACGATCGTATTGGAATTGAACGTACAACCGGTTTTAATGCCATGTATGCATTTCGTTTTCAGTTTGCCGGCTCCGGAACATTGAGTCTGGGATTACAGGCAGGCTTATTGAATTATCAGGCCAATTATACCGAGGTAAATACTTATGTGCCCAATGACCCCGCTTTTTCATCTAATGTTCGGGGGATTTTACCCGCATTTGCTGCCGGTATTTACTATAACTCAGATAAATTCTATGTAGGCTTTTCTGCACCAGCCTTGCTGAAAACTAAAATTAAATACAACAATGCGGCTGAAATTGCCTCGGTAACTTCCCGCGATTTGCACCTATTTTTAACGGCAGGAACCGTATTTGATTTAAATCAAGATCTGGCACTTAAACCTTCTATGCTAATTAAAGCAGTAAGTGGCTCACCGGTTCAAATGGACTTGAATGTAAATCTCTGGCTGCAAAATAAAATTGCCATTGGTGCTTCTTATAGAACCGGAGATGCTATAGTGGGTATGGTTGAATTTCAATTTAATCAACAGTTTCGTTTTGGGTATGCATACGATAAAACATTTTCTAACCTAGGAACATTGGTGAACGGAACGCATGAATTGATGTTCCGAATGGAGTTCGGCTCTCCCGCTGTTCGGGTAAGCTCCCCACGTTATTTTTAGATAATACAGTTGTATGAAAAAAGTACTTGTTTATTCGTTGCTTTCTCTGTTGTTGAGTCAATCAACGCTGCATGCACAAAACAAAAGCAGCAACCGGGCTAAAGCCTTTTTTCAACTAGCCGAGCGGGATTATCAGGATTATCGATTTTGGTATGCAATACCATTTTACAAAGTTGCTCTCGAACAAAAAGCTGCTCAATACGATTCCGCCTCCTTGCTTCACCTGGCAGAATCCTATTGGCAGATGAAGTTTTACGATTCTGCTCAACTGTACTTTTCAAAATACGAAACTGCTATTGGTCCTTCCTATTTCTCTTCTCAACGCCTGGCTGAATTGGCGGGTATCCGAACAAAAGCGGCGGAGGCAACTGGTATTTATAAGAATATTCAATCTCGATTTCCCAAACAGTACGAACAACTGGTGGCTAACCGCCTGGAGGGCTTTGCCAATCCCACTCGGTTTTTAAAAGATACTAGTTCGTATGCTATCCGATTTTTAAAAGACAACTCTTCTGAGCAGGATTTCAGTCCGGTCTATTTTCAAAAAGGCATCTTATTTGTATCCAATCGTTTTGTAGGGCCCGATTCTGAAAAAGAATTTGGTTGGGATGGATTGCCCTTTGCAAGGGTGTATACCATTCCTGATTATTATATGCTGAGAACGTTGGATACCATGCCAGTTAGAAAAGAACGTGATCAGAAAATAAATATCATTATCAACGATGATTATACTCCTACTACTTCGAATGATAATAATATCCGGATAGATTATAGAAAGGTAGAAAGAACCCGGTCAATCGTTCAACCCAACACACTTGGTCGTTTTTCAGAGAACTTCAGTATTTTATATAATTACGGGCCAATCTGTTTCAATCAATCGGAAACCAAAATTTACTTTACCCGTAATTCACTTAAAGCTAATACCCGAAAACACCATCTCGAAATTTGTGAGGCAACCCTCGATAAGGCAGGATGGGTGAATGTGAGAGTGCTACCATTTGTAGATAACGACTACGACTATTTTCATCCTGCCCTAAGTAAAGATGAAAAGAGGTTGTATTTTTCAAGTAATCAGCCCGGTGGAAAGGGTGGGGCCGACATATACTATTTTTCATTACACCCCGATTCTGCCAAGTCTAACCCCGTTTTGCTGGATGATAGAATCAATACCGAAGGGGATGAATTATTTCCAACCTTTGCGGGCGACACTTTATTTTTTAGCAGCAATGGATTACCCGGATTGGGTGGTTTAGATCTTTTTGCTATTCACCTTTCCGAGAAAGGAATTTCCGGTGAGTCTATAAATGTAGGGGCCCCTTTTAATTCGAGTTATGATGATTTTGGATTAATATGGAAATCTGATAAACGAAAAGGATTGTTTTCTAGTAATCGATTGGGGTCGGATGATATTTTTACGATTGAGGCACTAAAATATCCAATAAAAGTTACCGGCTCGGTATTTGATGCTGCAACCGAAAAAGAACTGACCGGTGTTCGGGTTTTATTGAAACAGGATGAGCCTACTTCCTTGCCCGATCAACAGATGCTTACTGAATTGTATGGCGCTTATCGTTTTGAAGGTAGATCTCGCCAGTCGTACACTTTGTATTTTACCAAGGAAGGATATTATAGCGATTCTATTAAGGTTAACAAAGATTCAGTAATCAATGATTTGCAAATACCAGCTTTAATGATGCGTCCAATCCCACCGCCACCTCCGGCTCCCAAGCCGGTTGATACCGATGGAGACGGAATAGAAGATGCTTTGGATAAATGTCCAGATTTGGCTGGATTGACTTCCAATAATGGATGCCCCGAAATTCAGAAAAAGCTGAATGAACTCGCCAAACTAATATTCTTCGAAACGGATAAAGACGTACTAACTACCGCCGCCTATACTCCTATAGATGAAGCTGTGAAAATATTGATGGCTTATCCGCAAACTACTTTAATTATAGAAGGGCATACCGATAATGTTGCTGGGAAAACCTATAACTTAAATTTATCGCAAAGACGGGCCAATCGGGTTAAGAATTATTTAATCAGTAAAGGAATTGTAGCCACTCGATTTACGAAAGTGGTTGGCTATGGTATGGAACAACCGATTGCAAACAATGCCACTTCGGAAGGACGGGCTCAAAATCGAAGGGTATATATCAAGGCACAGTTTTATGAATAGTTAGTTGTCAACTTTAATTCATTGCAATTAACCAACCATTACTTTTCAGCTTAAAATGTAATAGCATGAATCGTTTTTTAGCAATATTGGTCCTCAGTTTTACACTTGTTCTAGGTAAAGCCCAACAGGTAACCCTTTTTGCTGATTGCAACTTTAGGGGATATTCGGTAAACTTGCCTCCCGGAAATTACACTGCTGCTCAACATGGAATGCGGATAAGAGATTTGTCTGCCATTAATATTCCGCCCGGTATGTCGGTTAATTTATTTACGCAGGATTTTTTTAATGGACATTATATCACCCTAAATCGTTCTACTGCCTGTTTACTAAACGAGCAGTTTAACAATCAGATGGTTTCTATTCAGGTAATGAATAATGGTTTTGTAAATCAGTATCCGGATGCTCCTGTTATTTTCTATAATCGATGTAATTATCAGGGAAATCAGGAGCCCTTGCAAGAGGGTACCTATTATAGCATACCCATGGGTTTTATTACTGTACAGGCTATGCGGGTTGCACCAGGCTTTGGCGTGATTGTTAGAAAAGAAACCGGTTTTGGCGCTAACCTGCAGGTAATAAATGAGGAGTATCGTACCGATCAAAATTGCTTGAAAATATTATGGGGTGCTGCTGTTAAAGGAGTATTTGTTTATCGGTTGGGCAATGTAAATCCGGGCAACTGGTCGCAGGCACCCAATCCCCCACCAGCTCAAAACTTTCAACAGGGAGCTGTTGTATATACCGATCCTTTTTTTAGAGGAAGAACGCAACTATTGTATCCGGGGGCTTATCGCGGTTATCAGTTAACACAGGTGGGCGAAAATGCCATCTCTTCCATTATGCTGGCTCCCGGCTATCGGGCCATTGCATTTACCGGTTCTAATTTCGATGGTGCTTCCATCATATTTAATAGTTCCAATAATAACCTGCATAGCGGCTATCCAAGCTGGGGAAATCGAATTCGTTCCATAATTGTTGAGCGGCTGAGCCATCAACCCAATATCATACCACCTATTACACCTCCACCTCCCATCAATAATAACCCCAATACCGTTGTAATGTATGGGGATGCTAATTTTAGAGGAGCAGCCCAGGCTTTTCCTATTGGTAATTATCGTGGCTTTCAGTTAAATGTTGTTGGTCAGCGAACCATATCATCCGTAAGTGTGCCACCCGGTTTAAAAGTGATTGCCTTTGAGGGGCCTGAGTTTAACGGAGCCTCAAGAGAAATCGAACGAACAGTAGATAATCTGGTTCAGGAGGGGCTGGGATGGAACGATCGCATCTCTTCTTTTATGGTTCAAAGAAATAATGGAGCACCTGGCCCAGTAATTGGAAGACCCGAACCAATGCCACCAGTAAGGCCACAACCCAATAATAATGGCCAGCCAAGTGGAGTATTCGCGCATGCCGATGCCTATTTTTCAGGAGCTGTTCAACAATTGATGATGGGACATACCAATGGTAGTCAGCTAAATCTTGTGGGTCAACGTACCATCTCTTCCATAAAAATTCCTCCTGGTATAAAAGTAACTGTGTATGAAGGGGCAAATTTTGATGGAGATTTTCGTGTACTAACCTATACTATAGACAACTTTGTTTCAGAAGGTCAGGGTAGATGGAATGATCGAATTGGCTCGATGATAGTTGAAAGAAACAACTAGCTAAAACAATAACCATAAAAAGGCCACACTATAAGAATGTAGTTTTTTTAAAGTTTTATACCCTTCACATACCCCTGTGGAACCTGCTTTTTTACAACCGATAGTAAATGTTTTACGTTTACAATTTCTTCCGTTTCCGATAAGGGTAAAGAAATTTTCCATGCCTGTTCTACTGAGTTTAATAAATAATTCCATTCCCAGTCCGACATATCTAATTCTTTTTTAAGATTAGTGCTGGGTCGAAGTGCCGGTGATTCGATGTTTAATTTCTGCTGTAAAATTTTCCGTAAAGTGATAAATGGCTGCATGGCTTCCTGTTTTATTAAGGATACCTGTAGTATCCAAAAATGCTGCCAAGCTTGTGTAAATGAAATGTTACAATCGCAAATACTATAAATTACGTATTTTTATATTTATATATACTTGATTATAAAATTAATACACAATTATTTTAATATTATATGTAATAATTATATAATTAAAAAACTGAAAATTCTTTCCCATTAATTGCTGAACTGGGGCTTTGTTTAACTAAAGTTCTCTAACCCAAATATTTTGAAAACTAATTGGTTCACTTTTATCACCATGCGACTGCAGTTTGATAGGGGCGGGGCCATGGGGGCGATATGTGGGAGGACCCGTATAGGGAGTATCTCCTTTTAAAACGGCATTGTTTTGTACCAGCACCCCATTATGAAATGCTGTTAAGGTAGCTGCAGTTTTCAGTGACCCATCGGCATTAAACCGGGGAGCAATCCATATCACATCATAGGTTTGCCATTGTCCGGGAGGTTTGCAAGCATTCACCAGCGGTGGATACTGCTTATAAATACTGCCTGCCTGACCATTTACATACGTGTCATTTTGGTAGTTATCTAAAATCTGTAACTCATATCCACCTGCTCCTTCTTTTACCTGAAGGGATGCCAAAAATAAACCACTATTTCCCCTGGCTTGTCCAGATCCGGTAATGTTTTCCGGTATTCGGTATTCGAGGTGTAGTTGAAAATCGGTAAAGCTTCTTTTGGTTCTGATATCTCCAGTTTTTTTATTAACCGTCATCACCCCATTTTCCAGTAGCCATTCTGCAGGCCCTGCCTTATCATTATCATTTACCCATTCGCTCAAATCATTTCCACCCAATAAAATAATTGCATCGGAAGGTGGTTGGCCCGGCAGATTTCCTGGATTTACCAACCGGGGAACCGGCGTATAATATTCTGTTTCTTTGGGATCGTATTTCTTTTGGGCCTGGATGCCGGTTATGAGTAGTAGTAAAAAACAACTCAATAAGCAGGTTTTTTTCATGTATATAGCTTTAAACTTTGGGTAATGTATATCCGTTGTGATAGGGTTTCAGTAGGTAGTTGGCATTAACGTCACCATCTGTGAAACCTGCTTTTTCGGCATTCCAGTATAATTTTTTTCCGGAGCGATACGAAATATTACCCATCTGTGCAACCGTTGCCACTGCAGCTCCGGCTTGAATAGAACAACGCAGATTTTCCATTTTTCTCGATTTAATTACCTCTACAAAATTGACCCAATGCTTTTGCAAACCATTGTCGGAGGAGGGATGCAGGGGTTCGCTGATTTTATTTTTACTTTGTTTTTCTTCCACCACTTCCCATCCATTTCTATTTAAAATCAGCGTACCATTATTACCTATAAATGCAATGCCATGATCTCTTCCATACGATCCATTGTCTATACCCATAGCAGAATCCCACACCAGATTAAATCCATCAAATTCATATAAAGTAGTGAGTGTATCCGGCGTTTCTTCTGCCAATTCAGGATAGGCAAATTTTCCCCCCAACCCATCGATACTTTTGGGAACGATTGCCTTCATACCTAATAATGCATAGTCTAATAAATGCACCCCCCAGTCCGTCATTAGTCCGCCCGCATAATCCCAAAACCACCGAAAGTGAAAGTGAAACCTGCTGCTGTTAAAAGGCAATAGAGGTGCAGGTCCAAGCCATTGTTTATAATCTACTCCCGCCGGAACAGCCGAATCGGGTACTACCTTTTTAGGACGCATCCACCCTTGATAACACCAAACCTTTACCGTTCGGATATTGCCCAACTTGCCGCTGTGCACCATTTCAATGGCATCGGCAAAATGTTGTTGACTTCTCTGCCACTGGCCTGCCTGTACCACCCGATTATAGCGTTGTTGCGCTGCCACCATTCTGTTACATTCAACGATTGAATTACCCACGGGTTTCTCTACATACACATCTTTTCCAGCTTCACAGGCATGAATCATCATAAGGGCATGCCAGTGATCGGGGGTGCCAATGATTACGGCATCAATGTCTTTATCATCCAGCAAGGCCCGGTAATCGGTATATTTTTTAATGGCCGAAATATCTTTATTTTTTGCTGTTAATTCGCTTAGCCGCTTATTCATTACACCGGCATCTACGTCACAAACTGCCACTAACTCTACGCCCTGAACATTCATGGCAGCCATGGCATTTGCCCAGCCCATCCCGTTCATTCCAATTAAGCCAACCTGCAGCGTATCAGAGGGGCCCAGCAATCTACTTCCAAAGATTTTTTTTGCTGAAACAGCGCTAGAAAGCATACTGCCTCCCACCAACATAGCGGACTGGTGAATGAATTTTTTTCTGCTAGTCATAAGTGTTCTTTAATTTATAAAGGAAGTTACCTTAATTTTATCATTTGTAAATCATTCGAATAAATTTTGGTAAAAGTTCTTTTTTGGGCGAATTCGTAAAAGCAATGAAGAATCGGGTTTTTTGATAACGAATTTGTACAAACTTATAAAATGTAACTAGCGGGAATATTTGCTCCCACTTGCTTTGGCCAGTAATATGCTCGGGTGGCTTCCATCCCTATGCAGGTTATTACTGGAAGTAGTATCTTTATATTCTAAACCTTTATTATGTATAATTCCCGCATCAAATACATACCGATTTTTTTAACTTGGCTATTGGCAGTTATTGCAATATCTGCAGTTGCTCAGGATAAGTCAGAAAAAAGCGATGCAAGAAAAAATACCATCAAGCTAAACCTCACTAATCCGATGATTTTTGGGGGTAAGGCAATTGTTATAGGCTATGAGCGGGTGCTCTCACCCAATCGTAGTTTTTCGGTTGATATTGGTACCATGGCCCTTCCCTCATTTGGTTCGGGTTCGGTAAATGATTCCCTTAAATTATTGCCGAATGTAAGTCAAAAAGGGTTTCATATTTCTGCAGATTACCGCTTTTACTTATCTAAAGAGAACAAATATCCAGCGCCGAGAGGAGTATATATCGGGCCATATTATTCCTATAACCAATTTAATCGATCTAATTCCTGGAACCTAAAAGCCACCAATTACACCGGAAATGTGAATACCGATTTAGGCTTTCGGGTTCACACGATTGGTGTTGAAATGGGCTATCAATTCGTGTTTAATAAGAAATGGGTGGTTGATATGGTACTTGCCGGACCGGGCATGGGATTTTATAAGGTAAATGCTGCCCTGGCTACTACCTTGCCGGAAAATCAGAAAGGACCATTTTTTGATCAACTAAATAACTATCTGCAGGAAAAAATTCCCGGATTTAACAGAGTACTGGGCGAGGGTTCTCTTCGTTCTAACGGTAATTACAAAACAACCGCACTTGGATTTAGGTATATGATAAATGTTGGGTTTCGCTTCTGATAAAATTGTAAATTGCTCCTAAATTAAATAATATGAAAAAGTTGGTTCCTTTTGTTTTGTTCGTTTGCTTATTGCAGGCCTGTTCACCTTATAAAGAGTCTACGGGTGTTTGGGTGAATAAAGAAAAAATTCAGGGTAAGTCGTACAGCAGTATTTTTGTTATTGTAATGACGGATAATTTGGAAGCAAGAGCTTTATTGGAAAACAATCTAGCTTCACTTGCTCAAGAGAAAGGGTATAAAGTTGTAAAGAGTATGGATGTAATGCCTCCCAGATTAAAAGATGCCGCCATGCCTTCTAAAGAAGATATTATAAAAAAAGTAAAAGAGAGTAATGCTGATGCTGTTTTTGTAGCTTCCCTTTTAAAGAAAGAAGAAGATGTTAGATATACCCCCGGAACCACTGCCTATTCGATGAGCCCTTACAATACTTGGAATGGAAACTTTTTTGGCTATTATAGCCACTGGTATCCTACCGTTTATAATGAAGGATATTATACCAAAGAAAAAAATTACTTTATGCAAAGTAATTTATACGATGTTGCAACTGAAGAAATTATGTGGTCGGTTCAATCAACTGTTTTCGATCCAAGTTCATTAACTAAATTTAGTAAAGCCTATACATCTCAGCTGATTAAGCAATTAAAAGAGGAAGGTTTATTGAAGTAAAAACGGATTGTAATATCCTATTTCTTAAAGCAATCGGCCTCTCACCGGTTGCTTTTTTTTGGAATAGATGCATAAACTCCCGAATGCCTTCATTCTGTAAACAGTTTATATAGTTTAAAATAGTATCAATCGTTTAGTGATATGTTAATTTCAGCTTGATTGGCGCATTTTTTTGTTATTTGTTGTTAATTTGTGTAATCTCACCGGGGTTCATTTTCAATGAGTTATTTATGAAATCCGGTTTTTGAAATGCCAATCCTACTATCCATGACATTCCAGCGAAGCCGGTTTTGTCTTTTGATATTTCTTTTCCTGTGCCAAATACTCGGTACGGTTTCGGCGCAACTATGCCCCAATCCGGGCCAGAATCCATTAACCCCTTTTCCGGTTTGTGGCAATTTAGTTTTCACGCAAAATATAGTGCCCGCCTGCATTGGGCTTCCTATGGTAACCCGATGTGGGGGGGATGGAGTAGTTTATCGGGATTTTAATCCTTATTATTATCAGTTCAACTGTTACCAACCAGGCAAATTATGTTTTACAATTACTCCACAAGTATTGTCCGACGATTACGACTGGCAGTTATTTGATATTACGGGCAAGAATCCGATGTTGATATATACCGACCCCAGTTTAATTGTGGCTGGCAACTGGTCGGGCGTTTATGGAGTTACCGGGGCATCCTTAACTGCTCCCAACTCAAACGAATGTGCCTCTTCCCCAACATCAAGCATCTCTACATTTAGTCGGGTGCCCGATTTAATTCAGGGGCATGTGTATTTGTTGATGGTGAGTCATTACACACCCGGAGACCAAAGTGGATATAATCTGAACTTATCGGCACCGGGGGGAACGGCGGTAATTACTGATCCTTTGATGCCGGCTATTCAAAAAGCAACCGTAGTTTGTAGCAACCCACAAATCGGTTTAAAAATCAATAAACCGGTTCAGTGTTCTTCTATAGCTTCCAATGGTAGTGATTTTGTAGTTGCCGGTCCTACACCTATCACCATCATATCCGCAGCTGGAAATAAATGTTCAGGTGAATTTGAAACGGACTCGATTACGCTGCAGTTTACCGGAAATTTAGTGGCAGGTGAGTATTCTATTTCAACTAAAAACGGAACCGATGGAAATGGCATTATAGATTTTTGTTTAAATGCGGTTAACCCTGCTACAGCTTTTGCCATTCGATTTACCCCAGTTGCACAAATTTTACCCCTTTCCACTACCAGTTGTTCTGGAACTGAGTTTTCATTTACACCCGTTTCGGGTTCGGGTAGTTTAGTGCCTCCAGATACTTACTATACCTGGAGTGCCCCTTCCGGTACTAATTTTACCGGTGCACAGGCACAGCCTTCACCAACAACTGCCATTTCGGGTAACCTAAGTGTTAGCGGAGCAATTGCTCAAACTGCTACTTATCTGGTAACGCCTTTTGGAGGTGGATGTACGGGTAAACCTTTTTCACTTACTGTTCGTATTCTACCTACCAGCATTATATCAGCTGTTTCAATCAGCATTTGTTCTGGTAGGTTATTTTCTTTTTCGCCGGTGAATAGTACCCACGGATTGGTAATGCCCAACAGTACCTATCAATATTTTCCTGCACCGCCAGTAGCTGTTATCACTGGCGCACTTTCTGGTTCCGGTGTATCGGTTCAAGGGGAGCTTACCAACTTAACCAATACGGTGCAGTCGGTTCCCTATCAGGTTATTCCTGTTTCAGGGGGCTGTGCAGGATCTCCCTTTACGCTTACCGTTGCTGTTTTTCCGGAGCCGGCAGTGCTTCCTTTTTCGCAAACCGTTTGTGAAGGAGTTAATTTTTCAATTGGGGTACTATCCAATACAACTGGCATCATACCGGATGCTACTGTTTATAGTTGGTCGGTTCCCACCCCGTCTATATCCATTAGTGGAGGTGCATCGGGCACCAACAATTCTGTAACTGGAAAATTATTTTCTACAGCTTCCGTAGCGCTAACGGCTACTTATTTGGTAAGGGCTGCAACTGCTAATTGTTTGGGCAATATGTTTTCTGTAACGGTTTGGGTAAAACCCACTGCACTTATTCAAGCAACCACCCTAAGTATTTGCAGTGGAAATAGTTTTGGCTTTACACCCACATCGCAGGTGCCCAATCGGTTACCCTCAACTACATTATATAGCTGGAGTACCCCCTATGGCATAAATTTAATTGGTGGGCAAGCTCAGGCTACTCCGTCAACTGCCATTTCGGGCAACCTGAGTGTTAGTGGTTCAATCGTTCAAACAGTCACTTATCTGGTAACTCCCTCTAGTGGAGGATGCACAGGTAACCCTTTTACACTTACCGTTCTTGTTCAACCTACCAGCATTATATCAGCTGTTTCAATCAGCATTTGTTCTGGCAGTTTATTTTCTTTTTCACCGGTGAATGTTACTCATGGATTGGTATTACCTAACAGCACGTATCAATATTTTCCTGCACCTCCAACCGCTGTTATAACCGGTGCAATGTCTGGTTCCAGGGTGTCGGTGCAAGGGGTACTGGCTAACTTAACCAATACAGAGCAGTCGGTTTCCTATCAGGTTATTCCGGTAACCGGGGGCTGTGCAGGATCTCCCTTTACGCTTACCGTTGCTGTTTTTCCGGAGCCGGCAGTGCTTCCTTTTTCGCAAACCGTTTGTGAAGGAGTTAATTTTTCAATTGGGGTACTATCCAATACAACTG
>Ga0247834_1001087_pt1 | contig 48944 bp, 42 predicted proteins | sample LaCruzMarch2015__8_FD_187118 | JGI IMG/M metagenome (GOLD analysis project Ga0247834, IMG submission 187118) | Freshwater microbial communities from meromictic Lake La Cruz, Castile-La Mancha, Spain - LaCruzMarch2015_12m | ecosystem: Environmental > Aquatic > Freshwater > Lake | place: Spain... | reverse complement strand
CTGAACCTCGCGTCCGCGCGAGGCCTGAACCTCGCGTCCGCGCGAGGCCTGAACCTCGCGTCCGCGCGAGGCCTGAACCTCGCGTCCGCGCGAGGCCTGAACCTCGCGTCCGCGCGAGGCCTGAACCTCGCGTCCGCGCGAGGCCTGAACCTCGCGTCCGCGCGAGGCCTGAACCTCGCGTCCGCGCGAGGCCTGAACCTCGCGTCCGCGCGAGGCCTGAACCTCGCGTCCGCGCGAGGCCTGAACCGGTGAGGGCCCCATGATGCATGCCTGGCTTGTCTTGTGTTCCATCATCCTCGGCACAGCCCTCGCCGCCACCACCGGGTTCCGTACCTTCTTGCCCATGCTGGTGTTGGGCCTCGCCGCCCGGGCAGACCTCGTGGAGCTTGGGGAAGCCTTCGCCTGGCTCGAGGCCACCCCGGCGCTGTTGGCCATGGCCCTCGGCGTCGTCCTCGAATTGCTGAGCGACAAGGTCCCCTGGCTCTCAAGCCTCCTCGACGCCATCAAGGCTCCGGCCCGCGCCGCCGCCGGCATGCTGGTGATGGCTGCCGCCGTGGTCGACCTGCCGACCTGGCTGGTGGCCCTGCTCGCCATCATCATCGGCGGCAGCGTGGCCCTGAGCGTCCATGTGGCCCGCAGCGGCCTGCGTTTGTCGGCGAGTGCCGTCAGCGGTGGCGTGCTTGGTCCCCTCCTGTCGATCCTCGAAGACGTCGTCGTGGCGGCGGTGGTCGTCGGCAGCGTCTTCTTCGTCGGCGTCGCCGCCTGCACGGCGTTGCTGGCGGTGGTCCTGACCATCATCACCGTTCGGACCGTCCGTCAGCGCCGACGTCGGTGAACGAGTGCTGTGGTTCCCCAGCAGCCCAGGCGTGGCAAAGCACACGCTTGACGCGCTGGAGGGCATGATTCACTTGGATCAGGTCGGCACCCGCGATGGGACGTGCCCGACCACGAGGTGGAATCGTCTCTGCGAGGTGATTGATGAACGCCGAGTTGTTGATCGCGAGCAACGACCGCCAGCTGCAGCGTGAGTTGGCATCCCGGCTCTTTCAGGTCGGCATCCGGGCGGCCCCCGCGCCGACGCCCCTGCATCTGGTCTGGGGCCTGACGGCCAGAAATCACGAACCGCCATCAACGGTGCTGTTGGACGCGCGTCCCGGGGCGTTTGGCATCGACGCCCTGGAGTGGCTTCGCGAGGATGCTCGTCACACCTGCTTGATCGTGTTGGCCAACGACGGTGACGCCACCGCGCTGACCCGAGCGGAACTCGCCGAAGCCGCCGCAGTGATTCCGGTCCCGGCGCGCCCCGGGGCGATCCTCCGCGTGGTGCGGCGAGTCCTTCGTGGCAGCGACGCCGGGGAACTGCTGCGCTGGACGCCCCCCCGGGGAACCCCGCGCATCCCGAACGGCAGTTCGAGCATCACGGCCCAGCTGTGACACCGCGAGCAGCTGTCAGAGGCAGTTGACGGGGGCGCTCGACGACGACGCCACTGCTGCGCAGCCGCTCAGGCCCCGCAGCTGGATGACGCCCGCGCCGCCGCCGCCGCCGCCGCCGCCGGCACCACCGGTGCCCGCCACGCCGGCCCCCGCCGGCACCGTGGTGCTGCCGCCGCGTCCGCCGTCGCCGCCGTTGCTGGAGTTCCCGCTGCCGCCGGCACCGCCGGCGTTGCCGTTCGATCCCGTGTCGCCATCTTCGGTGCCGTCGCCTTCACCGCCGCCACCGCCGGTGACCACGAAGGACGACAGGGACCCAACCACCGCCGGCGCGTCGACGACGACGTGGCCGCCGCTGCCGCCGCCGGCACCACCCCGGTTGGCGGTGTCGGCCCCGCGGGCGCCAGCGCCCCCGGCGAACAACGCTGCAGCCTCGACGGTGACGGAGCTTGAGGCCGCCAACATCAAGAAGCCGCCGCCCGTGCCCCCTGGCGAGGTGCTCGCGCCGCCCGTGCAGCCACCGCGGGCGATGGCGAAGGGCGAAGCCACCGCCACGCCGCCGCCGACCCCGGCGCCGGCGCCGCCCGTCGTGCCAAAGCCGCCGCCCCCGCCGCCGTTGATCGTGGCGCCAGCACCGCCAACGCTGGCGCCGCACACGCCGGAGGAGCGGGCGCCGGCGCTGCCGACGTCGATGGAGCCGGTGACGACGGCGTCACCCGAGACGAGGAACACGACCCCGTTTGCCCCTGTGAAGACGAGGGAGCCGACCACCAGCAGGTTGCGGACGTCGGCGATGGCCAGGGGATTGCCCCCGACGGTCACCTGACGGGGCGTGATGATGGTGCCGCAGATGTCCCACGACGCCGCCGTCGACGACAAGGCCGCTGGCGTGCAGCCGGCAGCCACGGTCAGGTCACGGGTGGGTGGCGAGGTGGGGACGCCCAGCAGGGGGGCCGTCACGAAGGGGCGGAAACAAAACGACGGCGCGCCCGTGCAGGAAAAGCCGCTGCTGATGGCGCAGGCCGCGCAGCCATCGCTGCCGATGCCGTTGCCGTCGTCACAGGTCTCGCCAGCCTCGATGACGCCGTTGCCACAGGACCCGGCTTCCTGGGTGCACGTGCTCGAGCAGCCGTCGCCGCTGCTGGTGTTGCCGTCGTCACAGGTCTCGCTGAACGAGGTATCGGTCACGCCGTCGCCGCAGCGTCGCGCCAGGCAGTTGGTGCGGCACGAGGCATTGGGCGCGTTGCTCAGGGCGGCGCCGAGGTCGCAGGCCTCGCCGGCGAGGTTGTCGACGATGCTGTCGCCGCAGCGCGGCAGTCGGCAGGTGGTGCGGCAGGCGCCGTTTGGGGCGTCGCTGTTGCTCCCCCCGAGGTCGCAGGTCTCGCCGGTCACCGTGTCGATGATGGTGTCGCCGCAGCGGCGTGGCTGGCAGTTCACGCGGCAGGTGGCGTTTGGGGCATTGCTGTTGGCGGCGCCGAGGTCGCAGCCCTCGCCGGTATCGACAACGACGTCACCGCAGCGCTTGACGGTGCAGTCGGGCCGGCAGGGGGCGTTTGGGGCGTTGCTGTTGGCCGCGCCGGTGTCACAGGCTTCGGGGGTGTCGTCGACGCCGTCACCGCAGAAGGCGCGGGCACACGTGGTGCGGCAGGCGTCGACCACGGAGTCGCTGTTGGCGGCGCCATTGTCACATTGCTCACCGGCGTTGAGGACGGTGTTGCCGCACAGGGGGGCCTGACACAGGTTGTTGCAGTCGTCGGTATCGACGGTGTTGCCATCGTCGCAGGCCTCGCCGAAGGCGGAGTCGACCACCTCGTCGCCGCAGTCCGGCAACACGCAGGCGCTGCGGCAGGCGTTGGGAGCGGTATCGCTGTTGGCGGCGCCGTCGTCGCAGGCTTCCAGGCCCGTGATGCGTCCGTTGCCGCACGCCGTCGTCGTGCAGTTGCCATCGCAGCCGTCGCCATCGGTGGGGTTGGCGTCGTCGCAGATCTCACCCGCGGTCCGGATGCCATTGCCACAGCCCGTCGGCGTGCAGTTGGTGTCACAGCCGTCGCCATTGAACGGATTGCCGTCGTCGCAGCCTTCGTCGTCGTCGATTTGGTTGTCGCCGCAGTGGGCGAGGGCGCAGTTGGTGCGACAGGCGTTGGGAGTGGAGTCGCTGTTGGCGGCGCCGTTGTCACATTCCTCGCCGATGTCGAGGTCGCCGTTGCCACACAGGGCGCTGGCGCAGGTGCTGGTACAGCCGTCGGTGTCGTCGGTGTTGCCGTCGTCGCAGCTCTCGTTGAAGCCCGGGTCGGTGACGAGGTCACCGCAGATGGGCAGGGCGCACGACGTCCGGCAGGCATCGGGCACGGTGTCATTGTTGTCGACGTCGTCGTCGCAGGCTTCCAGACCTTCGATGACGCCGTCACCGCAGACCGAGGGGCGGCATTGGCCGGTCACCACGGTGCAGGCCTCGTCGGGGCCGCAGGCCGCATCGTCGATGCGACAGTCGCCAACACAAGAGCCATTGGGGCCACACACCTGGGCCTGGCGACAGTCGCCGTCCACCAGGCACCCTTCGCCCTCGCCCTCGCCCTCGCCCTCGCCTTCGCCTTCGCCTTCGCCTTCGCCCTCGCCCTCGCCTTCCCCTTCGCCGCCGACGACGGCACAGCGGTTCTCCAGGCAGACGTAGCCAGGCAGGCAGGCATGGTCGTCGTCACAGCGGAGACCCGCCAACTCGATCTGCAGGCAGCCCGTGGTCAACAGCATCAAGGTGGTGGGGAGGATCCGTCGAAACATGGCCCCCAGACTAGCAGAGGACACACTGTCGCCACGGGGCCCGTCCGGGGATATGTTGCAGCGGTGTCAGCCGAGAAACCAGACGAGTTCGATGTTGATCTGGCGGTCACCCGAATCGCCGAGTCGAAGAACGCTGCGCCGACGGTGCCGGTGGCCGACAGCGTGACGGTCACTGTGTCCGACCTGCCGTCCGGCCCGGTGTCACGGCCGCCCCAGCGCCTGGGGCGCTATCTCCTCGGCGACCGCCTGGGGATTGGCGGGATGGCCGAGGTCTTTCTCGCCGAGCAGGAGGGTGCCGCCGGGTTCAAGAACCGCTGCGTCGTCAAACGCATGCTGCCCCACCTCGCGGAGCAGAAGCGCTTCGTCGACATGTTCCTGCGCGAGGCCAAGCTGGCCTCCACCCTGCGTCACGCCAACATCGTACAGATTTGGGACCTCGGCGAGGTCGATGGCACCTACTTCATCGCCATGGAGCACGTCGACGGGCTCGGCCTCAACCAGTTGGCCCGCACGGCCTGGCGCAACGGGAAATCCCTGCCCATGGAGGTCGTGTGCAACGCCCTCGCCGACGCCGCCGACGGTTTGGCCGTCGCTCACGCCCGCGTCGACGCCAACGGTGAACCAGCGCCGATCATTCATCGCGACATCTCGCCCGACAACTTGATGATCGACAAAGACGGGGTCACCAAGATCCTCGACTTCGGCATTGCCCGCTCCAACGACGTCGAGCGCACAGCGACGGGGGAGCTCAAGGGCAAGGTGCCCTTCATGTCGCCGGAGCAACTGCGCAGCGAGCCCCTCGACGGCCGCGCCGACGTCTACGCCCTCGGCGTCACGGCCTATTGGCTGTTGACGGGCAAGCGACCCTTTGTCGGGCAGAGCGACCTGCTGACCATGCAGGCCATCCTGTCGGAAACCCTGCGTCCCCCACGGGAGCTGAATCCGAGCATTCCCGAAGGGTTGAACGCCCTCGTCATGCACATGCTTGAGAAAGATCGCGAGCAGCGCATCGACAGCGCCCACGCTGTCGCTGCAGCCCTCGAGCACGTGCGGCCCACCCGTCGGACGATTGTGGCGCCGTTCGTTCGGACGATTCTGGACCTGCCCATCAAGGCCAACCCCGACGACCCCGCGTCGTCGCCTTCGGGCTTCTTGCCCGCCACCCCCCACACGGATTCGTTCTCCGTCACCTGGCGCCGCCTGGTTCCCGGTCTGTCAGGCTTCCCGGGTCACGCAGATGCTCCGGGGGCCTCAGGTCTCTCGACATCGTCGCCAGCCCAGGCGCCCCTGCGGGAGGTGCCGCCTCTTGTAACGTCGTCGGGAGCACCCGACGTCGAGGTCGCGGCACCGGGCAAGCGGCCCATGATCCTCGGAGTTCTTGGTGCCGTCGCCGCTGCTGTGGTGGTGGGGATCCTGGCCTGGCCATCGCCCCCGGCGGTCGTCGTGGCGGCCACGCCACCACCGACGACACCGGCCCCGGCCGTGCCTCCTCCGGCACTCCCTCCCGTCGTTGCCCCGGCCCCTGCACCCGAGCCCGCCCCGTCACCAGCAGCTGCACCGACACCGGCACCGCCAACCGTCGTCGTCGTCAAAAGTCCGACGAAGCAAGACGTGGTGGTGCGGGGGCCCGATCGCATCCAATGGCTGGCGGAGGGCCGGGTGGTGGGCACCGGCAGCCGGACCCTCAAGCTTGCGGCGGGCACAAAGACGCTGGTCGCCTTCGACAAGGTCCGCGGCGCTCGCACCACTGTCGCCATCGACGGCGGCGTCATCGACTACGGGGCCCTGCCCCATGGCCAGATTCAACCCCGGGCCAAGCCGTACGCCGATGTGTTCCTCGGCGACGAAGCCCTCGGCACCACGCCCCTGCAGCCCATCGACGTCGTCGCCGGCAGCTACACCCTGCGCTTTGTCTACAAGGGCAAAGAAGTGGGCAAGCCCGTGCAGGTCGGCCAGGGCGCCATCTTGAGGCCCGTGGTGGACTTCACCGTCGAGCCCTGACCGTCAGCCGCCGTCGGCGCCGTCTGGGCCCGGTTGGGTGAAGAGGAAGCCGGCGACGCCGCCGAGGGCGAGCCCCAGGGGAATGGCGACCGAGGCCGCCACCAGCTCGAGATTGGCGGCGTCGAGGGAGGCCTTGGCGTCGGCCTGAAAGGCGTCGGGGTCGCTGGCCTGGGCGAAGGTCGCGGCACAGATGGCCGAGAGACCCAGGCCGGCGACGACGAGGACCGCCCCCGTGGACGCCGCGGCAATCGCCATCGTGTTGTCCGCAGGTCCTGCCGACGGCGCCCCGGTTCCCACCGATGACGTCGTCGATGTCGCCGTCGTTGACGTGGCCGGCAACGCCGCCTTCGCCTCGGCGAAGAGCTGCTCAATCTTGGGCGAGACCTCCACGGGCAGGGTCTGGGCGGGGTTTGCCCGCAGGGCATCGCTGAAGGCCCGCCGGGCGGCCATGGCGTCGCCGACGCTGCCGTAGCTGACGCCGAGCCAGACGAAGGCGGTGGCTTTGTCCTCGTCGCTCAGGTCCGAGCGAATGGCCACTTCCTGAAAGCGAAACACGGCCTGTTCGTATTCGAGCTGGTCGTACGAAGCCCGCCCGGCAGCAAAGGCGGCGTCGCCGTCGAGGGAGGCCAGCAGCACAAGCACCAAAGACACGAGCATGCACGCACCGTAGCGCATCCCGGTGGACAGATCAGGCGTGAGCCAACGACGAATCACCCTCGGCGCCGGTCCTGGTGGGTAGACCACGACGGTGGCCGGGGCATACGGTGCCGGCGTGGCGAAGGGTTGCAGGTCATGACGGTTTCATCGCTCCTGGTTGTGGTGGCGGTCGTCGTCGCCGGTCAAGCCCCGGGTCCCCTGCTGACCCCGTCGCCGACGTCGACGTGCCTGCCGGAAGAGCGCCTGTCGATCCTCGAGGTGGGTCGTTCCGTGGGCACCATCTGCCCCGGCGACACAGCGGCGGCCGGGGTGACGGTGGTGGACCTGCGGGATGCCTGGGTGCCCCTCATCCTTGAGGGAACCTCCTACAGCCCCACCTGGGTGGCCCTGGCCGACGAGCGCTACGACGTCGACGGCGCCGGTCCCCGTGCCGACGCCGATCGCTATCTGGAGCTCTGGGGCATCAACCCCAACCTGTCGGTGCTGGCCCGCCGCCTCGAGGACACCCGGCGCCATGCCTGCGACGCCCTCGTGCGCAACGAGGCCCTGCAGGACCTCACCGTCGACCTGCGCAGCAGCCGACCCAGGCCCCGCAAGAAGGGGGGCGACGAAGCCGTCAACGCCCTGCAGGGGCACCTGGTGTGCGAGGGGCTCCTCGACGCCGCCCACGCCGACGGCACGTTCAACGGCGACACCGCCCGCGCCCTCGCCATCTGGCAGCGCAAGGAGGCCCTGCCGTCTGTGCCCGGGGTCCTCGACGAGGAGAGCCGCACCCGCCTGCTGCTGCCCAGCCGCGGTCGCGACCTGCTGGGGGTTCTGCGGGCGTTGCGCGAGCGGGTCGCCGACGCCGCCGGCCTCATCGAAGACGGCACCGCCCGCGCCGAACAAGCATCGGTGTTGGGGCAACTCCTCGATCCCGGGTCCCTGCGTCCCGAGCGACGGCCCACGGGGCTGCGCGGTGCCCCCGACGTCATCCACCAGGCCACAGACACCGCGGCCCGCGCCCTGGGGCTCACCGAGAGCGCGGTCTTTGAGGACAGCGGGCTCAACGAAGGCCTCGCCCTCGCCGCCATCGTGCGCAGTTGGCTGGCCCTTGGTCGGGTGGCCCTGCGTCTGCCGCCGCCGCCGGCCTGGCACAGCGTCCACATGGAATTCCTGACCGCTGCCGTCGACACCGGCGATGTGACCCGCTCGGGCATCCCCGTCATTGGTGGCTCCCGACCAGTGTTCCGGCTCACCACCGTCATCGACGGCGAGTCCCTGCCCCTGGTGGTGTGGCCCACGACCATCGGTGGCAACCAGCGGGAGAAGCTTGGCAGTGGCGCGATCGTCCGCCGCAACAAGGCGTCGCCCACGGGGCAGTTTGTTTGGCGCTGGTTGTGGGCCGCCCCGGTCTGGTACCCGCCTCACAGCACTCCCGACGACGAACTCGTGCTGCGCGGGGCCAAAGGGGCCGTCGTCAACGACGAGGGCATAGGTCCTGGCTACCGGTCGGCCTACGGCCTCGTCATGCTGCAACACCATGACGTGTTCGCCATGCGCGACGGCACCGAGCGCTTCGACGACACCGGCGTGCGCACCCATGGCACGGGCACGGTGCGGTCGGTGCTCATCGGCGGCGTGAGCCATGGCTGTCATCGCCTGTTGCCGCGGGCCGCGTTGCGGCTTGGCACTTTCCTGTTGCGCCACCGCGCCCACGCCCCCGCTGCTCCCGTCCTTGAGGGCTACAGCCGCAAGCTCAACGTGGGGGGCAAGAGCCTGCTCCTCGAGCGCCGCATCCGGGGCACCCGCACGGAACTCACGCCCCCCGTCGCCATCGAAGTCACCGAGACGTGCCCCGGCGACGGTTGACGCCACACCTGCGCCGCCGTCCACCGCTGGGGGCCAATGCCGGAACCGGTGTAGCGTCCGCCCATGCCCTACGATGCCGGTTCCGTTGACCCCGCCACCCTTCGTCCCCTGACCCCCGTCAGCACCAGCACCGTCGACGACGTCGCGGCCGCCGTGTCCCGGGCCCGGGGCGCCCAGACCGCCTGGGCCATAGCGCCATTGGCCATTCGCGCCGAGAAGCTGCGGGCCCTTGCCCAGGCCCTGCTGAAGGATGCCGACGGCCTCGCCAAGGTGATGTCCGAAGAGACCGGCCGCTCCATCACCGAGTGCAAGGCCAGCGAACTCACCTCGGTGGCCCCCTACGTCGACACCGCCATCGCCGTCGCCAAGGGTGCCCTGCAGCCCACCAAGGTGCGCCTGTCGCCGCTGGACTTCCCCGGCAAGAAGGGCGTCATCGAAAGCGTGCCCCGCGGCGTCGTCGGCATCATCGCCCCCTGGAACTATCCCCTCAGCAACTTCTTCAAGTCGCTGTTCCCGGCGCTCCTCGCCGGCAACGCCGTCGTCCTCAAGCCATCGGAACACACCCCGCGCACGGGCCAAAAGCTCGCCGAGGTGTGTGCCTCGGTTTTGCCCCCTGGCCTCGTGGGCATCGTCTGCGGGGCCGGGGCCGTGGGCCAGGCCGTCGTCGACGCCGTCGACGCCGTCGTCTTCACAGGGTCTGTGCCAAGTGGTCGCAAGGTGGCCATGCGCGCCGCCGAGCGCTTGATCCCAAGCTCGGTGGAGCTTGGCGGCAAGGACGCCGCCATCGTCCTCGCCGACTGCGACCTCGAACGCACCGCCATCGGCGTCGCCCAATGGGCCATGCACAACGCGGGACAGAACTGCGCCGCCATCGAACGCGTCTACGTCGAAGACGCCATCGCCGACCGCTTCGTCGAGGTCCTCGGGCGCGTCGTCTCTCGCTTGCGGGTCGCCGGTGGTGCCGGCCCGAGTGATCTCGGCCCCCTGCAAAACGAGGGACAGCTGCACATCGTTGAGCGCCACGTCGACGCCGCCAAGCAGGCCGGCGCCACCGTCGTCTGCGGCGGCGCCCGCGTCGGCACAGGCTTCGGCTATCAAGCCACCGTCCTCGACCGCTGCACAGACGACATGGCCGTGGTGCGGGAAGAAACCTTTGGTCCCGTCGTCGCCGTCGTGCGCGTCAAGGACGCCGACGAAGCCGTGCGCCGGGCCAACGATTCGCCCTACGGCTTGAACGGCTCGGTCTGGACCCGCGACCTGCACAAGGGCGAAGCCCTCGCCCGTCGGCTCCAGGTGGGCATCGCCTACGTCAACAACCACAGCTTCGCGGGCATCCTCGCCGACGTCCCCTGGACCGGCGTGCGCGAGACCGGCCCTGGCATCGCCGCCAGCGCTCACAGCTATGGGCTCTTCACGCGCCCCCGCACGGTCATCGTCGACAGCGGCAAGAACCCCGACCCCTGGTGGATCCCCGGCGGCGACGACCTCGACGCCTTCGTCGCGGCCCTCATCGCCCGCGGTCAGGGGGGCGGCCTGCCCGTGCTGCTGAAGCTCGGTGGCCTCGTCAAGAAGCGGGTGGCGTCCATCAAGGCCCTGGCCCGCTGAGGCGGGTCCCGCGGGTGGGCGGGCGGCGATCTGTGCCAATCCCCTGCCGCGATGGCATGATGGGGCATGCGCTCCTCGGGCTGGCCCACCAGAGCATGGTTGACGCCGACACTCCTCGTGACGGCGGCGTGCCTGGGTGGTGCGTGCGTCAACAAGACTGACACCGATCCCCTCTCGCACCTGCCCCGCTACGAAGAGCAGACAGCCATCCTGTGCGCCCGCGAACGCGACGACGCCGTCACCCGGGCCTTCTGCGGCACCACGCCCACGCTGGGCAGCCTGGCCGAGCTGCAGACCCTCCTCGACATGGACCCCGTCGGCACAGCCCCCCGCACGGCGTTCGCCCTCACAGGCCATTCGTCGTCGCTGTTGGCCCGGTCGGTGTCGGCCATCAACCCGCGGGCCATCTTTGTGAAGTTCCCCGACCAGCGTCCCCAGGACGAGAACTTCGTGTCCCTCGGCTTCTCCCGCGGCGAACAGCTCGTCGAGCTCGGCGTGCAAGCCCCCGGCGGTGCCCCGACGTTCTACCTGCTGCGCTACGAGCAAGCCTGCAACGACGACGGTACCGACGGTGCTGACAGTGGCGGCGACGGCTGCGGCCTCGCGGATCTGCTGACGAGCGAGACCGAGCAGGGCTGGCGCCGCTTCTCCCTCTACGACGACGGCGACCTCGAGAACTCGGTGTTTGACTGCCTGCACTGCCACCGCCCCGATGGTCCGGGCACCAACCGCATCTTCCGCATGCAGGAGCTGCAGAACGCCTGGACCCATTGGTTCGCGCCGTTCTCCGCTGGCCGGGCGTTGATGAACGACTACCAGCTCGTCCACGGCGACGACGCCTTCGCCGGCATCCCCGGCCTGCAGGTGGCGGCGTCAAACCCCATCGTGGTGCAAAACCTCGTCGAGCAAACCAACAGCGTCCAGACGAACCTGTTCCCGTCTCCCGTCATCGAGGCCGAGGTGGAGGCGTCGGCGCCAGGGCAGCCCTTTGACAACCGGGTGGTTGGCCAAAGCGCCACCTGGGATGTGTTGTTTGACAACGCCGTCGTCGGCGCCGCCATCCCGCCGCCGTTTCACGACGTCAAAATCACCGACCCCGCCCGGGTGGCCGCCGTGGCCGACGCCTTCCACGCCCACCGTCAGAACAGCAGCAATCCGATGCCCGACCTGCGCGACGTCATCCGCGTCGAGGCCGAACAGGGCATGTTGGTGCGGGCGCCTGACGGGCTGTCGGGGCGCGAGCTGCTGGTGGCCATGTGCGCCCAATGCCACAACGGCAAGGTCGACTCTTCGCTATCCCGCGCCAACTTCAATGTCTTCGACGTCGACGGCATGAGTGCCGCCGACCGCGACGCCCTCATCGCCCGACTCAAGCTGCCCCGCGACGACCGCTACCGCATGCCCCCCACCTTCATGCGGGAACTGAGCGACGACGAGGTCAAGACCATCGAGGCGTTCCTGCGCCCATGAGTCCGGGCGCCCTGCTCAGGGCAGGAACAGGTCGGGGTTCTTCAGCTTCTTGGGCAGGTACTCGTCGATGACGAAGTTCAAGCCGTGCAGCGACAACGCCTGTTGCTCGGCGCGCTTCTGCATCTTCATCAACAGGTCGATGGCCTGCTTCCACGGCTTCTGGTTTTGGAAGAACGGGTCGTTCTTCAACGCATCAAAGGCCCGTTTGACGTCGACGTCGGCCAGCGGATGGGTCGCCTTGGCGAGGTCGAAGTCGATGATGTCCTGGGGCGTGAGGCCGAGGTAGCGGACGTTTGGCACGCAGAAGAACTGGTTGATGTGGGCGGCGTTGCCGGAGCCGACTTTCAGTGTCCGGTAGATGTTGGCAAACCCATAGGGGTCGCAGTCGGTGAAGGCGTAGACGGGCAGCTTGCATTGCTCACTCAACAGCCGCACGAAGCGTCGGCAGGAGCGCGTCGGCACGCCGCCCATGGACACCAGCACGCAGCCGGCCTTTTGCCAGTACTTCTGGTGTTGCAGGCGCTGAAACATACCCTGGGTTTCAATGCACAAGATGAACTTGGCTTTGGTGCGGAATTTCAGGTGCTCGACCCACGAGGGCACGGCGTAGGCGCCCGAGCCAAAGCGGGTGCAGTCGATCTCGATGAGTTCGCCGGTTTCGATGTCGCGGTCGACGACGACGAGTTCGCCGGCGACGGCGCCACCGTGCTGGTCGGGGACAAAGCGCAGCTGCTCGCGGGACACGCCGAGGTCCGAGAACAGGGCCTCGATGTCGTCCATGACGGTGTCGCTCTCGGGCTGCTCATCGAAGCGGGCGTCCCCCCAGTTCTTGGACTGGTAGTAGGCGTCTCGCTTGGTGGCGACGTCGTCGTTTTTGATGAGCTCCTGGGACAGGGCCATCATCTTGAGGGTCTGGGCGAAGGTCTTCACCGACGACACGCTCAGGGTGCGGACCTTCTTGTCCTTGCCGATCTCGAGGTACCCCTTCTTGGGGTCGTAGCTGACGTTGCTCAGCGCCCGCACGGGGGTGCGCAACTCGGGGCGCTTGTGCTGCAAAATGGCGTCGTGGATCCCCGCCGCCGTCTTCTTGATGGCCTCGAGGGTGATCTCGTCCTTGGGATCCTTCGGCCGCCGCTTCTTCGGCGTCGCTGGATCGGCGGCGGTGGTGCCCGCGGTCTTCTTGGATGCAGCAGCCGTGGACTTCTTCTTGGTGGCCATGACCACCCTCCTACCACAGCCGCGTCGGCAGGTGACAGGCGTTCAGCCCGCCGACGGGCAGGCTCCCTTCAGGTCTTCAGGTCTTCAGGTCGTCAGGCCTGGCGCTCGGCGCTGTCGCTGCGGCGCAGGAAGCCCACCAGGGTGTCGCGGGCTTTGTCGTCGAGGGCGACGACGACGCTGGAGGTGCTCTGTTCCTGCATCTGCAGGCGCCGCACCAGGGCGTGCACCGTCAAGATGACCTCACCGTTGACGACGACGTCGAGGGCCAGGCGGTCGCCGCGGACGGCGGGGGCGTCGAGGTTGAGGGCGGTGCCGTGGGCTTCGAGCATCGAGGCCAGCTCGGCGCGGGCTTCAGCGACGGAGGTGAAGACGGCGCGGGCAGGGAGGCGCAGGCGCTCCTGCAGGCGGGCTTCAAGGTCGACGACGGCGCCGTCGACGACGTCGCGCAGGATTTCCAGGACCGGGTGCTTTTTGTCGGCGGCGCGGGCGACGACGCCGGCGGACAACAGGCTGCCCGGCCGGGGCAGACGACGGCCGATGACGATGACCGGCACGTCGAGGGAGCGGCTCACCCGCGGCAGGCGCAGGCTCAGTTCGATGATTTCACCGAGGGTGAACGACAGCCGGGTGGGCACAAAGAGTTCGCGACCGAGATCGCCGACCACCGCTTTGGGGTCGCTGACTTCGAGGTAGAGCCGTCGGACCGTCATGGTGTTCCCCTTTCTGCTGCGCCGTTGCGAACGCCGTTGGTGTGATGAGAGCGCACAGTGGCGCCTTCTGCAACGGACATCTGTCCGCAGTATGGCCGGGGCAGCCAGACGCTGCATGTGGACTTCATGAGAAGCCTCTATCCGACATGTCGGCTGTTTGGCGACAACCGCAGCAGGCGGGCCGCGATACTGTCGGCCCATGCTTGGTTCCCCGTCTGAACACGCGACCGAAACCTCCTTGCGGGTGGCCACACTGGCGTTGGCGGCGGCGGCGGTGCTGGTCTTTTGGCCCCTGTGGCCGGCCCTGGTGTTGGCGGCCTGGACCGTCGGCATCGCCAACCCCCTCTATGTCCGGGTGAAGGCCATGGTGTTTGGCCATGGATCCATCGCGTCGGGCCTGGTGTCGGGCCTGCTCTTTGTCATCCTGGCGGCGCCCATGCTGCTGCTGGCGGTGGGCGTCTGGTCGGGGGCCAGCGACCTGCTCGCCTCCGTTCTCAGCGCGCCGTCGGCCCAGGCCGCCCTCGCCGCCTTGTCATCGGGGACACCGGCCGTCGAAGGCAGCGGGGGCCTGGAGGCCATCCGCCTGCCCACCACCGTCGACGACGCCATCGCCCTGGCCCAGCGCTACGGGGTCCAGGCCTACGGCCTGGCGACGGTCATCGCTGGCGCCGCCTGGCGTGGAGCCTTCTCCCTCATCGTCTACTTCGCCGGCGTCTTCGTCTTCTTCGTCAATGGCGCCGCCATCTGGCGCTGGACCGAGAACCACTCCCCCCTGAAGCCCCGCCACCTCGACCGTTTCGGCGACGCCTTCCACGAGGTGGGCCGGGGGCTGCTCATCGGCGTGGGGCTCACCTGCGCCATGCAGGGCCTCGTGGCGACCATCGTCTATGCAGCGCTTGGCGTCCCCAGGGCCTGGGTCCTTGGGCCCATCACGGGCGTCGCCTCGATCATCCCCCTGGTGGGCAGTGCCCTCATCTGGGGCCCCCTGGCCATCTCGTTTCTCGTCGTGGGCAGCCCCATCAAGGCCCTGGTGCTGGCCGGCCTCGGCGTCGGCGTCATCAGCGTCGTCGACAACTTCACCAGGCCCCTGTTTGCCCGCCTGGGGGCTTTGAAGATGCACATCCTGTTGCTGTTCATCTCGATCTTCGGGGGCCTGACCATGTTCGGGGCCTGGGGGACCATCCTTGGGCCCCTCCTGGTTCGGCTGGCCATGGAGGGCCTGGCCCTGCGGGCCGAAAGCCAGGCGGTGGCCAACGGCGTCCCCCTCCCCGGTCCCGAGCCTGGTCCGACAGATCCAGCCCTGACCCCGCCGCCGTCGCCCCCACCGTCGGCTGGCGTTGGAACGCCTTCAAATCCCCCGGCCTGACCCAAGCTGGCTGCCGTCGGCCCGCCGTATCCGACATGTAGGAACTTTGGTGACAGATCTGCGCAACACCACCGGGGCATCGGTCGAGAATCGGATCACATCAGCATGGGCGCGCTACAACGACCCAGCTGATCGACCTGACCTGACAGACCGACCTGAGCCGAGCCGATGACTGATCGACGAAGGAGCGTGGGATGGAGCTGCACGAAGACCCCGAGCTGCTGAAGGGCTACCGCGAAGGCCAAACCTGGGCCTTCGAGCGCCTCTACCGCTCCCACGCCACCGCCGTCACCCGCTTCCTGCTGGGCGGCTTCACCTTCGTCTCCCGCGGCCGCACCTGTCGCTACCGCGGCAACAACGCCGGCGTGGACATCGACGCCGTGGTCCAGGAGACCTTCACCCGGGCCTTTGGCAGCTCCACCCGCAGCAACTACGACGGCGAGCGCCCCTTCAAGAACTACCTGTTCGCCATCGCCAAGAACCTGGTGCTCCGCGAGCTGGCCCGTCACGACCGCCACGCCTCCCTCGACTCCATGGAAGACACGAGCGACCTCGTGTTCCGCCGCGCCCGCCAGGGTGGTTCGGCCTCCATGCTCCCCGACGAGCGCAGCCCCGAAAAGACCAGCGCCGACATCGAGCTGTCGACCATCACCTGCGAATACATCGCGTCCCTCGACGACGAAGAGCGCTCGTTCTTCAACCACCGCTTCGCCCAGGGCCTGACCCAGGAAGCCACCGCCGAGTCCATGGGCGTCACCCGCGCCCGGGTGAAGCTCCTCGAGAAGCGCCTGCGGGAGTCCTTCCTCGTGGCCATCCGCGATCGCGGCTACTTCACCGAGCACGACATGAAGCCCCGCTGGTCCCGCAAAGCCGCCTGATTCGCTGAAACGACGACAGAAAAACGGCGGCCCTGGGCCGCCGTTTTCGTTCTCGCGATCGCGGGTCGAAGAGCCCCGTCCGGCTCCTCCCCCAGCGGGGGAGGTGGGAGGGGGCATCGGGGCTCAGTCCTCGTCGATGACGATGGAGGGCAGCTCGGAGATCATGGTCTTTTCGCGGCGGGTTTCCGACACGAGGACCCCCGAGGCTTCCGAGGGCAACGGCTCGCTCCGTTTGACCTTCTTCTTTTTAACCACCGGGGGCGGCAGGTCCTCGCTGACGACGATGGACGGCTGGGAGACCGGCGTCGGATCGTTGAGGGCGTCGTTGAGGGAGTTCAGCTTCACGGGGCCGAGGGTGCCGGCGCTGGCGAAGACCATGGGCTCGTTGGCCGAGGGCCGCGGCGGCGGCGGCGTCATGGGCAGGGGAGCCATGAGCTCTTCGCGGGTGACGGCGGGGCGGCGGGGATCGGTGGGGGCGTCGGGGTTCGCCCAGGGGAGGTCGGGGGCGGCGGCGACGACGGGGGCTGCGGGCCGTTGGGCCATGGGCGCGGGCTTCGAGAACACGTCGTCGGAGGTGGGCTCCGCCAGGGGGGCCCGCTGCAGGGCGTCCAGTTCGGGTGATCGCGGCAACACCGCCGACACCTGTTTGGGGGAGGTGACGGCGTGGGGCGACACCGGCGCGTACGGCTGCACCGGGGTCTGGACGGCCTGGAAGGATTGGACGGGAGGCTGGACGACGACGGGGGCCGGCGTGGGGGCGCGCTTGATGGGGATCGGGCGGCGCTGGAGGCGACCGATGACCTCGAGGTAGCGCAGCAGCACGGCCATCTCGTCGCGGGGCAGGGTGCCGGTCTCTCCGAGGTCGACGACGCTCTCGAAGCCCGCCAGCAGCCGCTGCAGAAAGCGCTCCTCGGGGGCGCCGAAGCCAAAGTTGGCCGGGGGCCCGGGCAGACCGAGGTTGTCGACGACGGCGCCTTCGGCGGGGACGCCGCCGGGGGGCACCAGCCGGACCTGTTCCGTGCGGGCGGCGTCGAGCCAGCCTTCGCGGCTTTGCTCGCCCATCTGCTGGCGCACGGCCAGGAAGATCACGGCGTGGGGATCGAGTGGCGTCGACGTGAAGCCCGTCAGGTAGGTCAGGCCCCGACAAAACGTGAAGGCCCGGCTCCCCAGGCGGCAGAAGTGCTCGGCCTTGCGGCGGGCCTGGATGGAGAGGACCGTCTGCAGGCTCTGGTCGTCGAGGATGCCGAGCTCTTTGTAGACCTGGCCGGGCAGGCGGTTGCCCTCGGCGATGAGGCGCTGGGCCCGGACAAAGGTGGCCCCGTCCATGCGCCCGAGCTCGAGGAGGAGCTGGCCGAGGGGATGGAAGTGCTCAGCGAGGTGCACGCCCACCGGGCGGCCCTGCATGAAGTACATGTGGTTGTCGCCGGCGGCGTCGGCGATGGTCAGGCGGCCCGTGATGAGCTTTTGGCCAAGGGCCAGCAGGACGCCATAGATGGGGTCGCTGTCGAGGTGCCCTTCGGCGCAGGCGTCGTCGGAAATCTTGGCCGGGTCGAACACGCGGCGACTGTACAGGACGCCGCCGTCGGCGAAAACTTCTTTGGTGTCCTGATCGATACCGGGCGTTTGGGCGCTGCCCACGACGACTCGGGCTCGGCTCCGGCTCCGCCGACACCGAAACAAAACGACCGCGCTCCTGGGGAAGGGCGGGGGGCCCCCGGCGGCCGGGCCAGGGGCGTCGCTGTGCGTAGCGGTTGTCCTCCATCCGGGCTACATCGAGACCATGCGCCTTTCTGTGGCCGTCGTGCTCGCCATTTCTGCCGTCGTGGTCGCTGGGCTTCCCGGGGGCGCGTGCACCTGCGGCCCGGTGCTGCCCGATCCGCCCATCGCCTGCGTGACCTCGACAGGGCAGGGTTGTCTGCCCGACGAGCAATGCGTCGACGGCGCCTGCGTGCCCCTGGGCCGCTGCGAGGGCGACAGCGACTGCCCCTCTATCGCCTTTCGCTGCGTGTTTCCCGCCCAGTTTTGTGAGCTGCGGGCGGGCTTTGGCGAGGAGTGCAGTGCCAGCGCACCCTGTGCGGCGGGGAGCTTTTGTTCCCTCGGCACCTGTCGCGTCGCCGCCGAGGCCCAGCCCTGTGCCACCCGCCTCGACTGCTCCCCGGGCAGCATGTGCGACAAGCTGAGCTTCTTCTGCGTCGAGGAAGCCCCCTGCACCTTCGCCGAGCAAGGCTTTCCAGAGACCGAATGCGACCTCGAGGAAATCTGCACCGACGACGGCGCCTGTCGGCAGGAATGCCAGGGCTTGTGCACCCCCGAGACCGAAGAGCAGGACTGCGGCGCCGGTTTGCGCTGTGACGGCGCCTGCCGCTGCGTGCAGTGTCTCGACAGCGGCGACTGTGGCGCAGGACTCGTGTGCAACATCCGCTCGGGCCGCTGCCAGTCGGAAAACCTGTGCTTCTCCGACGACGACTGCGACTCGCCCCTGGTGTGCGACGCCCGCACGGCCCTGTGTCAGGTGCCGCCGCCGCCGTGTGACGACGACTTCGACTGCCCGGTGGCCGAGATCTGCAATCTGGTGAACGCCCGTTGCGAGCTCCCCGGCGGCGCCTGCTTCGACGACCGCTTCGAAGACGCCGACACCCCGGCCACCGCCGAAGACCTCAACGTCCTCGTGGACGTGCCCAAGCTGTTTGACGACCTGGTGCTGTGCCCCGACGACGACGATGTCTATCGCTTCAATCTGTTGGCCGGTGACCGGCTGACGGCGGCGGTGACGGGGACGTTGCCCCAGGCCCGGGCCACTGTGTGGCTGCTCGATCGCGACGCCGAGACCTCGGTGGCGTTCACGGAGACCCCGCCCCGCGGCGACGGCCGCCTTGTCTACACGGCCCAGCAAGACGAGCTCGTGTTCCTGCGGGTGAACGCCCTGTTGGCCCAGACCCCCTACGACCTCGACGCCCTGGTGACCCGCGCCAGCGTCTGCGCCGCCGACTTCTTCGAGGGCGGCGACGGCGTGAACAACGACACCATCGCCACCGCCACCCAGCCCCTGCTGGTCCCCGTGGGTGTGCCCCTGCAGGCCGAGGTCTGCCCCGACGACACCGACTTCTATGCCGCCGACCTCGCCCCCGGCGAAGGTCTGCAGGCCATCCTCGCCTTCGACCGGGCCCGGGCCGACCTCGACGTGGCCATCGTCGACGCCGCCGGCGGGGTCCTCGTCAACAGCGCGGGCATCGAACAGCCCGAGGTGGTCCAGCGTCGTCTGCAGGCCGGTGGCCGCGTGTATGTGCGGGTGCGCGGCTTCGGCAACAGCAACGGCCCCTACACGTTGACCCTGTTGCGGCTGGCCCCCGTGGGTTGCAGCGACGCCCTTGAGCCGGTGTCTCCCGCCATCCTCGACGACACCGCGCCGCGGACCATCGTGGTCCCCAACGTCGACAGCGTCGTCGGCGGCGCGGCCATCGTCGAGGAGCGCGGCCTGTGCACGGGCGGGGCCCTGCCCGATGCCGATCGCTGGGCCATCGCCGTCGAGGACTTCGAGCGCCTGGTGGTGACGTCGTCAGCGGAGCCCGGTCTGCGCCTGAGCCTGACCATCGAAGACGGCGCCGGCGTGGTGCTGGCCACGAGCCCCATCGGCGTCGGTGGTGCAGCGGTGTCCCTCGACGCCCGGGCTGCAGAGACCCTGTTCGTGCGAGCCCGCAGCCCCGGGGGCCAGCTCGGCGCTTACACTGTACGTTTCGTGAAGGAGAACCAGGGTGGCTGCCCCACAGACGCCCTCGAGCCCAACAACACCGTCGCCACCCGCTCAGCGCTGCCGGGGCCGGCCGACGTCGTCACCATTTGCGAGTCCGACGAGGACTTCTTCGTGCTGCCGGGGACGGCGGGCAAGAAGGCCACCATCGACGTCACCTTCGCCCACGGCGACGCCGACATCGACGTGCAGGTCCTTGGCCTCGATGGGGTGCAGATTCTGGCCACGGCGGATTCGTCGTCGGACAACGAGCACCTCGAAGCCCTGCTGCCCATCGACGGCGACTACACCGTGCGGGTCTTCTCGTTGTCGTCGGGAGCCCGGGCCCGCTACTTCCTGAGCACCACCGTCGAGAGCCCCGATCCCTGAGCCGTGGGAGCCCCCTCCTGGCCTCCCCCGCTGGGGGAGGTACCGAGGCCGGATCTGCCCCCGGCCGAAGGCATCGCCAGGCGGGAATCATGACCGACTGGCCATGGTTTCTGCACCATGGACCTCCGCCGCCACCTCGCCGACACCCTCAGCGCCGCCAACGCCGCCTGCGGTGTCGCCTCCGCCTTCTTCGCCTTCCACGGCCGCGCCGACCTGTCGTTGCTGCTGTTGATGGCGGGGGCGGTGTTTGACGGCCTCGACGGCGCCGCCGCCCGCCGCTTCGGGGGCACCCGCTTTGGCGTGTTGGCCGACGATGTGGCCGACGCCATCAGCTACGCCATCGCCCCCGCCATCGCCGTCGCCGTGGTCACCGCCGGCGTCGAAGGCACCGTCGTCGGCGTCGTCTACGGCGCCCTGACCATTGCCCGGCTGGTGTTCTTCACCCTCAAAAAGGGAGCGCCGGACACGGACCCCGGCCAGTTCCGGGGCCTGCCCTCCACCGTCGGCGGGGTGATCGTGATCGCGGCCGCGATCCTCGCCCCCCACCAGCCCGTGCTGGTGGCCTTTGCCGCCGGCATGGCCGTGGTGTTGATGGTCAGCTTCGACGCCGGCTTCGTCCACCTCGGCCGGGCCTTCGCCGACCTCGCCCCCGCCCACCGCCGCCGGGTGGGGCTGCTGGCTGCGGGCACCATCGTCGTCGCCGCCGCCCTCGGCCCCACGGTCCTTGCCACCGCCGCCCTCTGGTGTGCCCTGGCCTACGCCTTCACCCCCCACCTGCAGGCCTTCGCCGGCGCCATCCAGGCCCACCGGGCCGCCTGAAGCCGGACACAAACGGGACACTGTCGCTGGTGCTGCCGGCGTGTGCGCCTGTCTCCCACCGCGTGATCCGACGCACGCAGCGAAGCACCGGAGCTGCTCAGGTCGAGACAAAGAATGCAGGGACCGCCACAGAACCAGCTAGTGTGATCAACAGCGCGTCCGGGCGATCTGGCCCGGCGCATGTATGTGATTCTTCGGCGCCCGCCGACGAAGCATTGGATCTTCTGACTGGGGAGCGCCCGTCGCCATGTCGTCCCACAAGACGAAAAACGACTGGAATGACGAGAGCACGAGCGAGATCTCGGTCACGCTTCTGCCCCTGTCGACAGAACAGACCCCGTCGGTGCTGGAGATGGTCCAGGGCCCGGGCTCACCCCGCAATTACGAGCTCTATCGGGTGGAGATGGTCATCGGTCGGGCCATCGACGCCGACGTGCCCATCAACTCCACGGACCTCTCCCGCCGCCATGTGCTCATCAAGCGGGCGCCATCGGGCCAACACCAGATTCAAGACCTCGACAGCCGCAACGGCGTCTTCGTCAACGGCGTGAAAATCCACGCCGCCATCCTGCACGATGGCGACTCGGTGCAGCTCGGTTCGATTCTTTTTGTATATCATGAAGGCCGGGCAACGTCGTGACGTTTTTTGTGCATTTCTGGGGAACGCGCGGCTCCATCCCCACCCCCGGGCACATGACCAAGAAGTACGGGGGCAACACCTCGTGCGTTGAAATCCGCAGCGACGACTCCTTGTTCATCTGCGACGGCGGCACGGGGCTGCGTGAGCTTGGCACCGACCTGCTGACCCGCGGCAAGAAGCAGATCACGGGGCACTTCTTCTACAGCCACACCCACTGGGACCACATCCAGGGCTTCCCGTTCTTCACCCCCGCCTATGCGCCGCAAAACACGTTTCATGTGTACGGTACGGCCGAGGGCGACAAACGGACCTATGATCTGCTGAGCGGCCAGATGCGCTCGGAGTACTTCCCCGTCGACTTCGGCGAGCTGCGCTCCAACATCGTGGCCTCCCACCTCGACGGCGGCCACCGCGTCATCGACGGCTGCGCCGTCAGCTACTACGAGCAACAGCACCCGGGCCGGAGCTGGGCCTACTCGTTCGTCAAAGACGGCTACAAAATCGTCTACGCCACCGACAATGAGATCGACCTCACCCTGGCGGACCCCAAGGCCGTCGCCGCCGACCCCCTGGCGCCCCGCCCCATCCCCGAAGGCTTTCGCCGCTTCTGCCACGGCGCCGACCTGCTCATCAGCGACGCCCAGTACTTCGACGACGAGTACCTGACCAAGGTGGGCTGGGGACACCCGCGGGCCACCACGGTGGTGGACCTCGCGTTGCAGGCCGAGGTGAAGCAGGTGGCCCTGTTCCACCACGACCCCATGCACGGCGACAGCGACGTCGACCGCAAGATCGCCCTGTGCAAGGAGCGCGCGGCCCGCATCAACCCCGCCCTGCAGGTGTTCGGCGCCCGCGAAGGCCTGGAGCTCCGCTTCGGCTGAGCCCGCTCCCGCTCACAGACTGCTGCGCGCCGCCCACTGCATGACGCCCTGGGTGATGGATGACTTCGCCAACCAGTCACCGACGACGCCGAGCTTCGAGAGCCCGAGGGCCTGCCCCGCCCAGGCGGGAAACGAGAAGCTGTCGGTGTGCTTCACAATCAAGCCGTCCTTGAAGACGAAGGACCCCTCGACGCTGTTGTGGACCTTCTGCCCCGTCAGAAACGTGTAGTCGGCGTTCCAGTGGGCCCGGGCTCCGGTGGCCGTGCCGACGACGTTGGAGCTCTTCACCGCGAGGTCCGGTGCGGCGGCGGCGAGCTTCTTCCACATGGCGCCAATCTGGGGACCACGCAGGACCCCGAAGGCCGGGTCTTCGAACACCGCGTCGGGATGGTAGAGGGCGGCCATCGCCGCCCCATCATGACGGTTGAAGGCCTCGTAGAAGCGGGTCACGGCCAAGGCGTTGGCGTCGGCGGTGGCTTTGGCGGGGTCGGTGACGACGACGGGAGCGCTGCCGCTTGGCTTGCCCTCAAAGGTCGCCGCCGGTGAGGTCTTGGCCGCAGGGGCCTGGGCGGCGCTGTCGACGATGGCGCTGTCGGCGACGCTGTCGACGACGGCCGCTGGCCGCTGGTCGACGATGCGGGGGGCGGCGGCGTCGATGGGGCGAGGTCCAATGTGCATGGGCCCAGTCTCCATCGACCGCGGGTGCTGGCCAAGGCCTCGCCCCGTCGTCATTCCGGGTCCAGTCGGCGTTGTGATGCGCTGTTCCGAAATTCGGGAAATTGATTTGCAAAAACAGGAACGGCTCAGGGGCCCTCGCCGGGTGGGTCGATGGGGTCGCTGGGGTCTCGGGCGGCGCCGGTGGCCTCCAGAAAGCCTGCTGAGAGAGCACCCATGACCGCCGCGATGCGGGGGACCTTGCGGCGGTCGGGATGCACGAGGATCCACACCGTGCGGGCCAGGCGGGCCGTGCTGGTGTCCCAGGCGGGCACGCGGACGAGGCCGTGCCGCTCGCCGATGATGCGCGGCATCAGCCCCAGGCCCACTCCCGCGGCACACAACTCCACCAGGGCGTGAAACGGCGCCCGGGCGACGACGTGCTTCGCGGTGCGGGCCTCCCAGGCGCACTCTGGCGAGCCCGTCGGCACCTGCGCGACGAACTGCGGCGGTGTCGACGACAGCGCCGGACCCGTGCCGTAGACGCCGTAGCCCAGCCGGGCCAGCCGTCGACCGAAACAGCCCGCCGGCGGCCGGGGCACGATGCTGATGGCGATGTCGACCTCGTGGTCGCGGACGCTGGGGCCGCTGTCGCCCAGATGCAGCTCGACCTGCAGACCAGGGTGGGCCCGCAACACCGAGGCGATGGCGCCGCGGATGAACGACTCCAACGCCGCCACCGTCGTGACGCTGACCGTGCCGGTCACGCTCGCGTCCTGGGCGCGCTTGTCGGCGACCACTTCCGCCAGCAGGGCGCGGGTCTTGCGCCCGACCCCGGCCAGGGTGCGGGCCACCTCTGTCAGTTCGCCCTCGCTGCCCCGCAACAGACAGGGCTCGCCGAGGACGTCCTCGGCCGCCCCGATGCGCCGATAGAGCGTCGACACCGAGAGGCCCAGTTCCCGCGCCGCCGCCTTCAGGTTGCCGTGGCGCTCGATGGCCTCCAACAAGCGCACGTCGTCCCAACTGATGTTCATGGCGGTCTCCAGTGCGGTCGGTGCGGTCGGTGCGGCGGGTCATGGACCACCGCCGTGGGGTCGACGATCGAGTGTCCCGGCCCAGGGGTCAATTCCCGAAGATGGGAAGGGCTCTCGCAAAACCGCGTCGATGGAGCGCGGCGCCATGGGCGTACATCACGGTCATGGACGTTGCTGCCGACGCTGCTGTTGCCCCCCGCGGATTCCGTCTGCTGCCCGGCGAAGACCCGGCCCGCGTCCATGGGGTGGGGCCGTCCAGCCATCCGGCGGACGACGAGCGCGCCCGCCGCCACCAGGCCCGGCGGGGGCTGGTGGCCCGGCGCGGCATCACGGGCGTGGCCGCTGTCGCCGTCATCATCAACGTCTGGTGCTCGTTTCTGGCCTGGAGCGTGGGTGGCATCTCGTGGGTGGCCCACGCCGTCGTCGCGGTGCCGTCCCTGTACTTCGTGTGCATCTGCATCCACGACGGTTGCCACTTCATGCTGACGCCCTGGCGGCGCGTCACCGACGTCATCGGCTTCCTGTTGTCGTTGTTGTTGGGGGTACCGTTTCCGTTGTTGCGGGCGTCCCACCTGGCCCACCACCGCCACTTCGGCACCGAGAAGGACCCGGAGTTCGTCGTCTACGGCGCCACCCTCCTGGCGTTGCCGTTTCGCTTGCTGCGGGTGCCCGCGTTCTACTTCCGGGCCTGGCGGGACCTTGGCCGCGTCGACCGCGTGCTGTGCGTCCTCCACGGCGCCATCGTCACCGGCTTCATCGTCATCGTCGGCGCCGATGCCTGGCTCGGTCTGGTGGTGCCCGCCTTGCTGACCATCGCCTGGTTCGGGGCCACCACGGTGTACGTGCCCCACGCCCCCGTGGCCCGCCGCCTCATGAAGCACCTGACGGGACACAGCGGCTACCACGACGAGCACCACCGCAACGTCGCTGTGCCCTACAACCAGTATTGGGAGCTGCGCCTGCGGGACCTGCGGGCGGGTCTCTCCGTCGAGAACTACCGGGGCGAAACCGCCATGCTCGCCTGGCTCAACCAGCCCCGCCGGTTCGGTGCCGGCATCGTCGTCGACAGCGCTGCTCCGCGTGGGGAGCAGACATGCTGAGTCTCGGTGACGCCCTCGCCACCGTCGCCGAAGCGCGGGCCTTTCGGCGCAACCCCCTGGAGGTGCTGGCCCGGCGGGCCCCTCCCGGCCGCTGTGGGCGTCTGCACATCGCCACCCGCCCCTTCGACGTCGTCAGCAGCCATGAAGTGGCCACCGCCATCTTGCGCGACCCGCGCTTCATCAAGGCGCCCGGTCCCCTGGCTCCCCTCGAAGCAATGCCCGCCGCCCTGGCCTACGCCCGGGTCATCGGTGGGGGCCTGCCCCTCCTCGACGGCGAGGAAGCCCTGGCCCGACGACGGCTGCTCGGTCCCGTCTATGCCCGGGCCCACCAGCAGCAGCTGCTCCTCGACGACGGTGTCCATGGGCGCGCCCGCCTGCTGGCCCTCATCGACGAGCACCGGGGGGCCGCTGGCCATGACGACGTCGTCGACCTCTATCGGGTGGCCGCCCGCTTCGCCGTCGAGAAGCTCTTTGCGCTGTTTCTCGGCCAGTCCTGCGAAGCCATCTCCAACGGCATCGTCGTCGGCCTCGACGACGCGGCCGCTGCCATCGACGCCGCCGCCCAGAGCGTGCTGCCCTGGACCCTCGACGGCCCGTGGCCCGTGGCCCGGGGTGTCCGGCGCGCCCGGGAGACCCTGCTGTCGTTGGCGGAGAGCGCCCTCGACACCCTGCCGGCGACGGCCCCGTTTTCGGCCATCGCCGACAGCGACCGCGCCATCGTCGTCGACGAAATCCTGACGTCGATGGTGGCGGGCACCGATACGACGGCCCTGTCCATCTGCTGGACCCTGACGTTTCTGGCCCGCCATCCGTCGTGGTGCAGCCGTCTTCGCCAGGAAGCAGCCACCGGCTCGACAACGTCGTTGACCGCCGTGATCCGCGAGTCCCAGCGCCTGTGCCCGCCCCTGTGGCAGACCCCGCGGGTCCCCACCCAAGACGTGGTCATCGACGGCTACCGCTTCGAGCAGGGCGCATTCGTCATGGTCTGTCTGGCCCTCGCCAACCGCGACCCCGTCTTTGGTGACGACGTCGATGCCTTCGATCCAGCCCGCGCTGCCCGGGGTGGGCCGTCGCCCCTCTCCTTCGGCCACGGTCCGCGCTCCTGCATCGGCGGCCGCCTGGCCCTGTCGACCATCGAAGCCGCCATCGCCGCCATCGTCGACAGCGGCGACGTCGCCTTCGTCGACCCCGATGCGGAAGCGAGGCCCCTGCTGTTCGGGCTCAAGCGCGAGGGCGGATTCCCCGCCCGCCTGACACCCCGGGTGACTACGGCGTCGTCGTCGGCGTCGGCGTCAGCACGGGCAGGGTGATGGTCGAGCCCGTGGGGCCCAGGTGCAGGGTGTGGGTGTGGGCGACGAAGTCGGCGTCGTTGGCGGTACGGATGGGGACGAAGGTCTGGGGATTTCGATCGAACAACGGAAACCAGCTGGCCTGCACCTGAATCATCAGCCGATGTCCTCGACGAAAGCCGTGGAGCACGTCGTGGAGGGTGAAGCGGACCCGCTCGGCCTTGCCCGGCACAAAGGCCCGGGGCACGGCGAAGTCGTCACGGAATCTGGCCCGCATGATTTCGCCCCGCACCAACTGCTGGGCGCCGCCACGCAACTGCCCCACCGGGCCTCCTGCCGTCGTTTCGGCGGTGTCGGGCAGCACGTCGATGAGCTTCACCACCACGTCGAGGTCGGTGCCGTCGGTCTGCACGAGGAAGTCCACGCTGACGGGGCCCGCCACCACCGTGTCTTGGTCGAGGACGGGCGTCTGAAACGTCAGCACGTCTGGTCGGCGGGACGCGAAGCGTTGGTCTTTGACGATGTAGTCGTGGTCGAGCTCTGGATACTGGCCCTCCATCCAGGGCACCGGATGGGCCGGGTCGGCCAGCCAGGATCGGGTGCTGGCCGTCGTCGGCTTCGTCGTCGACAACGCGCCGCCGGCGGCCAACGACAGCACCATCGGTCGGACGTCTTTCGGGGGCCAGGCGTCAAAGGCGCGCCACTGGTTCAAGCCCGTGACAAACATCTCGGCCTCGGCGGGCGCGAAGGACCCCGTGCCCTTCAGATGGGATTCGAAGAAGGGGGCTTCGATCTGCTCGCGGTAGTGGACCGAGGTCTTTTGCCCAAAGAACACCCCACCCAGGCTGTCGCCGTCGCTGCGGGCCCAGCCCCCGTGGGCCAAGGGTCCCATCACCAGGGTGACGCGGTTCTTGGGCGTCTGGCTGTTCATGGCCTGGTAGGTCCGCAGGGAACCCCAGAGGTCTTCGGCGTCGTACCAGCCCCCCACCACCAACACCGCGGGCTTGATGGCCGTGTAGTGGGGGGTCGGGTCTCGCGCGATCCAGAAGGCGTCGCGGTTCTCGTGGGCCATGAGGTCGTTCCAGAACGCAATGTCGTCGTGGAGGTAGCGGCCATTGGCGTTCTTGAGGGGGCCCATCCCCAGGTAGAAGTCGTAGACGTCGGCTGTATCGGGCTCGAAGTCCCACTTCATCTTCGGCGTCGGCTTCGGCCGGGCCCGCCCGAAATTCGCGTAGAACGAGAATGCGTCCGCCAGGCACAAGGCGCCGTTGTGGTGGAAGTCGTCGCCGAGAAACCAGTCGGTGACGGGGGCCTGGGGTGAGACCGCGCGGATGGCGGGATGGGCCGCGACGGCGCCTTCGGCCGCGTAGCGACCGGGATAGGAGATGCCCCACAGGCCGACGCGCCCGTTGTGGCCGGGGACGTTTTTCAACAGCCACTCGACGGTGTCTGAGGTGTCGGTGCTTTCATCGATGGCGCCGGCGCCGGTGACGCCGTCCTTCAGCAGGGGGCGCACGTCGACAAAGGTGCCCTGGGACATCATGCGGCCGCGGACATCCTGATGCACAAGTACTTATGCTTCTTTGGCTGGCGCCAAAGAAGTGTAGCCGAGCTGAATCAACGAAAAGGACGGCGCGAAGCGGGTGAGGCGCCGGTGGTTGCTGGCGTCGGGGAGGTTGTCGACGCCATAGGGACTTACACCGTAAGGGGTCCGGGCCATCAAGAAGGGCCAGCGGCGGCCGGTGTCTTTGGGCACATAGACGGTGGTGTGCAGGCGCACGCCGTCGCGCATGGGGATCTGGAACTCGTGCTTGGTATAGAAGCCGGCGATGGCGTCGACGACGGCCTGGTCCGTCGTCAACGGCCCGGGCACCAGGGGCGTGGACAGCACTGGTGGCGCCGGTGGTGGCGCCGCTTGCACGCCGAGGGCCGCGATGAAGAAGGCGGCCAGGGCCAGCGACGACGAAGCAGAACGAGCATCCATCCTGCCACCCTGCTGGAGGGCGCCGCGCTCTTCAACGGCTGGCTGGCCCGGGGAGCCGGGCCCAGGGGCCCAGGGCCTGGTCACGGGCGGCTTCGACGGCGTCGATGGCGGCATTGATGCGGTCTTGGCCGCTGCCGCTGATCTCGACGACGGTGCCGCGTTTGCTGGCCAGCAGGGTTCGCAGGCGCTCGGTGGTCCAGGCGCGGCCGGCGGGGTCGTCGCGCTCGGGCAGGCCGTCGAAGGGCAGGTCGGGCAGGAGGTGCAACCACAGGTCGTGCTGCTCGAGCTCGGCGCTGGGGATCACCGAGCGGGGCGGCGGGTCGATGAAGCGCTCGGACCAGACCCGGGCCATCATGGCGGTGGCGTCGGAGACGACGACGGCGCGGCTGCCCTCGCGGCAGGCGGTTTCGAGGAGGATGTCGGCGCGGCCGGCGGCGACGTCGTAGTCGATGCTCAAGGGGCGGCGATCGGGGCGTTCATTGGCGAAGGCCCGCAGGGGATCCTCGAGGACGGGGCAATCAAAGAACGCCCCCAGCTCCCGGGCCATGGTGCTCTTGCCGCAGCTCTCGGCGCCCACGATGCCGACGGTGACGCCGAGGGCGCGCCTGGCCCCCGGGGCGACGGCGCCGAAGTTCCGCAACAGATCGGGCCGCAGCAGACGACCCTGGAGGGGGAAACGCGCCCGGCCCTCGTCGATGACCACGACCTCGGCGCCCAACAGTTTCGCGAGGGGCCCGCTGCTGGCCGGGTCGGAGGTGAAGACGTGGGTGATGCGCTCGGCGACGGCGATGCGCACGGCCTCGGCCCACCAGGCCAGGTGTTTCGGGTCTGTCGTTGGGGGCACGGGCTGGCGGATGAAGTGGACCTCGGCTTCGCGGGCGAACGTTGCCCGCACCGCCCGCTTGTGGCGCTTGCGCAGCACGTCGCTGCCGTCGATCTTCGGCGCCAGCGGGACAACCACCGCCAACAAGCCGCAGCGTTCGTAGGCCTCCTCGACGAGGAACTGATGGCCCAGATGGGGTGGCGAAAACCGCCCCATCACGAGGCCCACCCGCCGGTGGACCGCGGGGTCCTTCACCAGTTCCCGTGCCGGGCGCTGCTCATGGAGACGGTCGGGGGGCCGCAGGGGCGGCGTGTAGCTGGCGCCAATCCAGCGGGGCCAGCGCGCGGCGGGTCGGTCCGTCACCACCGTCAAGGTCATGGATGAGCGTGCGTCGTCGTCGCCCCCGCCGTCAATCGGGCGTGCCGTTTCTGCCCGGGCATGAAAGGCTTGCCCATGGGCCGCCAGCCGCCGGTGTTTTCGACCACAAAGAGCGACAGCCTGTTTCGCGCGACGGTCTGCGTGGTCGACGGCAAGGTCTCTTTCGAGAAGCGCTGCATCAGCTCGAACCATCGCGAGTTCGGCCACGGGGCCCACGACGAAGCTGAATTCGACGTCGCCATCGAGGCCTTCCTCGCATCACCGGATTTGCGGGCCACAGTGGGCACGGCCCTTGGCGCCGACGTCCTCGAGGCTCTCTGTACGGCCCTCGGCGCGCCGTCACTGTCACCGGCAGAGCCACGGTCACAGCCACCCCGCTTTGAATGGCCGTCGTCGACCGCCGAGGGGCGGGCCTGGGTCCGCTTCATGGTGGTGATGGCGTTGCTGTTGCTGCTGGGGCTGGCCATCGGCCTGAGCGACCACGGCTTTTCGCTGCCCGGCTGACCGTCAGGTGTTCAGGTGCAGACGATGCCGGCAGGGTCCGGGGCGTCGGGGGCGTCCGTCGACGACGTCAGCGCTGCGGACCGGGCGGCGGCGGCGGCCACCGCCTGGTAGAGGGCCGAGCCCACAAAGACGCCGACGACGCTGACGAGGGCTGTGAGGCGGCCCTCGCCGAGCTGGGCCAGGGCTGCCCCCGGGCAGGCCCCCGACAGGGCCCAGCCGACGCCAAAGAGCAGGGCGCCGGGGACGATGCCGCTGTGAAAGGGCTTGGCCGGCAGGTGCTGGCCCACCGTCAGCACGCGCAGGCCAATGGCGGTGACGACGACGGCGACCCCGAAGGCCCCCACCAGGCGCAGGTCGGTGAAGGTGAGCATGCGGTGCAGCTCGCCCCAATCGGTGAAGCCCAGGCGCGACAACACAAAGCCCAGGGCCAGGCCAAAGCCCACCACCGCCGGCCGCAGCGCTGACGCCGGTGACGACGATGACGACGAAGCAACAGCACGAGTGGACATCAGCGGACTCCCAGGATGGCGTCGACGGCGAGGCTGGCGACGATGGCTGTGCCAAAGAAGACGGCGGTGGCGATGAGGCTGCCCTTCTGCAGGCGGGCCACGCCCATCAGGCCGTGACCGCTGGTGCAGCCCCGGGCCCATTGGGTGCCAAAGCCCACCAGGATGGCGCCGACGACGACGACGGCCCAGCCGATGCCGCCGTCGCCGAAGCGGGCGGCGAAGGTGGCGCCGAGGCCAAGGCTGCCCGGGCTGGTGGCCAGAGCGGCGGAGGCGGTCGAGGTGGTGAGGGCGTTGCCCACGTCAGCGCCCCAGGTGCCCGCCAGCAGGGCCGAGAGGCCGGCGCCCACCGCAATGGCGAACAAGAAGGCCGCCTGCTCCAGCTTCGACAGGGGCGCGCCCAGCGCGGGGCCTGTGCCGGCGTTCTGGGCGCCCACCAGGCCGCCGACGGCGCCGGAGACCCCCAGGGGCCGACGCACGGCGGCGACGTAGCCGACCGCCACCAATCCAAGGGCTGCACCGCCCGCCAGGAAGTCCCAGAACTGCATGGGGGCAGGATGCCATCCGTTATGACGGACGGCAAGTCAGCACCCGGAGATCAGGCGGATCGCGCTGGAATGGCGTTCTGACCGTTCCGTCTTGGCAGATCCGTCGCAGCGGACAGGTATGGGCCACATGTGGGTGTGGCGCCCACCTACCTGACCTGGGGCTTGGTGGTCAGCAGCAGGGCCGACAGCATGAGGTTGCCGTGGTCGATGCGGTTGCGGCGCAGGCGCCCTTGTTCGCCGTAGGTGAAGGGCATCAGGAAGGGCACACCGGGCAGCATGGCTTTGACGCCGTCGGTCATGGGCACAACGTCGTCGCCGAGGGCCGTGGAGCAGCCGGCGCAGTAGATCAAGAAGCCGGCGATGACGTCGTCGACTTTGACGCCCGCCTGCTGCATCGCATAGCGGCTGACGAGGCCACCGCGGCGAATGATCGACGATGTCGAGGCCTCCATCATGAGGATGCGGTCGCCGGTCATGACCTCGGCGAAGCAGTTGATGCTGCCGTCGTCGTTGATGCGTTCGGGGTGCACGAGGACGTGGACGTCGAGGCCACCGCCCACGCCGTAGGCGAGGCCGAAGGGGCGCAAGGCGGTCTCGTGCAGGATGCTTTGGCCCCGGGGCAGCTTCGTCCCCAGCCAGCCCTCATAGACCTCGACAGCGGGCTTGTGGTCGATGCTGACGATGCAGCGACTGACCGCCGCCGTGATGTGGCCCTCGTGCTCGGTGGCGAGGTAGCCGCCCTGGTAGGAGACCGCCATCGTCCACGGCCAGTCGCAGACGAGGATGGCGGCCCCGGTGCCAAAGGCGCCGTCGGGCCCGAGGATCTTCCAGCGGCCCGTGAGGTCGTTGTCGGCGCCGCTGCCGCCGATGACGACCGCGTTTGGGGTGTTGGCACTGGCCAGGCCCTTCAGCACACCTTCCTCAAGACCCGGGGTGGCGTGGACGATGACGAGGCGCACCGCCGAGGCCTCGAGCTTGGCCCGGGTCATGGCCGTGGCGGTCAGCGTTCGCCCAAGCAACGCTCCATCGGAGCCCGTGCCGCTGGCGGCGCCGGCCTTGAAGCCGTCACCCGATACGAAGAGGGCGGCGGCCTTTGACGACGCGCCCAGGTCTGAGGCCACCCGCTGGCAGGAGGTGGTGCCGACGATGGTGGTCCCCGGCAGGCGGGCCATGAGGGCGGCGCCCACGGCCTTGATGTCGACGTCCACCGTGCAGGACAGCAAGCACAACACCGGGTGGGCGTCGGCAGGCAGGGACCGCAGCAGATCGGCGACGACGGTGGCGACGTCGGTGGCAGACGATGCAGCGGAGACGGCCGATGGGGTGGACATGAGGCTGAACCTGCCACGACTCCGTGAAACGGACCACGTGTCCAACCGGTCGATATTGCGACCGCTGCGTTCGTCGACGGCTTCAGGTGACACGCCGCGATCGGCGTGCTGGCCAGCGACCGCCGCGATGGTGTGCCTGCACGTGGTGGCCTCTGCGCTGCTTCCGCAGGTTCAACGGCTCAGCCCAACCGCACGAGCATTTTGCCGGTGTTGTCGCCCGAGAAGAGGCCCAAAAACGCGCGGGCGGCGTTGTCGATGCCATCGACGATGGTGTCTTTCACAACGAGCTTGCCCTCGGTGTGCCACGCCGCCAGTGCCGCTTCGAATTCGCCGCGCAGGTCGTTGTGGTTGCCGACGATGAACCCCTCGAGGCGCAGGCTCTTGCCGACGATGAGGGCGAGGTTGGCGGGGCCGGGCACCGGGGCTGTTGCGTTGTAGTTGCCGATCATGCCGCACAGCGCGAAGCGCGCGAACGGCTTGGCGCACGACAGAGCAGCCTCGAGGTGGGAGCCGCCGACGTTGTCGAAGTAGACGTCGATGCCTTGTGGCGCAGCACGCTTCAAGGCTGCCGTGAGGTTGGGCTCGGCCTTGTAGTCGATGACCGCGTCGACGTGGAGCTCGTCGCGCAGAAACGCCGCCTTCCCGGCACCACCCGCCGAAGCGATCACGGTGTGGCCTTTGAGCTTCGCGATCTGGCACACCATCGAGCCCACAGCACCGGCAGCGCCCGAGACAAACACGACGTCGGAAGCCTTCATCGCCGCGATGCGCGTGAGGCCGGCCCACGCCGTCAACCCCGGCATGCCCGCAGCACCAAGGAACGCTTGTGGCGGCAGTCCGCGCAGCGCCAGCCGGCGCAGCGCATTGCCTGGTGCGTTGAAAACCTCGCGCCAGCCCAAGAAGCTCTCGACGACGTCGCCGACGGCAAACGCCGGGTCGTTCGACGCGACCACTTCGCCGACGGCACCGCCCTGCAGCACTTCGCCGAGGGCAAACGGCGGGATGTAGCTCTTCACATCGTTCATGCGCCCGCGCATGTACGGGTCGACGCTCATGAAGCGGTTCTTCACCTGCACTTCGCCGTCACGCGGGGCCGGCACCTCGACGGTGGCGAGCGAAAAGCACGAGGCATCGGGCAAGCCGGTGGGGCGGGCAGCAAGGCGGACTTCGCGTGACGTGGTCAATGGGGCTCCTCAAGCGGGTTGTCGTCGGGGTGTAGCGTTGCGTCAGCGCGTGAGCCACGACGACATCCTCGTCACAGGGGACCCCCAAGGTCCCGATCAGGCGAGGCGTTCCACGGAGAAGCCCATGCCCTGGGCCTGCAGGCGGGCCACCAGGGTCATCCCCATCGAGGCGGCGGGGGTGGTGACGCCGCCGGGGCTGTCGAGGTCGTCCTTCGCCAGGCACAGGGCGCTTTGGGACAGCATGATGGCGGTGCCGGCGTAGCCCGGGTCTTTGTGGCCGGCGACGATGGCCTTGTAGTGGGCGCCGTCGGCGGTGCGGCGGCCGTGGAGGTGGGCGGTGAAGAAGCCGTGCTCACGGCTCTCCTCGGACGGACCCGTGCCAGGGGCTGGAAACACCGTGCCGAGCAGGGCCCGACCGGGACCGCTGGCGGCGGCGGCGACGACGGCGCCGAGGCCGAGCTGGACGCCGTGGGCCAGCAGGCGGCCCTTGACGCCGCTGCCGAAGCGCTGTTGCTCGAGGTACGAGAAGGCGTCGCCGTAGCGCTGGGCCAGCAGGTGGTTGGAGCGCCGCACCACCCGGGTGTTGATGGAGCCCATGACGAAGGGGCCGACCCAGCCCTTGACGTCGTCGTCGAAGGAGACGGCGAAGGCATCGCCGCGATCAGGCCCGCGGGGTCCGTCGGGCACCAGGCTGTAGGGGTCTTTCAAGACCTTGCGGGCGAGGGGATCGGCGGCGGCGGCCTCGACGACGCCCAGCAGGCTGTGGGCGGTGCCTCCCGAAAAGCCCTCCGACGCCGCAACCAGCGTGAAGCGCACAAGGTCACAGGGACCACCGTCGGCGATGGCCCGCTCCTGCAGAAAGCGGGTGCCGAGGTCGCTCGGGATCGAATCGAAGCCGCAACAATGGACGATGCGGGCGCCGCTGGTCCTGGCGATGGCGTGGGCCGCGTCGATGCTGCGGCGGATGAAGGGGGGCTCCCCCGTGAGGTCGGCGTAGTGGGTGCCGGCTTCGGCGCAGGCCATCACCAGCGGCAGGCCCAGGCGCAGGTAGGGGCCGACGGTGGTGACGACGACGGTGGTGCGGGCGGCCAGGCTGCGCAGGGCGGCGCTGTCGTTGGCGTCGACGACGATGCATTCGACGCCGCTGCCGGCACTGCCCCAGCTCTTGACGGTGTCCTCGAGCTTTTGCCGGTTGCGGCCGGCCACCGCCCAGCGCAGGCCGGCGGGGGCGGCGTCGGCGAGGGCCTTGCCGACGAGGGCGCCGGTGAAGCCGGTGGCACCAAACAAGACGATGTCGAATTCACGAGAAGCCATGGCGCCGTCGTGGCGTCTCCCTTGCCCCTTGGCAAGGTCGTTGATTCGCCGGCCCGAGGGAGCGACCCGGGGAGCGTGCGTTGACGACGACTGGCGAGGCTGGGAACACCGCGCATGTCACAGATCCACGCCCCTTTCCGACGTCTGCTGGCCCACGGGCTACAGGCCGTCGTCGTCGCCACCGTCGCCGTCGCCGTCGCTGGCGCCCTCATCGTGCCCGGTGGGGCCCGGGCCCAGGGCAATGCCTTGTTCGTCCCGGTTCCGGCGCTTGACCCGCCCCTGCTGCGCTTCACCTGGACCCCCGCCGAACTCACCGAGGCCTGCGCCGACGCCGAGCTCAAGGCCAACGCCGCCCTCAAGGCCCTGGTGGCCATCCCCGACGCCAGCCGCACCTTCAGCAACACCGTCGTCGCCCTCGACCGCGCCGTCGCCAGCTACCAGGAAGTGGCGGGCCGGGTGATGTTCATGAAGGACATCCACCCCGACGCCGCCGTCCGCGACGTCGCGGCTGCCTGCGAGGAGCGCTCGGGCAAGTTCATGGTGGCGTTGTCGGCCCGGCAGGATGTCTACCAGGCCATGCAGGGCTGGCAGACCAACGAGGGCAGCCGCCTTCGCCTGGACAACGAGGATGCCAGGCTGGTGGACCTCACCATGCGCGACTTCAAGCGCAACGGTCTGCTGTTGTCTGACGCCGACCGGCAAAAGCTCATCAAGCTGCGCTCGCGCATCACCGAGCTCCAGACCCGCTACAGCAAGACCCTCAACGACGACAAAACCACCCTGTCGTTTTCGAAGGACGATCTGCTTGGTCTGCCCGACGACTTCATCGCCGCCCACGAGGACAAAAAGATGAAGCCCGGCCGCTACACGCTGACGACGAAGTACCCCGACTACTACCCCGTGATGGAAGGGGCGAAGAAGGACGCCACCCGTCAGAAGATGGAGAAGGCGTTCATGAATCGCGGCGGCGCCAAAAACCCCAAGCTCCTCGACGAAGCCGTCGGCTTGCGGAACCAGGCGGCCAAGCTCCTCGGCTACGCCACCCACGCCGACTACGTCGCCGAAGACCGCATGGCCCAAAATGCCGCGACGGTGGCGGCGTTTCTGGCCCGCATGCAGGAGGGTTTGAAGCCCGCCCTCGAGAAAGACCGCCAGAAGATGCTGGCCCTGAAGGTCAAAGACGAATCCGGCGCCAAGGTCATCAACGCGTGGGACTGGCGCTACTACATGAACCAGATCAAGCGGACCGAGCACGCCATCAACGACGACGAGGTTCGCAGCTGGTTCCCCGCCGACAAGGTGATGAGCGGCATGTTCCGCGTCTATGAGACCGTGCTGGGCATCACCCTGAACCCCGTGAAGAAGGCGCCGGTGTGGGCCGAGGGCGTGACGCTGTACGAGGTCACAGACACCGCCACCAAGAGGCTGCTGGCCCGCTTCTACGTCGACCTCTTCCCCCGCGAGGGCAAGTACGGCCACGCCGCCGAGTTCACGTTGTCGCCGGGACAGGCCACGGCCGACGGCCGCGGCTACCGCGTGCCGATGTGTGCGCTGGTGATGAACGTACAGCCCCCCGTCGACGGCGTGGCGTCGTTTCTGTCCATGAGCGAGGTCGAGACCCTGTTTCATGAATTCGGGCACGTGATGCACGAGTCCCTGACGGTGGCCCGTCATCCGTCCCAGGCGGGCACCCGCACGGCGCTGGATTTCGTCGAGGCCCCGTCCCAGATGCTCGAGAACTGGGCCTACGAGCCCGATGTGCTGGCCCTCATCTCCGAGGACCCCACCAATCCCGACAAAAGCATGCCGGCGGCCCTCGCCGAGAAACTGAAGAAGGCGCGCAAATACAACGCGGGCGTCCACAGTTCGCGCCAGGTGTTTCTGGCGACGTTCGATCAACGCATCCACACCTCCGCCAGGGTCGACAGCGACGCCATCGCCAAAAAGACCTGGGCCGAGGTCCTCGCCTTCCCCGAGGACAAGGCCGGCCACTTCGCGGGCACCTTCGGCCACATGATGGGTGGCTACGACGGCGGCTACTACGGCTACCTGTGGAGCGAGGTCTTTGCCGCCGACATGTGGACCCGCTTCCAGAAAGAGGGCGTGATGAACCCCGTCGTCGGTCGCGCCTATCGCGACAAGGTCATCGCCCGCGGTCGCACCGTGGAGCCCGACGCCCTGCTGCGGGATTTCCTCGGCCGCGCCGCCAACGAGACGGCCTTCCTGGAAGTCCTCGGCATCCAGCCCGGGCCCGCGCCAGCACCCGCACCGGCGCCGGCACCTGTGAAATGACGCCGCGCCCATGACCTGTTCGGCGTGGTCCCGCTTCACGGCAGGGCCACATCGCCGTAGCCTGCTCCGGTGTTCACTGAAGCCTCCGATGCGCGGGAAGGGTTGGCGGTCTGGATCTTCTCCGGGCCCACCAACAGCGACGCGGACTACGAGGCCTACATCGCGTGCATCCGCCGGCTGGACGCGATGATGTCGTTGCAGGACGTGGAGCGACCCGCGGCCTTGCAGGTGGTCGACGACGGCAACCCGGTACCCGGCCCCCGCTGGCGCCGCGACATCGCCGACGCCACCGCCCACATCAATGCGCGGGCGATGTTTGGCCTGGTGTCGTCGTCGACGTTGATTCGCGGCGTGGTGGTGGCCATCAACTGGATTCGGCCTCCCCGCTACACGGTGGCCTGCCACCCGACCTTCGACGCCGGCGTTCGCTGGGTCGAGAGTGCCCGCGGTCCCGTGCCCCGTCTGCACGCGCTTCATGACGAAGCGAGAGCCCGGACGCAGCAGCCTCCTGCAGTGCGGCGGTGACGATGGCGACCCGGACGCGCGCTGCACCGACCACCGCCGTCCCGCGCCAGCGTCGGCAGCGGGCGGTCCACACGGCGCCCAGCGAAGCCAGCGTCGCCCTGGTGCGGGCCGCCGAGCGGCTGTTCGCCGAGCGGGGCGTCGACGCTGTCTCCTTGCGTGAAGTGAGCGCTGCGGCCCAGCACAAGAACAGCTCGGCGGCCGCCTACCACTTCGGCAACAAGGTGGGCCTCATCGACGCCATCCTCGACAAACATGTGCGCGACATCCATGGCCAGTTCGAGGTGATGCTCGACCTTGTGGAGTCCCGCCCGGACACCGACCTGCGCCGCCTGGTGGAGGTCCTCGTGCTGCCCGTGGTGCGCAAGCTCGACGACGCCGACGGCGGCCGCGACTTCATCTCGATCTCGGCCCAGTTGGCGGTCAGCCCGTCCATCCCCTTGCTGGAGCGGCCGGCGGCGTCGACACCGTCGGCGACGCGCTTGATGGCCGCCATGTTGCCAAAGACGTCGCTGCCGCCAGAGCTCATGCTCTTTCGCATGCTGCAGATCCCGATGGTGCTCTACGGCTCCCTCGTGAACGTCATGCGCATGGGCGACGCCGCACCTCCCCGCGACGTCTTCGTCGCCGACCTCGTCGACGCCCTCACGGGCCTCATCACCACCCACCTCGAGCCCACCCGCATCATCCTGGCCCGGGACGTCGATCACCCGACCGACTGAACGGTGGGCAGGCACGGCCAAACGACCGGTCAGGTGACCGGGTGGGCTGACCCGGTTTGTCCAGGTCTGGCGCCCGTGACCTCACGCTTTCAAGGTCGTGGAGACGACGTGCGCCAAGATCAGAGCGCGCGTTCGCACGGTCACAGTGTCAAATAACCCCGACGACGCTGCGGGGCTGTGCCGCGCCGCGTTGTGTGATCGCGCCCGAACGCCTTCATTCGTCGTTGCTTCCTCCCCTCAAGGTCGGCACGGCTGATGCGAGGACAACCACCGTGTCGACCCCATCCATTCCCGTCTGTGCCCACTGCCATCTGGCGGTCTTGCCAGGCGATGACAGCCACACCGAGGGTGACCGCCTCTTCTGCTGTGCCGGGTGTTTGGCCGCCCGCCGGGTCATCGACCAGTTGGGCCTGGGCCGCTTTGACGCCATGGGCGGCGCGCCGGGTCCCGTGGCCGCCGTGGTGGCCGACGACGCCGACCTGGCCGCCCTGAGCGACGCCGTGGGCCGGGCCCGCTCCACCAGCGCCCTGACCAACAGTGCCTGCCGTGTGACCGTCGATGTCGACGGCGTGAGCTGCGCGTCGTGTGCCTGGTTGGTGGAGAAGGTGGCCGGCAAGAGCGCGGGCGTCGACAACGCCGTGTTGAATCCCGCCCGGGGCACCCTGGAACTGTTGATTGCCGACGGCTTCGACCCTGCCGTGCTGTCTGAGGCCCTGTCGTCGGTGGGCCACCGGGTCCGTCCGGCGGGGGCGTCGTCGGTGGCGCTGGCGTCGTCGACGGCGGCGGCGGATGACCTGCTGTTCCGGCTGGGCATCTCATCGGCGTTGGCGATGGCGGCGATGATCGCCTCGTTCTCACTGTTCCTGGGCCTGTCCCCCGACGATCGCTTCGGTCGGCTCTTTCAAGGGCTGGCGGGAGTGTCGTCGTTGATCGTGGTGTTGGTGGGGGGCTGGCCCTTCGTGCGCGGCGCCGTCGCCTCCGTTCGTCGGGGCGCGCCCACCATGGACCTGCCCATCGCCGTCGGCATGGTGGCGGCGTGGACGGCCAGCCTGTTGGCGTCTCGCGAAGGCGCCATCGTCAGCTTCGACACCGTCGCCATCTTTGTGACCCTCATGCTCGCCGGTCGGCTGGTGGAGCGCCGGCTGGTGCTGCGCCACCGCCAGTTGCTGACCCGCCGTGACGACGAGGTCGCCGGTCTGCGCGTCCGCCGCATCGATGCCGATGGCCAGCTGCGCTTCGTCACCGTCAAGGACATCGGCATCGGCGACACCCTCCACCTGGCCCGCGGTGAGCTGGTGCCCACCGACGCCACCCTGCTGGCCGACGCCGCCGACAGGGCTGTCAAAAACGACACCAACGAAGGCGTGACTGTCAAAAGTGACACCGACGACGATGTTGCTGCCAATAATGGCATTCCTGCAGCAGGCGACCAGGGTCGCCTCTTGTCGTTCGCCTGGCTGACCGGCGAGAGCCAGCCCCACACCCTGCTTCCGGGGGCGGCGGTGGTTGCTGGCGCCCACGTCATCGACCCCCGCGGGGCCGTGGTGCAGGCGACGTCGCCGTTTTCGTCGACGCGGCTGTCGCAGTTGCTGGCGGACCGTGGCCACGACACCGACGTCGACCGGCCGGTGGCCTCGGGGATCTTCCCCTGGTTGGCCCGGGTCTGGGTGGTGGGGGCCTTCGCCGTCGCCGGCCTCGGCGCCATCTTGTGGTGGAACGCGCCGACGGCGCGCTTGTTGGAGATCGTGGCGGGTCTCCTCGTCGTCACCTGCCCCTGTGCCTTCGGCATCGCGGCTCCTCTCGCCGTCGAGCGGGCCACCGTGCTGCTGCGCCAGCGGGGCGTGTTCGTGCGCCATCCCCGCCTGTGGTGGCGGGCCAGCCAGGTGCGCCACGCCATCTTCGACAAGACCGGCACCCTCACCGAAGACGAGCCCGTCGTCGACGCCGGGTCCCGCGCGGGGCTGATGGGCTTGTCGGCCCGGGCCCAAAGCGCCTTGCTGGCCACCGTGGCCCGCTCCAACCATGGTCGTTCGCGGGCCCTGCTGCGGGCCCTGCAGTCGATGGCGACGGCGCCGTCGGCAACCACCGTCGTCGTTGTCGAACAGGCCGGTCAGGGCCTGACGGGCGCCGTCGACGGCGCCCGGGTCGTCGTGGGCCGTGACGACGCCGACGCCGGCTTGACCCGCGTGTCGGTCACCATCGACGGCGTCACCGAGAGCGCCAGCGTCGCCTTCGCCGAAGCGCTGCGCCCCGGCGCCAAAGCCGCCATCGCCCGCCTCCATGCCGCCGGCATCGACGTCTGGGTGGCCTCGGGGGACAGCCTGGCCCGCGCGGTGGACCTCGCGGCCCTGGTGGGTGTGCCCGCCGACCATGTGCTGGGCGAGTGCCAGCCCGACGACAAAGCCGCCCTCGTCCATCGCCTGGGCAAGGAGCACGTCCTCGTGGTGGGCGACGGCGTCAACGACGCCGCCATGTTCGCCGTCGCCGCCGTCTGCGGCGTCCCCGCCACCGACCGCCCCCATCTGCCCGCCCGCGCCGACTTCCTGTTGCTCGGCAGCACCGACGGCGGTGCCTTCGGCAGCGTCGTCGACGTGGTCGCCGTGGCCCGCCGCCTGCATCAGGCCCTGACGGGTTTGTTGGTGGTGGCCACCATCTACAACATCGCCGTCATCAGCATGGGGCTGATGGGCCTGCTGACCCCGCTGATGGTCGCGTTGCTCATGCCGAGCATGAGCGTATCGCTGCTGCTGCTGGCGTTTGCGCTGGTGCGGCTGCCGAAGCCGTCAGTCACATCTTTCCCTTCGCCGTCCCTGTCGGCGACCACCGAGGTCCCCGCATGAGCGCTTTGATCCTGACCCTGTTCGTGAGTGGCGGCCTCGTCTTCATGGCCATCATTGGCTTGGTGTCGGCGTTCTCCCGCGGTGACCACGAGCATGGCGACCGCCTGCGCGCGCTGCCCCTCGACGACGACAACCCCTGATCATTGCTGATCAGCGCTGACCACTCGAACACCCTCGACACGATTCTGACCGAGTTCCAAGTCCACCCAGAAACACCACGGAGATGCTTCGATGAGCACCGCACCTTCAACCCCAGCGGCCCACGCGCCAGCCATGGAGGACGTCCACTACAACGACGACGTCGTTCGTGGATTCCTCGGCTTCACAGTCTTGTGGGGCATCGTTGGCATGCTGGTGGGCGTCATCATCGCCTCCCAGCTCGCTTTTCCCGTGCTCAACGTGCTCCCCGAGCTGACCTTTGGTCGGCTGCGCCCCCTGCACACCAACGCCGTCATCTTCGCCTTCGTCGGCAACATGATCTTCGCCGGCGTCTACCATTCCTCCCAGCGGCTGTTGAAGGCCCGCATGGCGAGTGACCTGCTGAGCAAGATCCACCTGTGGGGCTGGCAGCTCATCATCGTCGCCGCCGCCATCACCCTGCCGCTGGGCATCACCCAGTCCAAGGAATACGCCGAACTCGAATGGCCCATCGACCTCGCGGTCGTCATCGTGTGGGTGGCCTTCGCCGTCAACTTCTTCTGGACGATGGCCATCCGTCGCGAGAAGCACCTCTACGTCGCCCTGTGGTTCTACATCGCCACCATCGTGACCATCGCGATGCTCTACATCGTCAACAACCTCGCCATCCCCGTCTTTGGGGCCGGCATCAAGTCCTACGGCGTCTTCGCCGGTGTGCAGGATGCCCTGGTGCAGTGGTGGTACGGCCACAACGCCGTGGCGTTCTTCCTGACCACGCCCATCTTGGGCATCATGTACTACTATTTGCCCAAGGCTTCTGATCGTCCAGTGTACAGCTATCGCCTGTCACTGATTCACTTCTGGTCCTTGATCTTCATGTACATCTGGGCCGGTCCCCACCACCTGCTCTACACGGCCCTGCCCGAGTGGGCCCAGTCCATGGGCATGGTCTTCTCGCTCATGCTGTGGGCGCCTTCCTGGGGCGGCATGCTGAACGGCCTGTTGACCCTGCGCGGCGCCTGGGATCGGGTTCGTCGCGAGCCCGTGCTCAAGTTCTTCGTCGCCGGCGTGACCTTCTACGGCATGTCGACCTTTGAAGGTCCCCTCCTCTCCATCAAGGCTGTCAGCTCCCTGGCCCACTACACGGATTGGATCATCGGTCACGTGCACTCGGGCGCCCTGGGTTGGAACGGCTTCATGGCCGCTGGCCTGCTCTACTGGCTCGTGCCCCGCCTCTACGGCACCAAGCTGTTTTCGACCCGCATGGCCGACGCCCATTTCTGGATGGGGACCCTCGGCATCCTGTTGTACACTGTGTCGATGTGGGTGAGCGGCATCACCCAGGGTCTCATGTGGCGTGCCCTCACCCCCGACGGCGCCCTGCAGTACCCGAGCTTCGTTGAAACGCTGGTGGCCTTGCAGCCCCTGTACATCCTGCGCTTGACGGGTGGCACGCTCTATCTCATCGGCATCTGCCTGATGGCCTGGAATCTCTTCCAGACCGTGCGCGGCCAGACCCCGGTGCAGACCACCATCCAGGCTCCTGCCCTGCCTCGTGGGGTTGAGATCTCGGCCTTCCAGTTGCTGACCTCCAAGCCCATCATGCTGTCGGTGGTTGGCGTCGGCCTGTCGGTGGCCTTCTTCCTCGGCGACGCGGTCTCGACCCCCATCTTCCTCCTGTTGCTGCTCGCCACTGGTGCAGCCTCGTGGTTCGTGGGTGCAAGCTCCGGCGGCGGCGGCATCCACCGCATCCTCGAAGGTCGGCCCCTGCTCTTCTCGGTCCTGGCCACGGTGGCGGTGATCATCGGCGGCGTCGTCGAGATCGTGCCGACGGTCATGAAGGAAGACAAAGCCGGCACCAGCGAAGGTCCCCAGGCCACGGTCTACACGCCCCTCGAGGTGGTCGGTCGCGACATCTACGTCAGCGAAGGCTGCTACCTGTGCCACAGCCAGATGGTCCGCCCGATGCTCATGGAGAAGCTGCGCTACGGCAATCCGTCCACGGCGGGCGAGTTCCTCTACGACCACCCATTCCAGTGGGGCAGCAAGCGCACGGGGCCCGACCTCCATCGTGTGGGCGGCAAGATGCCCAACCAATGGCATTGGGAGCACATGCTCAACCCACGCAAGACGTCGCCAGGCAGCAACATGCCCGCCTACGCCTGGATGGCCGAGCGTGAGATCGACGTCAGCAGCGTCGTGCCGCGTCTGCAGGCCCTGCAGATGGTGGGCGTGCCCTACAGCGACGCCGACGTGCAGGCCTCGTCGACCATCCTGTCGTTCCAGCAGAACCTGATTGTCGCGGACCTGCAGAAAAACGGCATCACGGCCAACCCCAACAGCCAGTTGGTGGCCTTGATCGCCTACCTGCAGCGCCTCGGGAAGCACCCCGCCAATCCCCTCGCCATGACCGAGGTGAAGTGATGTGGAAAAGCTGGTTCATCGACAACGACCTGACCTGGTTGGGCTTGCCCGCCATGGTCATCTTCATGGTCGCCTTTGTGGTGGCGTCGGTGCGGGCGTTCCGCACTCCGCCCCAGGAGCTGTCGGCCGCGGCAGCCCTGCCCCTCGCTGACGACATGCCGAAGCCCCATTCGCCACCGCCGTCATCCTCCTTCAAGCCCATCGCGGAGTCCTGACATGAGTACCGACACCATCACTCCGGAAGTGCCCGGAGAGCCCCACACCGCCGTCTGGCACGAGGTCGACGGCATCATCGAACACGACAACAAGCTGCCCAATTGGTGGTTGTTCACCTTGTTTGGCGCCATGGTCTTCGCCGTTGTCTATTGGCTCGCCTACCAGACCACGGGGGCTCTGCCCTCGTTGCGCGAGGTCTACCAGCAAGACGTGGCGGCCCACGAAGCCAAACAGGCAGCAGACGCGGCGGCCCGGCCCGTCGACGACGCCAGCTTGACTGCCCTCGCCAACGACCCGACAGCGGTGGCCCGGGGCAAGGCGTCATTCACGGCGATCTGCTCGGCGTGCCATGGCCAAAACGGTGAAGGCCTTGTGGGTCCCAACATGACCGACAACGCCTGGATCCATGGTGGCGGCAAGCCGATGGCGATGCACCTGGTGGTGTCCGAAGGCGTCATCGCCAAGGGCATGCCGGCGTGGAAGGCCACCCTGGGTGACAATGGCACCAAGGATGTTGTGGCATTCCTCCTCACCTTGAAGGGGAAGAACCTGCCCGGCAAAGCCCCCGAAGGTACACCCGAGTGACGGGATGAGACGGCGGCGTCGACCTCGACGCCGCTGTCTTTCACCGCTGCTCGCCGACCGCTCACCGCGGCGGAAGGGCAGTAGTGGTTCACCGGCACGGGCGCTGCATGGCGCTTGGTGTTGGAGTGACCGACTCGACCGCGTGGCGGTCGAGTCGGTCTTCAGGATCGACGGCTGGCGTCGATGGGTTTTGTTGGGTCTTGTTGGGTTGTGTGGATCAGGGGCAGAAGGAAGCGACCATGGCGACAAAGAAAAAGGGCCCCTCACTCGACCGGCTCGCCATCATCGACGACCGTGGCAACCGGCTGACGGTCCACCCTGCCGACGTCAGCGGTCCCCGTCTGGATGCCCGTCGCATCGTGTTTTGGGTGCTGCTGGGCTTCTACATGGTGCTGCCGTGGATCTCCGTCGACGGCGACCCCCTGGTCCGACTGGACATTGCGCGCCGCTCCTTCCATCTCTTTGGTTTGACGCTCAACGCCCAGGACGGCCCCCTGCTGTTCTTCGTGCTGACGGGCATCGGCTTCTCTCTCTTCATTGTGTCCACCACCATGGGTCGTCTGTGGTGTGGTTGGGCCTGTCCCCAGACGGTGTTTCTGGAAGGAGTCTTCCGCCGCATTGAACGCTTCATCGACGGCAACGACCGTGAACGCCGGGCTCTCGAGGCCGCTCCCTGGACGGCCACCAAGATCCGCAAGCGCGTCCTGAAGAACGGCATCTTTCTGGTGCTTGCCACCATCATTGGTCACACCCTGGCCAGCTATTTCACCGGGGCCCGTGAGCTCGTGGGCTTCATCACCCAGGGTCCCGCCGACCACCCCTTCGCCTTCGGCTTCTCGATGGCGGTGACCGCGATCTTGTTTGTCGACATGGCCTGGTTCCGCGAGCAGACCTGCTTGATCATCTGCCCGTACGGCCGCTTGCAGAGCGTGCTCGCCGACGACGACACCTACACCATTGGCTACGACGCCAAGCGCGGCGAGCCCCGTGGCAAGGCCACCGACCCCACCGCCGGCGCCTGCATCGATTGCCGTCGCTGCGTCGACGTCTGCCCCACGGGCATCGACATCCGCAACGGTCTGCAGCTCGACTGCATTGGCTGCGGTCAATGCGCCGACGCCTGTGACGTCGTCATGACCAAGCTCGACCGACCCAAGGGCCTGGTGCGCACGGATTCCCTGCGCGGCCTGTCGGGGGAGAAGCGTCGCTTCTTGCGGCCCCGCCTGGCGTTTTACGCCGTCGCCGCCACCATTGGTCTGTCGGTGGCCACCTTCACGATTTCCCGTCGGGTCAACTTCGAGGCCAACGCCGTGCGCCCGCCGGGGACGCCGCCGTTCATCGTCTCCGATGGCCAGGTGACAAACCCCGTGTTGCTGCACATCGTCAGCAAGCGTCGCGAGCCCATGACCCTGCGCTTGTCGGTGGAGTCGCCGGTGCCCGTCGTCACCAACATGCCCGCCACGGTGACCCTCGGGCCCGAGGAGTCGCGGGTGGTGCCCGCAGTGTTGCGCTTTGACGCCGCCACCCCCTTGCCCGAGGGCGCCGTCGCCCGCTTCGTCATCGTCGCCGAAGACGACGGCTCCACCCAGACGCCGTCGGCCCCGCTGATGGCCCCCCATCGCGACCACCGTGGCGAGCAACACGGCAACAAGGGCGACGACAAGGGTGGCGAGCAACACGGCAAGGGCGACGACAAGGGTGGCGAGAAACACGACGACGAGAAGCACGACGACGTGAAGCACGACGACGTGAAGCACGACGACGTGAAGCCCGCCGACGTGAAGCCCGCCGAGGTCTTGCCCGGAAGTCCGACACCGTGATCGAGCCCGCCCTCACCCAACTGCTGTCGGTGGGGCTGGTGTGGATCTCGTTTCATTGCATCGGCATGTGCGGGCCCATCGTGGGTGGCGTGGTCGGCGCCGGCGCATCGTCGTCGTGGGCCGCCGTCTGGGGCCTGCTGCGCTACCAGTTCGGCCGGGTCCTTGGCCTGTCGACCCTCGGCGCCATCGCGGGTGGCATGGGCGCCATCGTCGAGGGCACCTTTGAGCGCGCCGGCGGCGTGCTGGCCCTGCTCATGTCGGCCCTGCTGTTGTTGAGCACCATGCGCGGCTCGTTCCAGTTTGCCGGCAAGCCCGATGTGTCGCTGTCGTCGTTGTCGTCGGCGGGGCGTCGTCGTCGTGGTCCAAGGCAGTGGGTCGAGCACCAGGTGGGCGTGCTGGGCGATGCCCTCGGTCGTCAGGCCATGCGGCTGCGGGGCAAGCCGATGCTGCTGGGCCTCGTGCTGTCGATGTTGCCTTGCATGATTGTGCTGTGGGCCCTGGCCCTCGCCGCCAGCACAGGATCGGTGCTCGGCGGCGCGTCGGTGATGGCCCTGCTGGTGGCGATGACGACGGTGCCCCTGCTGCCGGCGGTGCTGACGGCGCGGCTGGCGACGTCGGCCATGCGCTGGCCCTTTCTGAAACGCCTGCCCCCCCTGCTGTCGGGGCTGTGGCTGTTGCTGGTGGGCCTGGCCGGGCTCGGCGTCATCGAGCACGTGCACGTGGTGCTCAACGTGTTCGGCCCCCGCACCGTCATGCTCTGGTAGCAGGACCGGCGGCTCCTAAAAGCAGCTGCGCGCCTGCTCCTTTTGCGCGCTGCTGTCGTGCTCCAGACAGGCCTCGAAGGTGGGCTCCGCTTCGTCGACGGAGCAGTCTTCGTTGAAATTGAAAATGACGTCGCCGTCCTCGGGGCAGGTGCACACCATGTCGTCCGAGACCAGGCGGTACTCCTGTTCGAAGGCCAGGCGGCAGTCGGCGCAGCTCCAGGCCTCGAGCACCGCGGTCTTGTCACAGATGGTCTCTTCCTCGTCGAAGTCGAACGGCTGGCCGTCAGGCCCTTGACCGTCGAGGAGGATCGCCTCTCTCGCTTTCTCGCACGCGGCCTTGCAGTTGTAGAGAACGGCCGTGTCGCAGTCGCAGGCCATGCCGAGCAGCACGGCGAGAACGGCAGACGGCAGCAAGCGCTTCAGTGCGGATGGCATGGGCGTCACCCCACCAGCACGGTTGACGTCGGTCAACCGCGGCTTGATCATGGCTGCATGCCCTCGACCTGCAGGGTGATGCTCACCTGTTGGCTGTCCAAGGGAACGTTGCGGGCGTTCGTCCGCAGGACCACCTCGGCGGAAATCAGGGCCTCAAAGAGCGGCGTCACCGACACCAGGAAGAACACGGCGTCCTCGCCGAATTCGATGCTGGTGGGCAAGGGGGTGAGGAGGCTGAAGGCCGGGTCGCTGCTGTCGGCGAAGACGACGGATTCGAAGTCGGCGCGAACGGGCGGTTCACCCGGGACCGGGCGCACGCCGACGGCGAGGGTGGCCTGGGTGCCGATGGGCACTTGCACCGGTGCGCCGACGCAGTCTTCCAGAGCCGGACAGGCCACCTCGGAGGGACGGCACCGCAATGGCCCCCCACTGTCGTCCTCGAGAAAGAGCTCGATGGCCATCGAGGGAAGCCTGATGATCGCTGCTTCGTCGGCGGTGCCGAGGGCTTGTGTCGCCACCGACGCGCCATCGGGGTCGTCGTCGACGATGCAATCCACCGGTGGAATCCCCGGGCCCCGGGGCTCTGTCGGGCAAGCGGTGGTGGCGACGGCGACGACGAGGGCGCCGACGGCGGCGCGAGAGTGGATCTTCCCCATCGGGCGATGGTGCCTGTGGGGTGACGGCGGCGCCAGCCTGATCTCCTCCTCCCACCCACATGTGGGACCAGGTGCGCGCGGTCCGCCGACTGTGACCACCCGCACGGCCCCAGCACCGTCGTCGGCAAACGGGCGAGCACGACGACCGACCAGGGCGGTCCGACAGCCAAATTGCTGCCTGGAGGTCGCACTTGTCGACGTGACCTGGGTCTCTCCTCCGCCGATCACGGGCTTGCGCCGGGGAACTCCCGAAGCACACTCCCGGCTCCCGCCGCCGCCGAGCCTGAGGATGCCATGCTGACCCGAGCCCTGTTTTCTGTCGTTCTGCTTGGCCTGGCCTGCGACGTCCCCGTCGTTGAGGACGAACGCCGGCGCCGACCCCGTGGCGACGAAGGCGAAGGCGAGGGCGAAGGCGAGGGCGAAGGCGAGGGCGAAGGCGAGGGCGAGGGCGAAGGCGAG
>Ga0247834_1001073_pt1 | contig 49355 bp, 20 predicted proteins | sample LaCruzMarch2015__8_FD_187118 | JGI IMG/M metagenome (GOLD analysis project Ga0247834, IMG submission 187118) | Freshwater microbial communities from meromictic Lake La Cruz, Castile-La Mancha, Spain - LaCruzMarch2015_12m | ecosystem: Environmental > Aquatic > Freshwater > Lake | place: Spain... | reverse complement strand
CACAGGCTTTCGCACCGCCGAGCGCGAGTTGTGTCGCACGGAGGCCCTGCGGCTCATGGGGCGCAAGGACGAGGCCACCATCACCATCGAGAGCCTCACAGAGCAGCCCCTGACCGAACGTCAACGCCGTCGCCGTGATGTCCTGGCCGCCGCCCTGGGCCTGACCTGACACAGCCGGACAGCCTGCTACAGTGGCCCCCGATGCGAGCGTGGCGGAATTGGTAGACGCACTGGATTTAGATTCCAGCGGGTAACTCTGTGGGGGTTCGAGTCCCCCCGCTCGCAGATTCGGCCTGTTTTCGTCGTGGTCGAGCCGTCCTGATTCTGCATGGCTCTGGCGCCGCGCCAAAGGCACGCTCAAGAGACTCTTGATTATCCAGGCACTTGGCAGCACGTCAAAGGGCTGGCCGGCTGTGCGCGGCCCGAAATCGACCCCCGCCAGACCACGTAGAAACGTGCGTATCGAGAGCGAGGGCCTCCAGAGCGAACGCCCGAAAGCACGGCATCAACGCACGCACAAAAACACAAAAAAACGGCGACCCGAAGGCCGCCGTTTCTGTTCGTGGTCCCGAAAGACTCAGCCCGCTTCGAGGAGGTCCGTGGGGACGTCTTCGAGGAGGCCCGTGTCCTCGTAGGCCGAGGCGTCGTCCACCTCGACGTTGAGGTACTGGTAGTGCGGCAGACCGGTACCGGCGGGGATGAGCCGACCCATGATGACGTTTTCCTTGAGGCCGCGCAGGTAGTCGACCTTGCTGGAAACCGCCGCCTCGGTGAGCACCTTCGTCGTCTCCTGGAAGGAGGCGCCGGAGATGAAGCTCTCGGTGGAAAGCGACGCCTTGGTGATGCCGAGGAGGAGGGCGCTGGCCTGAGCCACACGACCACCGGAAGCGGCAACCCGCTCGTTCTCGGCGTCCAGGACGTGCTTCTCGACCTGCTCATCGACCAGGAACGTCGTGTCTCCCGAGTCGGTGATGCGCACGCGGCGCAGCATCTGACGCACGATGGTCTCGATGTGCTTGTCGTTGATCTTCACGCCCTGCAGCCGGTAGACCTCCTGGATCTCGTCGACGAGGTACTTGGCCAGCGCCTTCTCACCGAGCACGCGCAGAATGTCGTGCGGGTTGGCGGCGCCGTCCATCAAGGACTCACCAGCCCGGACGAAGTCGCCCTCGTGGACCGTGATGTTCTTGCCCTTGGGGATCAAGTACTCGAAGGACTTGCCGGTATCCGAGGTGACGACCACCTTGCGCTTGCCCTTGGTGTCCTTGCCGAACGAAACCAGGCCGTCGATGTCGCTGATGATGGCGACGTCCTTGGGCTTGCGGGCTTCGAACAGCTCGGCAACGCGGGGCAGACCACCCGTGATGTCCTTCGTCTTCGACGCTTCGCGGTTCACCTTGGCGATGGCGTCGCCGGGGAAGACCTCTTGGTTGTCGTCGACGAGGATGATGGCGCCGCGGGGCAGCATGTAGCGAGCCACACCCTTGCCGTCGGGCAGGGCCGTGGTGTTGCCGGCAGCGTCCTTCACCGAGATGCGGGGCCGGGCCGACGCATCCTTGGTGTCGGTCACCATCTTGTGGTTGATGTTCGTCAGCTCGTCGGCCTGCTCGGCCATCGTGACGCCTTCGACGAGGTCGCCGTACTTCACCTTGCCAGCCACTTGCGTGAGGATGGGGGTGGAGAACGGGTCCCACTCGGTCAGGGTCGTGCCGGGCTTGACGCGCTGGCCGTCGGTGACGCGGATGACCGAGCCGTAGACGACCGGGTAGGTCTCGCGCTCGCGGCCGCTGTCGTCGACAACCTTGACCTCGCCCTGGCGGTTCATGGCCACCAGTGCGCCGTCCTTGCGACGAACGGTCGTGAGACCCTCGAAGCGCACGGTGCCGTCGCCCTTGTTCTGGTGCTCAGACTGCTGCGCCGAACCGGAGGCGATACCGCCGATGTGGAACGTACGCATGGTCAGCTGGGTACCGGGCTCGCCGATGGACTGGGCGGCGATGACGCCGACAGCCTCACCGACGTTGACAGCCTGACCGCGCGAAAGGTCGCGGCCGTAACACGCCACGCAGATGCCGCGGCGGGTCTGGCAGGTCAGCACCGAGCGAATCTTGACGCGGCTGATGCCGGCGTCTTCGATCTCGCGGACCTTGTCTTCGTCGATCTGCATGCCGAAGGGCACGATGGACGTCCCGCTGACGGGGTCGACGACTTCTTCAAGAGCGGTACGGCCGAGGATTCGGTCGCCGATGCCTTCGATGATGTCGTTGCCTTCGATGAGCGGCGTGATCTCGATGCCGTCGATGGTCTCGCAGTCGAACTCGGTGATGATGGCGTCCTGGGCGACGTCGACGAGACGGCGCGTCAGGTAACCGGAGTTCGCCGTCTTCAGCGCCGTATCCGCCAGACCCTTGCGGGCACCGTGGGTGGAGATGAAGTACTGCAGGACCGTCAGACCTTCACGGAAGTTCGCCGTGATGGGCGTCTCGATGATTTCGCCCGAGGGCTTGGCCATCAAACCGCGCATACCGGCCAGCTGCTTGAGCTGCTGGCTGCTGCCGCGGGCGCCGGAGTCGGCCATGATGAAGATTGGGTTGAAGGAAGGCATGATTTTGCGCTCCTTCCCGTCGGGGCTCACGGCCTCGACGGTGGAGATGTTCTTCATCATCTCCTTGGAAATCTCTTCGGCAGCCTTCGACCAGATGTCGATGACCTTGTTGTACCGCTCACCGTTGGTGATCAAACCCTCGGTGTACTGGTTGGTGATTTCCTCGACCTGCTCCTGGCTCTTGGCGATGATCTCGCCCTTCGCCTTGGGGATCTCCATGTTGATCATGGCGATCGAGATGCCGGCGCGGGTGGCCTCGGTGTAGCCGAGGGTGCGCAGGCGGTCGGCGAGGATGACCGTGTCCTTCTGGCCGTTGATTCGGTAGCAACGGTCGATGAGGGCCGCGAGTTCCTTCTTGCCCATCACCTTGTTGACGGCGGAGAAGGGCACGGACTCGGGGACGACGTCGTACATCAGCACGCGACCAACGGTGGTCTTCTCGATGGTGCCCGACACGCGGCACTTGATCTCGGCGTGCAGCTCGACGACGCCCTGGTCGTAGGCGGCGCGGACTTCCTTGACGCCGGAGAAGGTCATGCCTTCGCCACGAGCGTAGTGCTTGGCCCGCGACACGTAGTAGCAGCCGAGGACAATGTCCTGCGACGGCACGATGATCGGCTTGCCGGATGCTGGCGACAGAATGTTGTTCGTCGACATCATCAACACGCGCGCTTCGAGCTGGGCCTCGATGCTGAGCGGCACGTGAACGGCCATCTGGTCGCCGTCGAAGTCGGCGTTGAAGGCCGTGCAGACGAGGGGATGCAGCTGGATGGCCTTGCCCTCGATGAGGACGGGCTCAAAGGCCTGCATACCGAGACGGTGCAGCGTGGGGGCGCGGTTCAGGATCACCGGGTGTTCGCGGATGACCTCGTCGAGGACGTCCCACACTTCGGGCTTTTCCTGCTCGACCATCTTCTTGGCAGACTTGATGGTCGTGACGTAGCCACGCTCTTCAAGCTTGTTGTAGATGAAGGGCTTGAACAGCTCGAGGGCCATGATCTTCGGCAGGCCGCACTGGTGCAGGCGCAGCTCGGGGCCGACGACGATGACGGAACGGCCGGAGTAGTCGACGCGCTTGCCGAGCAAGTTCTGGCGGAAGCGGCCGTGCTTGCCCTTGAGCATGTCGCTCAGGGACTTCAGGGGGCGCTTGTTGGGACCCGTGATGGTCTTGCCACGACGACCGTTGTCGAAGAGGGCGTCAACGGCTTCCTGCAGCATCCGGCGTTCGTTGCGGATGATGATTTCAGGGGCGTTGAGCTCCTGCAGCCGCTTGAGGCGGTTGTTGCGGTTGATGACGCGGCGGTAGAGGTCGTTGAGGTCCGACGTCGCGAAGCGGCCACCGTCGAGGGGCACGAGGGGGCGGAGGTCTGGCGGGATGACGGGGATCGTCTCCAGCATCATCCACTCGGGCTTGTTGACGGGCTTGCCCTCCTGGGGGCGGAAGCTCTCGGTGACCTTGAGGCGCTTGCCGAGCTTCTTGCGCTTGGCTTCAGACGTCGCCGTCTCGAGCTCCGAGCGCAGCTGGCGAGCGAGGTGCTCGAGGCCGCGGCCGTCGTTGGTGGGGCCGCGCTCAAGCTGACGGAGCAGCTCGCGGACGGCTTCGGCGCCCATGCCGGCGATGAAGCTTTCCTCGCCGTAGTCGTCGAGGGCCTTCTGGAACTTCTCCTCGGTGAGGATCTCGCCCATGGTGAAGGGCGTGCTGCCTGGATCGATGACGACGTAGGCTTCGCAGTAGAGGACCTTCTCGAGGTCCTTCATCGTCATGTCGAGCAGGTTGCCGATGCGGCTGGGCAGGGACTTCAGGAACCAGATGTGGGCGACGGGGGTCGCGAGCACGATGTGGCCCAGGCGCTCACGGCGCACCTTGGACTGAATGACCTCGACGCCGCACTTCTCGCAGACGACGCCGCGGTGCTTCATGCGCTTGTACTTGCCGCACAGGCACTCGTAGTCCTTGATGGGCCCGAAGATCTTGGCGCAGAACAGGCCGTCGCGCTCAGGCTTGAACGTGCGGTAGTTGATCGTCTCGGGCTTCTTGACCTCGCCATGAGACCAGTCGCGCACCTTTTCAGGGCTGGCGAGCTGGATGCGGATCGCGTTGAAGCTGAGCGGATCCTTGGGCTTCTCGAAGAAGTTGAAGATGTCCTTCATGGCTGGCCTCGCGGAGAAATCGAATCAAAAACAAAGAGATGGGGAGCGAAGACGGAACGGGCTGACTGATGCTTCTTCGGCTCGCGCCGAAGAAAAGCACCCGCAGCCGACATGGTCGGCTGCGGGGCAGACAGCGCTCAGTAGTAGAGCGGGTCCTGGTCTTCGAGGAGCTGCACGTCGAGCGCAAGGCTCTGGAGCTCCTTGATGAGCACGTTGAACGACTCGGGGATGCCCGACTCGAGGACGTGCTCGCCCTTGACGATGGCCTCGTACATGCGCGTGCGGCCGACGACGTCGTCTGACTTGACGGTGAGGAATTCCTGCAACGCGTAGGCCGCGCCGTAGGCTTCCATCGCCCAGACTTCCATTTCGCCGAGTCGCTGACCACCGAACTGCGCCTTGCCGCCCAGCGGTTGCTGGGTGACGAGGGAGTAGGGCCCGATGCTCCGGGCGTGGATTTTGTCGTCCACGAGGTGGTGCAGCTTGAGCATGTACATCGTCCCGACGGTGACGTCGTGGTCGAAGGGCTCGCCGGTACGACCGTCAAACAGGATGGACTGACCGCTGCGGTCACGACCACCGAGTTCGAGGAGGTCACGGATCTCGGGTTCCTTGGCGCCGTCGAAGACGGGGGTCGCCATGTGGACGCCCTTCTTCAGCTTGCGCACCAGGCGGGCGAGGTCGACATCAGAGAGGCTCTTGACGAGCGCCTTGTGATTGCCCTCGTGGAGCGCCTTGTCGAGCACCGCTTTGATGGCATCGCTGCCAACCTTGGTGTCGAGCATGTGGTTGATGCGCTCGCCGATGCCCTTGGCCGCCCACCCGAGGTGGGTTTCGAGAATCTGCCCAACGTTCATGCGTGACGGCACGCCGAGGGGGTTGAGGCAGATGTCGACGGGGGTGCCGTCGGCCAGGTACGGCATGTCCTCCTGGGGGAGCACACGCGAAACCACGCCCTTGTTGCCGTGACGACCGGCCATCTTGTCACCGGGCTGCAGCTTTCGCTTCACCGCGATGTAGACCTTGACCATCTTGATGACGCCAGGCGCGAGACCGTCGTCGCCCTTCTTCAGGCGTTCGATCTTCTCGGAGAAGGCCGTGCGGACCATCTCGGTCTGGTCCGACATCGTCTTGACGATGCGGCGGACGCGCTCGAGGAGGGCCTCGTCGCTGATCGGGATGGTGCCGTAGTACTTCCAGTCCACGCTCTCGAGCAGGGGGTAGTCGAGGGTGTCGCCCTTCTTCAGAAGGACCTTACCCTTGTCATCCACCAGCTTGTTGGTCGTGACCTGGCCGTTCAGCAGCGACTTGACCCGTTCGAGGGCCGAGTTGCGGATGATGCGGACTTCGTCGTTCTGGTCCTTCAACAGGCGGGCTTCGTCCTCGTCCTCGATGGACTGGGCACGGGTGTCCTTGTCGATGCCCTTGCGGGTGAAGACCTTGGCGTCGATGACCGTACCGTAGGTGCCGGGGGGCATCCGCAGGGAGGTGTCACGAACGTCGCCGGCCTTCTCGCCGAAGATGGCTCGCAGGAGCTTCTCTTCGGGGGAGAGCTGGGTCTCGCCCTTGGGGGTGATCTTACCGACCAGGATGTCGCCAGCCTTGACGTCGGCGCCAACGCGGATGATGCCGGCCTCGTCGAGGTCCTTGAGGGCTTCTTCGCCAGCGTTCGGGATATCGCGGGTGATTTCCTCGGGACCGAGCTTGGTGTCGCGGGCGACGGCCTCGTACTCCTCGATGTGCACCGAGGTGAAGAGGTCCTCCTTGAGGATGCGCTCGCTGAGCAAGATCGAGTCTTCGAAGTTGTACCCCTGCCAGGGCATGAACGCGACGGTGATGTTGCGGCCGAGGGCCAGGTCACCACACTCCGTCGACGGACCGTCGGCAATGACGTCACCGGGCTCGACGACGTCGCCAACCTGCACGATGGGCTTCTGCGTGAAGCACGTCGACTGGTTGGAGCGCATCCACTTGTTCAGCTTGTAGATGTCCACCTGGCTGCCGGCGTCGTCGACGCTGGCCTGGTGCACACGGACAACCACACGGGTGGCATCGACGTAGTCGATGACGCCAGCGCGCTTGGCAATGGTGCAGACACCCGAGTCACGAGCGATGTTGAATTCCATGCCCGTGCCCACGAGGGGCGCGTCGGAACGCAACAGCGGAACGGCCTGACGCTGCATGTTCGCACCCATCAGGGCGCGGTTGGCGTCGTCGTTCTCGAGGAACGGGATGAGACCGGCGGCCACCGACACCAGCTGCGACGGCGACACGTCCATCAGCGTGATGTCTTCAGGCTTCTGCATCGTGGTTTCGCCAGCGGACCGGCACTGCACGAAGTTCTCGGTGAACTTGCCCGTCTTGGGATCGACCGGCGCGTTCGCCTGGGCGATGACGTGGGGCTCTTCCTGCAACGCGGTGAAGTACTCCACCTCGTTGACGACGGCGCCGTCCTTGACCTTGCGGTAGGGCGTCTCGACGAAGCCGTACTCGTTCACCTGGGCGAACGTCGACAGCGACGAAATCAGGCCGATGTTTGGACCTTCAGGGGTCTCGACCGGGCAGATACGACCGTAGTGGGTGGGGTGAACGTCGCGGACTTCGAAGCCGGCGCGCTCGCGGGTCAAACCGCCTGGCCCGAGGGCCGAGAGGCGACGCTTGTGCGTCACTTCCGACAGCGGGTTGGTCTGGTCCATGAACTGCGACAGCTGCGAGGAACCAAAGAACTCCTTGACCACGGCGGCCACGGGCTTGTGGTTCACGAGCTCTTGCGGCGTCTGGGCTTCGATTTCCTGAACGCTCATGCGCTCTTTGATCGCCCGCTCCATGCGGACCAGGCCCACGCGGAACTGGTTCTCGAGGAGTTCGCCGACAGCGCGCACGCGGCGGTTGCCGAGGTGGTCGATGTCGTCGACGCTGCCGCGACCGTTGCGCAGCTCGATGAGGTACTTGACCACCTCGAGGATGTCGCGCTTGGTCAGCACACGGTTGGTGAGGGGCTCTTCGATGCCGAACTTGTGGTTCAACTTCAGGCGGCCGACCTCGGAGAGGTCATAGCGCTCGGCGTTGAAGAACAGGTTCTGGAAGAGGTTCTCAGCCGTCTCCACCGTCGGCGGATCGCCGGGGCGCAGGCGACGGTAGATCTCGAGGATGGACTCCTCACGCGAATTGACCTTGTCGATGACCAGGGTGTCGCGCAGGAAGGGACCGACGTTCAGGCCGTCAATGAAGAGGACCTTGACCTCGGAGTAGCCACCCTTGCGGAGGTCTTCGAGCTTCTCGACGGTGAACGCTTCGTTGGCCTCGGCGAAGACTTCGCCGGTGTCCATGTTCACGATGTCTTCGGCGCAGATCAGGCCCGCGACCTCGTCGTCGGCGAGGGGGAGGGCTTCCATGCCCGCCTCCTTCATCCGCTTGAGGGCACCGCGCGTGAACTTGCGGTTCTTCTTGACCAGGATCTCCTTGCTCTCGGGATCCTTGATGTCGCGGGTGGCGCGCTGGCCTTCAAGCAAGCCGTAGTCGATGACCTTGGCGAACTTGCCCTTGCCCTCGAGGAGCAGGGTCTCGCTCTTGTAGTAGTAGGCGAGGAGCTCTTCGGCGGAGTAGCCGAGGGCCTTCAGCAGCACCGTGGCCGGGAACTTCCGGCGACGATCGATGCGGCAATAGAGGATGTCCTTGTGGTCGAACTCGAAGTCGAGCCACGAGCCGCGATACGGGATGATGCGCGCGTTGTAGAGCAGCTTGCCCGACGCGTGGGTACGGCCCTTGTCGCTGTCGAAGAAGGCGCCTGGCGAACGGTGCAGCTGGCTCACCACAACGCGCTCGGTGCCGTTGATGATGAACGTGCCGTGCTCGGTCATCAGCGGGATTTCGCCGAAGAAGACTTCCGTCTCCTTGACGTCGCGGATGGACTGGGTGCCGGAGACTTCGTCCTTGTCCCAGACCACGAGGCGGATGGTGACAACCATCGGCGCCGCGTAGGTCATGCCACGGCTACGGCACTCGTCGGTGTCGTACTTGGGCTTCTGGAGCGTGTAGCTCTCGAATTCCAGGCTCGCGACTTCGTTGTAGTCGCGAATGGGGAAGACCGAATTGAAGACAGCCTGAAGACCGTGATTCTCACGGCGCTTCGGGTCCGTCGTCAGCTGGAGGAATTTCTCATAGCTGCGACGTTGGATGTCGATGAGATTTGGGATCGGGACGAGGCTACGAATCTTCGCGAAGTTCTTTCGAAGAGAGAAGTTCTGCTGGATCGCGGTGGGCATGTTCGGCACGTCCTCGACGACGGGTACGGAAGTCCAGTGACAATTCACCCCTCCGACGATCTCGTCCCTGTGGACGATGATGGCCGGCCGGGGTGTGGCACGGGTTTTGGTAAAGCGCTTGGCGCGGGCTTAGGAGATCAACACCACAGTGTCAAGTGGCCGATGAGGGGCCAGAAATGACGTATTTTCAAGGGATTGCCTGCATGGCGCGCTGCGGCGTCGGGGAACGGTCTCGACGGGCGGACCCCAGCAGCGCTTTGGCCCCGCTTCCGGGCTCCAGAAACAGTCCGGCAGGTGGCAAACCACGATGCCCGTTCGCCGGAGACTATTCGCTGCGGCGCAGCCTGGACGCCAGTCGTGCCCAGGTGTCGTCCAGGGCCTCGTTGAGGACTTTGACGTCGGCGAAGACAGGCAGAAAGTTCACGTCCCCTCGCCAGCGGGGCAGGACATGCCAGTGGCAATGGGCCGCGATGCCTGCGCCGGCGGCGGCGCCAACGTTCATGCCGACGTTCAGTCCATCCGGGCGGTAGATCTCGCGGATGGCCACAATGGTCTCCTTGAGCAGGGCCTGGGTGTCGTTGAAGGTCAGTTCGTCGAGCTCGTCGAGATGCTCGACGTGGGCCCGGGGGACGACCATGACGTGGCCGTTGCCGTAGGGGAACTTGTTCAAGATGACGAAGGCCCGCTCACGGACGGTGACGACGAGCCGGCGCCTGTCGAAGGCCTGACGGTCGGCCTCGACGGCGTCGGGCGGCAACGCTGCGCCAGGCCCGAGGACGTAGTCACAGAAAATGCAGCCCGACGGGGCCGGCACCACATCGTCGGCACCGCCTTTGACGTAGGCCAGGCGCCACGGGGCATACATGCGATCCATGGCGGTCTCCGTCTACGACGTCAGCCCTGGGGAGCGTCGGTGAGCAGGTTGACGCGCTCTCGCAGCTCTTTGCCGCAGGTGAAGAACGGCACGTGCTTTTGGGGCACCGAGACCTTCACGTCGGGCTTGCGCGGATTGCGACCTTCGCGGGCTCGTCGCTTTTTGGCGATGAACGAGCCGAAGCCGCGAATCTCGATGCGGTCGCGGCGCACCAGCGCATCCGTCATGGCCTTGAAGATGGTCTCGACGACGATCTCCACGTCCCGCTTGGACATGCCAGGCATCTGTTTGGCGACTTCTTCAATGAGCTTGCTTTTCGTCATGCCCGGCCTCCCGAACTTTGGGTTGGTAGCCCGACTGGTGGCTTGTGGGCAAGCGGCTGATTCTCCGATGCTTTTTTTCTTTCCCTGTGGCGCGAACGCCACATGCCGCCGGCGGGCTCGGCGGGGCTTTCGGGGCGCTCCAACGAGGAAGGGCCCCCGTCGGGGAGCCCATCCTTGCCGAGCGTGAAAGCGGACCGGGGTCAGCGGCGGGCAACGCGGGGCTCCACTTTCATGAGTTCCCGGGCGAGTTCGAGGCGCTCGGCGGCAAACGGGCCGGTGGCTGCTTCGCGCAAAAGGGACGCAGCTTCAGCGAGGGTGCGGCCTTCGGCATACGGCGAGCCGCGCAATATCTCGGCGGCCAGGGCCGTGGCGGCGGCGGTCTGGGCGTCGTGGTCGAGGTCACCGGGGCGTTCCTTGATGGCGCTGGCCGAAATCGCGACGTCCATTTCCTCGGCGCGGGTGCCCCGGGGTTTCTTGGCGCGGATGCGGACGGTGCCCAGAGCTTCTGACGGCGACGACGACGTCAGCTCGAGTTCGTACAGGGCGGTGACCGCGTGGCCGGCACCGATCTCGCCGGCGTCCTTCTTGTCGTTGCGGAAGTCTTGATCGGCGATGTCGCGGTTCTCGTAGCCAACGAGGCGGTAGCGGGCGACCATGGCGGGGTTCCACTCGACCTGGATCTTCACGTCCTGGGCGATGGTTTCGAGGGTGCCGTCGAGTTCGTGGACGAAGAAGCGCTCGGCGGTCTTTTTGCTGTCGATGTAGCTGTAGGCGCCGTTGCCGGCGTTGGCGAGCTGCTCCATCAGGTGGTCGTTGTAGTTGCCGGTGCCAAAGCCCACCGTCGTCATCATCACGCCTTCGGACACGTAGCCCTTCACGGCCCGCAGAATCTCCTGGTGGCTGGTGCGGCCGATGTTGGCGTCGCCGTCGGAGAGCACCACGACGCGGGCGCTGCGGCCGCCGCCGAGCTGCTTGGCGGCTTCGCGATACGCGAGCTCCAGGCCGCTGCCCATGTTGGTGCCGCCGCCAGAATGCAGCTTGTCGATGGCCTGGTGGATGGTGCGCTTGTTCTTGACGGAGGTCGCAGGCAACACGACGCCGGTGGCGCCGGCGTAGGTGACCAGGGCAATGCTGTCGTCGTCGCGCAGCTCGTCGATCATCATGTGCATGGCGTCCCGGGCCAGCGGGAGTTTGTCGCTGGCGTCCATCGAGCCCGACACGTCGACGAGGAAGACCAGGTGGGTGGGGCTGCGCTCGGCCTTGCTGACCTTTTTGCCTTGCAGGGCCACGCGCACGAGGTGCTTGCCCCTGGCAATGGGCGACGGGGCGCCGTCGACGTGGACGGCGAACGGCATCGCCTGGCTCTTGGGTGGGCTCGCGTACTCGTAGTGCATGGCGTTGACCCATTCCTCCACCCGAACGGCGGCGTCGGGGGGCAGGTTGCCCTCGCGCAGGAAGCGGCGGGCAAAGGTGAACGAGCCGGTGTCGACGTCGATGGAGAACGTCGACAGGGCGTCGGTCAGGGTGTCGATGAATGGATTGGTGCCGGCGTGGACAAACGTGCCACCGGGCTGGGCCGTCTCGCCAGCGGTCGGGACGACATCGGGAGCCGGCCTGATGCTGCCGGTGACAGCAGTGGCCGGGAGCTTCTTGGTCGCCGCTGCCGACTCGGCTTCTTTTCCCTTGGACTTGGCGTCCTCGATGGCGAAGGTCCGGGCCCGGGCGACCGCCTCGCGGTGGGCGTCGTCTTTGGCGCCCGCTGTGCGGCTTGGTTCCGTCGGCGGCTTTGGCGGTGGCGGTGGCGCCACCGTGGTGACCGGCATGTCGGTGGGGTGGGCCGTCTGGGTGGCCGTCGTGGTCGCGCCCACGTCGCCCGCCGGCGTGACGGCGTCGAGGACGGGGGCACTCTCAGCGCGGTCTCCATCCCTGGTGCGTTCGCCCAACTGGCTGCCGCTGCTCGGTGCAGGGGCTTCGGCGGAGGCGCAGGCGCCCACGAGGACAACGGCGTTGGTCAGGGCGATCAGGCGAGCAATGGCACGGCGTTTCATGGCGGCCTCGACAACAGGGTGGGCGGCAGCCCGGGCCCGGGCCCGGGAAACTCCCGTCACCACCGGACGGTGATGAATGCCCCGGTGTCGGGGCGGGTTTCTGCGTGTGGCAGGAACAAACGGCGGGGCCGCTACGGCGGTCTATGGTGCGGCATGATCTGGATCTCCCTGGTGGCCGCTCTTGCTGTGGGTGTGGCACCCACGCTCCCGCCCTCGTCGTCGTCAGCGCCGGTGGCAGCGGCGGAGTTCGTTGGCCTGCAGGCGCGCTTTTTGTCGGTGCGCGAGGCCTTGCGGGCCAAGGATCCGGCGGGTGCCATGGCTGCCTTGACGCGAACCGGTGGGACCCGGGCGGAGGTCCCGGGATTGTTTGCCAGGGGAGCGCTGCTGTCGGGCGACCTGACTTCGGCCTGCGCCGTCGATGTCGCCATCGCCGGACCCGCCGGCACCCGCCATCGCGCCCTCTGTCTGTGGCAGGGCGGCGCGGCGACCGGTGATCGGGCACGTGCCGTCCAGGAATTGGTGACGTTGTCGACGACGGCGCCCGCCCTGTTGTTGTTCGACGACGACGCCGTGACCCTGACCCTGGCTGTCGCCAGCCAGGCCAGTGCCGTCGATCGGGGCCGCATTCTCGGGGCGGTGCTTGGGCGTCCGGTCCCGCCATTTGACGCCGCTGGCCGGGCCCGCCTTGGTCGGGTGTTGCGGGCCATCGTTGACGCACCCCCTGGGCCCGCCCTGGCCGTCCAGGCCGCCGAGCGCCTCGTCTACGACCTGCCAGAGCTCGCCACCGACGGCGACACGGCGTTGTTGGGCGCCACTGCGGCCACCGACGCCAGCCGGGTCCGTCGCGCCACCACCCTCGAGCGGCTGCACAAGAATGAAGAAGTGGTCGCCCTGGTGGGTGACCTCGTGGCCACCGACTGCGAGGCGGCGATTCTGGTCGGCAAGGCGTGGCGCAAACTCAAGAAGTACGGGGCCGCCCGGGCGGCCCTCGCCAAGGTGGTGCCCAGGCACTGCAGCGAGGAGCAGCAGAAGAAGGCCCAGTACCTCGAGGTGCGCCTGGCCACCGTGCAGAAGTCGGCGGCCGCCGAGAAGCTGGCGACGGCGTTTGCCGATCGCTGGGGCACGGATCCCCTCGTTGACGACGTCCTTGTGTGGTTGGGCGAGGTCCGTGCCGCCCGCGGTGATCTCGCCGGGACCCGGGCGGTGCTGCAGCGCATCGTCACCGAGCACCCCGATGGAGACATGGCCGACGAGGCCCGCTTTCGCTGGGCCATGGGGCTTGCCGAAGACGGCGACGTCGTCCGCGCCCGCAGCATTCTCGACGAGGCGGTGGCCCGCTTGCAGGCCGCAAAGCCTCCCCGGGTCGCCATGCTCGACCGGGCCCGCTACTGGTCCGCGCGCCTGCTGGCGATGCCCCACCCCGACCATTGGACGCCATCGACCGTTGCCGCCGACGTCGTCACGGGCCGCACGGGGCTGGCGGCGTTCGCCACCGACCGGCCTGCCAGCTTCTACGGTCTCCTCGCCGGGGCCGTGGCCGTGCGCCTCGGGGCACCGAAACCCACGCCGTCCTTGCGGCGCGCCGACAGCCTGGCCAGCGACGCCAAGGTGCGGGTCCCGGCATCCCTGGCCGCCAGCCCCGCCTGGCGCCAGGCCCGGTCCGCCGCCGACGCCGGCTTCGACGACGAAGCCGCCGTATTGCTGTCTGAGATCGATGGCGGCCGCTTTGACGTCGACACCGCCGCCGCCATCGCCGCCCTCTTTGCCGGGGTGGGTCGTCCCGACCTGGCCCATCGGGCCATGCGCGATCGCGGTTTCGCCTTGCTGGCCGACGCCCCTGTCGATGACGACAGCCTGGCCCGCTGGACCCTGGCCTGGCCCCGGGCCCATGAAGCAGCGCTGACCTCGGCGGCCGTTGCCCACGGCGTGCCTCCGGCGCTGTTGTGGGGGCTGGCGCGAGAAGAAAGCACCTTCGACGAGAGCGTCGTGTCCTGGGCCGGCGCCGTCGGCCTCTGCCAGCTGATGCCCGGCACCGCCGCCGATGAGGCCAGGAGCCTGAAGCTGCCGCCGCCGACGACGGCGGATCTGGTCACGCCCGCACTGAACGCCCGTCTCGGTGCGAGCCATCTGGGCCGACGGCTCAAGGGGATGGGGCACCCCTTCAAGGCCATTGCCGCCTACAACGCGGGCCCCGGGTCGGTGGCCAAGTGGATGCCGGCCCCCGGGGTGCGCCTGCCGGTGGATCGCTGGGTCGAACAGATCCCGTTCGATGAGACGCGCAACTATGTGAAAAAGGTCACTGGCAGCTGGGTCACCTACACCCTGCTCTATGGGAGCGGCGACGTCGTCGTCCCGTTGGAGGTTGTCGGACGGTGAGCAGTGGGTGGGTCCGTATCCCACTGATGGATCACTCGCTCGGAAAACCTGGACAATGCTGCACCCAAATTCGGGACACGGCATCCAAGAGAAGTGAGAGCCATGCCGACCCAGTCCAAGCGCTTCACCATCGTGGGTGGAGGCCCCGCCGCTGTCTGTCTCGCCGCAGCCCTGGAGAGCCGCGGCCAGAGCGTCACCGTGCACGCCCATGGTGGACTCAAGGCACCCGGCCATACGCTGTGTGCCTTCGCCGACCAGCTCGACGATGCCAGCATCCACACCCGCTTTCCCGCCACCCTCGTCGTCACTGACGCCGGCAGCGTTGACCTGCAGCGGCCCTATGCCCGCTTCGATGACACCGTCACCCGCGCTGCCGTCAGCAGGACCTGCCGCATCGTCGACGGACGCATTGCTGAAGCGACGGACCTGCCGGGTGGCGACGTCGTCGTAGACACCACGGGTCATGCGCCCGTGCTGGTCCGCCTGGAGCCCGTCACCCCGGCCTGGCAGAGCGCGTTCGGCCTCGTCCTGCAGGGGCGTGATCCAGAGCTTCCGCCCGGGACCGCCCTGTTCATGGACTGGCGCAGCGCCGGCGTCGACGACGGTGGCCCCCCGTCGTTTCTCTATGCGCTCAGTCATGATGACGGACGGCTGCTGCTGGAAGAGACCACGCTGGCGTCCCGGGCGCCTGTCCCCACCGACCTGTTGCGGGCGCGGCTGCAAGCGCGGCTGCGTCGTCGAGGGACGGTCATCGACCGCGTGATCGACGACGAGGTCGTGCACTTCCCCATGGGCGGCGGGTTGCCCCGTCGCGGCCAGGGCACGGCCGCTTTTGGCGCAGCCCTCGGGCTCGTGTCCCCCGTGTCGGGCTATTCGGTCGCCCGGGCCCTCTCATTGGCCCCGGCGGTGGCCGACGCCCTGGTTGCCGCTGACGTCGGTCGGGCCGGTGACGCGGTCCTTGATGCTGTCTGGCACTCCGGGGCGCGGTCGGTGCGCAGTCTGCAGCGCTTCGCGTTGCGTGCGGCCTGCCAATTCAGCCAGCGCGAGGCTGGCGCCTTCTTCAGCGACTTCTTCGCCCTGCCTGCCCTGCAATGGCGCGGATACCTCGATGGCACCGACGACGTCGATCAGGCGCGCACCACCATGATGAAGCTGTTTTCCGCATCGAGTGGTCCAATGCGAATGCGTCTGATGGCTGGTGCCCTGTCACGCGACGGCCTCGCTGTTGCGACCGACATCCTCCGAACTTCGTTTGACAAGCCCTTTGGTCCGACAGCCAGGAGCGCTCCATGACCATGACGACCATGTCTGCCGCTGGTGCCGCCCACACGCCGGTTCGAATGCACCGCGCCGCCGTCCCCCTGCCCACCGTGGGGAGCCACCACGAGGGTCAGGCCCGCCGGCTTGACGGCATTCGGGCCATCGACGACGTCGAGGCCATCATGCGGGCTGCTGGTTGTGGCGACCGGGCGGACCTGCTGGGTGAACTGGTGTCGGATCACCTCGACAGCGGTGGCAAGCGGGTCCGCGCCCGGTTGGCCCTGGCGGCGGCGGCGGCCCTCGGCGTCTCCCGAACGGCGGCCGCCCATTGGGCCGCCGCCGTCGAGATGCTGCACAACGCCACCCTCGTCCACGACGACCTCCAGGACGGCGATCGCCTCCGCCGTGGCCGGCCGACGACGTGGGCGGTTCACGGCATGCCCCAGGCCGTCAACACCGGCGACCTGATGTTGATGCTGCCGGTGATGATCGCCGGCGCCGTCGACGTCGACGAGCGCATCCGGTTTCGCCTGTGTCAGGCCCTCGCCCGACGGGCGGCGGCGACCGTGCGCGGGCAGGCTGCCGACCTCTCGCTCCACGACGCCATCGACCGCGGTGACGATCCCGTCGATGTGTATCTGCGCTGCATCGAGGGCAAGACCGGTGAGCTCTTTGCATTGCCCGTCGAGGGCGCCGCCTTGCTGGCCGGGCTTGACGTCGGTGTTGCCGCCGCCCTCGCTGAGCCATTCTTTCTCCTCGGCATGCTGTTCCAGCTGCAAGACGACGTCATCGACCTGTTTGGCGACAAAGGTCGCGAAGCCCGGGGTGCCGACATCAAGGAGGGGAAGATCTCGGCCCTCGTCGTCGAACATCTGCGCCTGCATCCGGCGGAGCGCGGCTGGTTGCTCTCCATTTTGCGAGCCCCGCGCGACGCCACCAGCGATGACGACGTGGCGGCCGTGATCGATCGCTTCGACGCCGGCGGCGCCCGGGACGCGGTGCTGACCCGCATCGCCCAGCTTGCCACCCGGGCCCTCAACGCCCCCGCCATTGACGATGCTCCCGAACTCCGCGCCATCGTCGTCGAGGTTGTGGGAGTGGTGCTGCAGCCCATCCAGGGCCTGTTCACCCACCAGCCCCACGACGCCGACGATGCCCACACCGTGCTCTCTCCCGAGGTGCGCTCATGAACACTGCAGCTGCTGTCTCTTCTTCTCGCGCCATCGTCATCGGCTCTGGCCTCGGTGGTCTGTCGGCGGCCATCCGCCTGCGGGCCATGGGCTACGACGTGACCGTCGTGGAAGCCCTCGACCAGCCCGGTGGCCGGGCCCGGGTCTTCAAGGATGGCGGCTTCACGTTCGACGCCGGCCCCACTGTCGTTACCGCCCCCTATTTGTTTGATGAGTTGTTCGCCCTCGTGGGGCGCGACCGCAAGGACTACATCGAGTTCCTGCCCGTCGATCCCTTTTACCGGGTGGAATTCCACGACGGCGGCCGCTTCGACTACGTCGGTGAAGAGGAGCGCATCCTCAACCAGATCCGCGAGTTCAACAAAGACGACGTCGACGGCTACCTGAAGATGGTCGACCATATGCGGCGCATCTTCGAGGTGGGCTACGAACAGCTCGCCGACGTGCCCTTCGGCAAGTTCAGCGACATGATGCGGGCGGTGCCCGACATGATGCGGCTCGAGAGCTACCGCACGGTCTATGGGCTGACGTCGAAGTACATCAAGGATGAACGGCTGCGGCAGGTGTTCACCTTCCAGCCCCTGCTGGTGGGCGGCAATCCGTTCCAGACGTCGTCGATCTACTCGATGATCCACTGGCTGGAGCGCAAATGGGGGGTCTGGTTTGCCAAGGGCGGCACCACCCAGATCGTCGCATCCCTGGTGCGCCTCCTCGAAGAACTTGGCGTGCCCGTCATCTGCAATGCCCCGGTCCAGACCATCGAGGTCGACGGTGGCCGCGCCAAGGCCGTCATCCTCGAAGACGGTCGCCGCTTCGAAGCCGACGTCGTCGTCAGCAACGCCGACCCCTCCATGGTCTACAAGCACATGATCGCGGCCAAACACCGCAAGAAGCACACCGACGCCCAGGTGGATCGCGTGCGGGGCAGCATGAGCTTGTTCGTGGCCTACTTCGGTACCACCAAGCAGTTCCCCGACGTGAAGCACCACACCATCGTGCTCGGGCCCCGCTACAAGGGCCTGCTCGACGACGTCTTCAAGAAGAAGGTCCTCGCCGACGATTTCTCCCTCTACCTCCACCGCCCCACGGCGACGGACCCGACCCTCGCCCCCGCCGGTCAGGATGCCTGGTATGTGCTGTCGCCGGTCCCCAACCTGTTGGGCACAACCGATTGGGAACAGGAAGCGCCGCGCTACCTCGACAAGATCGTGAAGTCCCTCGACCGGCTGGCTCCGGGGCTGTCGTCGTCGATGACCCACGTCCGTCATCTTGATCCGCGGCACTTCCTGAGCGACTACCGCACCGCCAACGGCGCCGCGTTCGGGCCCGAGCCCGTGCTCACCCAGTCGGCGTGGTTTCGCTACCACAATGCCTCTCCCGACGTCGGTGGCCTCTTCTTCGTCGGCGCCGGCACCCACCCGGGTGCGGGCATGCCCGGGGTGCTGTGTTCGTCCAAGGTGCTTGAGCGCGTCGTCGACAAGCCGACGTCGAAGAAGGCGTTGCCGGAGCGGCCGGCGTCGGCCTCGCGGCGGGCGGCGTGACCAGCCTGGTGGCGGCGCCCGCTGGCGTGGACACCCTCGACGCCCAGACCGTCGCCGTGGCGCGCCAGGTCCTCGCCACCCATGCCAAGAGCTTCCGCTTCGCGGGGCTCTTCTTGCCGGCCCACCGCCTCGACGACGCCGCCGTGGTCTATGCGTTTTGTCGCCTGGTGGACGACGCCATCGACGAAGCCCCCAACCGTGACGAGGCCCAACGGGAGGCCGCCGCCCTCGCCGACGAACTCCGTGGTGCGGCACCTGCGCGCCCCGAGGTGCGGGCCTTTTTGACGGTGGCTCGCCGCCTCGACCTTGATGTGTCCTTTGCCCGCTGCCTTGTGGAAGGTGTGGCCTTCGACGCCAACGAGCGGGTCCGCATCGCCGACGACGCCGGCCTGCTGCGCTACTGCTACCTCGTCGCCGGCACCGTCGGCGGCATGATGTGCGCAGTGCTCGGGGTGAAGGACCCAGCGGCGCTGCCCGCAGCCATCGATCTCGGCATCGGCATGCAACTCACCAACATCAGCCGCGATGTTCGCGAAGACGCCCACAAGGATCGGGCCTACGTGCCCGCCGCGCGCTTGCGGGCAGCCGGTCTCAATGCTGCCATGTTTGTCGACGACGTCGTCGCCGCCCGCGCCGACCACGCCCCCGTCGCCGTCGTCGTCAAAGACCTCCTCGCCCTCGCCGAGCGCTACTACGCGTCCGCCGATGCCGGCATGCGCTTCATCCCCTGGCGTTCGCGGTTGGCGATTCTGGTGGCCGGGCGCGTGTACCGGGCCATCGGCCGCAAGCTGCTGCGCACCCGGGGTGGCGACGCCCTCCAGGGCCGGGTGTCGACGACGTTGCTCGAGAAATTGGCCCAGGTGGTGGTGGCGGTGGGCGCATTCGCCCGCCTCGCGTTCGCCCCGCCGCGAGCCCACGACGGAACCCTCCACGCGACGTTGCGCGGCCTGCCGGGCACCGCCGGGCCCGACCCTGTGCCCCCCCTTCCCTCGGCCTCCGGGGCTGGCGCCTGATCCGCTTCCTGACCTAGGGTCCAGACCCATCGGCTGGCTGCGTCGTTTGCAGGCCCGCACGATTGCCTTCCCGAGGTCTCCATGAACCGCTCCCCATCTCGCGTGGCTGCCGCCGTCGCCGCCTGCGCCCTCGTTGTCATGGCCGCCGCTTGCGGCTCCGATGCCCCGGACCCGGCTACGACGACGACCAAAGCCCCCGACGCCACCGCGCCGGGGAAGCAGGGCGAACAGCCGCCAGTGCCGCCCGAGAAGGCGCCGTCCCCCTCCAAGCGCATCGAGGTCCTCGAAGACCTCGACACCTCCCTCGCCTCGTTCTTCGCCGCCTCCCAACAACAAAGAATCTACCTTCAAGTAGATAAGCCGCTCTACAAGCCGTCAGAGACCATCTGGGTGCGGGTGTGGGACCTGAAGGCCCGGGACCTGAGCGGCGCCGGCAACGGCATCTCGCTGTTGCAGCTCATCTCGCCCAAGGGGGCCGCCGTCGTCGAGAAGCGCCTGCAGACCACGGGCGGGTATGCGACCGCCGAGGTCGACCTCCCCGCCGAAGTGAACGGCGGCGAGTACACCCTGCGCTGGCAGGCCCCCGACGGCGTGGTGGGTGAGCGGCCCCTGGTGGTGAGCCGCTACGAGGCGCCGCGCATCAAGAAGAAGCTGGAGTTTGCCCGCAAGGCCTACGGCGAAAACGACGTCGTCACCGCCACCCTGGAGCTCAAGCGCCCCACCGGTGAGCCCCTGGCGAACCTCGCGGTCACGGCGATGCTGCGCCTCGACGGTGTGGAGTTGCCGCGCGTCAGCCTGACCACCAACGCCGAAGGCGGCGCCCTGGTGAAGGTTCCCCTGCCGGCCACCATCGCCGTCGGCGACGGGCTGTTGACGGTCCTCGTCGACGACGGCGGCACCACCGAGAGCATCAGCAAGGCCGTGCCCATCATCATGAAGCGCATGCAGCTGTCGTTCTTCCCCGAGGGCGGGTCCCTCGTGACCGGGTTGCCAAGCCGCGTCTACTTCGAGGCCAAGACCCCGCTGGGCAAGCCTGCCGACGTCGCTGGCGAGGTCATCGACGACCAGGGGCAGGTGGTGTCGCAATTCGAATCGTACAAGGAGGGCCTCGGTCGCTTCGTCATGAGCCCCGCCGTTGGCCGCACCTACAGCGCGCGCATCACCAAGCCCGAAGGCATCATCGACACCATCATGCTGCCGGCGTCGAAGGACGAGGGCTGCGTGCTGCGCACCTTCGACGACCTCGACGGTCAGCGTGGCTCCCTCATGGCGAGCGTGACCTGTACGGCGGACCAGAAGGTCAAGGTCATCGCCACCGTCCGCGACAATGTCGTCGATCAGGCGGGCCTCGATCTCAAGCGCGGTCAGCCTGGCGTGGTCGAGCTCAAGGGCAAAGACGCCCTGGCGTCGGCGATGGGTGTGGCGCGGGTGACGGTATTCTCCGAGGCCAGGGTCCCCGTCGCCGAGCGGCTGGTCTTTCAGAACCGCCGGGCCCGGCTGGGCGTGAAGGTCAAACCCCTCAAGGAACGCCACGCGCCCCGCGATCAGGTGGCCCTGCAGGTGACGACGACGACCCCCGATGGCAAGCCGGTGTCGGCGGAGTTGGCCATGGCCGTGGTCGACGACACCGTCATCTCCTTCGCCGACGACAAGACCGGGCATATGCTGTCCCGCCTGTATCTCGAGCCCGAACTGCCCGGCACCGTCGAGGAGCCCAACCTCTTTTTCGACCTCACCGACGAGAAGAGCGCCCTCGCCCTCGAGCTGTTGATGGGGACCCGCGGCTGGCGCACGTTTGCCTGGTCCGACGCCCTCGCTCGTGGCGGGCGGCAGTCCCTGAAAGACCGCAGCGTCCGCAAGGGAGCGGCCATTGCCGTCGCCGAAGACGATGGCAACGCCGACGCGGTTCCCCAGGCGATGCCGGCCGCGGCACCGGCGCCGGCCATGAACGAGGACATGGAGGGTGGTGCGCCGCCTCCGGTTGACGAACCGGTCCCGCCCGACGCCATGGCCAAGGCCATGCAACCCCGGGAAATGCCCATGGGGGCCAGGCCGGCGGCGATGCCGCCACCTCCCGGGGGCCCCATGAAGCAAGAGGCCCAGATGCCCGAGCGTGAAGAAGCACGGGCCCGCAACAATCGCCTTGTCGCCGGAGAGCCGCCGATGGGCAAGCTCCGCGCCGACATGGGGGACTTCAAGAACGAGAAGAAGAAGGCCGCTGGCAAGATGGACATGGCCAGGGACAAGGATTGGGATGCCGCCGGCGCCGGTGTGGGCGCCATCGGCGGTCTGGCTGCCCGTGAAGCCATGGCCGACGAGGTGCAGCCCATGGGGCGCGCTCGGCGAATGGCGCCGCCGCCTCCCGTCGAACTCGCCGTCGCCCGGGTTTTCCCGGCGCCCAACTACGGCGGTCCTCCTCCCGCCGTCCGCACGGACTTCCGCGAGACCATCCAGTGGGTGCCCCAGGTGAAGACCGGCAACGATGGCACCACGGTCGTCACGTTCTACCTGTCTGACGCCGTCACCTCGTTCCGCGTCTTCACCGAGGGCGTCGGCGCCGGCCGTGCCGGCCGCGACGAGACGGTCTTTGACTCGAAGCTGCCGTTTTCGATGTCCGTCAAGCTGCCCATCGAGGTCAGCGCCGGCGACCGCATCGACGTGCCCCTCACCCTCACCAACGAGAGCGATGACGCCGTCGACGTCGACGTCCGCGCCACCTTTGGCAGCCTGGTGACCCTGAAGGGAGACCCGGGCGGCACCAAGACCCTGCAGAAGCAGGGCCGCGACGCCATGTTCTACAGCCTCGACGTCAGCGGCCTGCAGGGCACGTCGACGGTGTCATTTGCCGCCGAGGGCAGCGGCCTGAAGGATGAGTTCGAGCGCACGCTGACGGTGGTGCCCCGTGGCTTCCCCATTGAGCAGGCCTTCTCGGGCACTGTCAAAGACAAGGTGGTGCACACCGTCGACACCGGCGCCGCCGTGGCCGGCACCATCGACGGCGTCATCCGCCTGTATCCGTCGCCGACGGCCACCTTGCTGTCAGGCCTTGAGGGCATGTTGCGGGAGCCCAGCGGTTGCTTCGAGCAGACGTCGTCGACGAACTACCCAAACGTCATGATCGCCAGCTACCTGGAGCGCAACAACATCGCGGCCCCCGCCATCAGCGAGCGGGCCAAGCAGTTGATGGACTCGGGCTACAAGAAGCTCGTCGGCTTCGAGACCAAAGAGAAGGGCTACGAGTGGTTCGGCGGCGCCCCCGGCCACGAGGCCCTGACGGCCTACGGCCTCCTCGAATTCATCGACATGGGCAGCGTCTACGGCGGCGTCGACCAGGCCATGGTCACCCGCACCGCCGACTGGTTGAAGAAGCGCCGTGACGGCAAGGGTGGCTACAGCCGCAACAACCGCGCCCTCGACTCCTTCGGCGGCGCCAGCGTCGACGTCACCAACGCCTACATCACCTACGCCCTGACGGAAGCCAAGACCGGGGGCATCGACACCGAGATTGCTGCCGAGCAGAAGCGCGCCGACAGCACCGCCGACGCCTACCAACTGGCCCTCGCCACCAACACCCTCTTCAACGCCGGCAAGACCACCCAGGGCGAGGCTGCGGCGAAGAAGCTGGCCGCCATGCAGGACGCGTCGGGGGCGTTCACCAAGGCCGAACAGAGCATCACCCGCTCGGGTGGCATGAACCTCCACCTCGAGACCACGGCCCTGGCGGTCATGGCCTTGCTGAAGAGCGAGAGCCACTTCCCCGAGGAGACCCGCAAGGCCCTGGAATGGATGATGGGCAACCGGGGCATGTACGGGCAGTGGGGGGCCACCCAGGCCACGGTGCTCTCCCTGAAGGCCTTCCTCGCCTACATCGAGGCCACCAAGAAGACCCAGGGCCCGGGCTCCGTCATCGTCCAGGTGAATGGCACCGTCTTCAAGACCGTGAACTACGAGGCTGGTCACAAAGACCCCATCGTCGTCGACGGCCTCGGCGCGGTCCTGAAGGCTGGCAGCAACGAAGTGAAAATCCTCGTCGATGGTGCCGATGCCCTGCCGTACACCTTCGGCGTCGCCTATCGCTCGGCGAAGCCGGCCTCGTCGCCCGACGCCGTCGTCGACCTCAAGGTCAGCGCCGACAAGACCACCGTGAAGATGGGCGAGCCTGTCCGCCTCACCGCCGTCGTCAGCAACAAGACCCAGACCGGCCAGCCCATGACCCTGGCCCGCGTCGGCATCCCCGGTGGTCTGTCGTCCCAGGACTGGCAACTCAAGAAGCTGCGCGAGGACGGCAAGATCGCGTTTTACGAAACCCGTGCCCGCGAGGTGATTCTGTACTTCCGCGACCTCGCTCCCGGGGCCGTGCACACCATCCCCATCGACCTCGTGGCCCAGGTGCCGGGCAGCTACGAAGCGCCCGCGTCACAGGCGTACCTCTATTACACCGATGACCTGAAGACCTGGGCCGACCCCGTCCACGTCGACGTCACCCACTGAGCGAGACCGAGGTCCGGTTCGCTTCGTCGCTGACAAACGACGAAGTTCGGTACTTCTTCGGCTGGCGCCGAAGAAGTACCGAACTTGGACGTTGACTCCGGCGGGGATCGTCGTCGACGATGCCCGCCGTGAGACTCGGCGTAGACTTCGGCACCACCCGCACCCTCGTCGCCTGTGTCGACCGTGGGAACTTTCCCGTGGTCTCCTTCACCGATGGTGCTGGCGACGTTCACGACCACATCCCGTCCGTCGCTGCCGAGGTTGATGGCCGCGTCGTCTACGGCCACGACGCCCTCGCCGCTGCCGAACTCGGTGCCCCCATGGTGCGCTCCTTCAAGCGCTTGCTGGCGGCCCCCGACGTCACCGGCGACCTTCCGGTGGTCGTTGGTTCCGTCACGTTGCCCCTGCTGCAGCTGCTGACGGAGTTTCTGACGTCGGTGCGCGAGTCCCTGTGGTCATCGTCCAATGCGCCGCGCAAGAAGCCTGATCGGGTCCTCGACGCCGTTGTCGCCGTCCCCGCCCATGCCCACGGCGCCCAGCGCTATCTCACCCTCGAGGCTTTTCGGCGGGCGGGCTTTCACGTCACCGCCATGATCCATGAGCCCTCCGCCGCGGGCTTCGAATACACCCACCGTCAGCCAAAGACCGTCAGCGCCCGACGCACCCGCGTCGTCGTCTATGACCTCGGCGGCGGCACCTTTGACGCCTCGCTGGTGCGCGTCGATGCCGCCCACCACGAGGTCCTCGCCACCGCGGGCCTCAACCGCACGGGGGGCGACGACTTCGACGAGGCCCTGCTTGGCTGCGCCCTCAAGGTTGCCAAGCTCGACGGAGCGACCTTGTCGCCGACGGGGCGCCTGCGCCTCCTCGACCGGTGCCGCGAGGCCAAGGAGCGCCTCACGCCCCAGGCCAAGCGCCTGCCCATCGATCTGCACGACTGCGGCGTCGAGGGGGCGTTCATGCTCTCCAGCGTTGATGTGCCCATCGACGCCTTCACCGCCGCCGTCGAACCCCTGGTGGCCCAGACCATCGCCGCCATGGAGCCCATTGTCGGCGCCCTCGACGACAAAGACGCCCTGACCGACATCGCCGGCATCTACCTGGTGGGCGGTCAAAGCGGTCTGCCCCTGGTGCCGCGCCTGCTCAAAGAGCGCTTCGGTCGTCGTGTGCACCGCTCGCCCTATCCGGCGGCGTCGGTGGCCATCGGCCTCGCCATCGCCGCCAGCGACGAGCTCGGCTTCTCTTTGAGCGATCGCTTTTCCCGCTGCTTCGGCGTGTTTCGCGAGGGCAACGCCGGCCAACGCCTGCGCTTTGACCCGATCTTCGTGCCGTCGACGACGTTGCCGCGCCACGGCAGCGCCATCGAAGTGGTTCGTCGCTATCGGGCGGTCCACAACGTCGGCCACTACCGCTTCGTCGAATGCACCCGCCTCGACGACGGCGGCGATCCCAGCGGCGACGTGGTCCCGTTTGGCGATGTTGTCTTTGCCTTCGACCCGGCGGCGCGCACCCACAAGAACGCGGCCTCGGTTCCCGTCGTTCGCCTCGGCAACGGCCCCGAGATCGAGGAGCGCTACACCATCGACGACAGCGGCGTCGTGTCCGTCGTCATCGCCGACGTGGGCAACGGCCCGGGCGCTGGCTACAGCCGTCGCTTCTCGCTGGGTGTCTCGAGCGGTTGATGGTCCCGGTCCGTCGACACCTCCCTGGGGGCGAGGTGGTTGAAGTGCCGTCCCGCCGACGATAGCTCGACCCTTGTTCTGTCTCTGCCGTTTCCCAGGGGATTGCCCATGCACACCGCTCCACGTCTCATCGTCGCCGTCACCCTTGCTGTGGGTCTGGCCGGTTGCAGCAAAGAGGCGCCACCGCCGCCGTCGGCGGTGCCCGCGACGGTGCCCGCGACGCCTCCGCCCGTTGCACCCGTTGCACCCGCTGCGCCCGCCGGTGTCCTTGGCGCCGTCGTGCACCCCGCTGACAATCCCACGAGCCCCGAGAAGGTGGCCCTCGGTCACCAGTTGTTCTTCGACGCCCGCCTCAGCGTCGACGGCTCGGCCTCCTGCTACTCGTGCCACCTGAACGAAGACGGCAACGGCGGCCACGACGCCACGGCGATGGGTCCCGGCGCCAAGAAGCTGCCCCGCCACAGCCCCGTCATCTGGAACGTCGGCTTCTTGCCCGTGCACTATTGGGACGGCCGCGCTCCCAGTCTTGAGGCCCAGGCCACGGGCGCCTGGTCGGGGGGCAACATGGGGGTCGGCAAGGAGAACCTCGACAAGAAGGCCAAGGAACTCGAGGCCATCGCCGGCTACAAGACGGCCTTCGACAAGGCCTTCCCCGGCGAAGGCGTCACCGCCGCCACCGTCGTCAAGGCCCTGTCGGCGTACGAGCGCACCCTCATCTGCGACAACACGGCCTTCGACCGGCACACCAAGGGCGATGCGACGGCCCTCAGCGACCAGCAGAAGCGGGGCCTCGACCTCTTCCAGGGCAAGGCCGGTTGCGTTGCCTGCCACATGCCGCCGTTCTTCTCGGCGGCCTACGCGAGCCCCACGGGGGCCTTCTTCAACGTCGGCATCGGCACCGCCGGCAAGGCCGAAGCCGACGTCGACGTGGGCCGCATGTCGGTCACCAAGCTCGACACCGATTGGGCGGCCTTCAAGGTCCCGAGCCTGCGCAACATCAGCAAGAGCGCGCCCTACTTCCACGACGGCTCCGTCGCCACCCTCGCTGACGCCGTCAAGCTGATGGCCAGCGGCGGCATCAAGAACAAGAACCTCACCCCGCTGATGACCGACAAGAAGCTGAGCGACGCCGAGCAGGCAGACATCGTGGCCTTCCTCGGTGGCCTCGACTGCGGCGCGTCCCTCGACAAGCCCACGCTGCCCTGAACGGCTTCGTCGTCGTCACCGACCACAGAAACAGGCGGTCGACGGGATGCCCGTTGACCGCCTGTTCTCGTCTGACCCGTGACACTGTCAGGGCAGGGGGAACCTGGGCACCACCGGATGGATGCGGCTGGTGACCTCGTAGTGGATGGTCCCCATCCACGACGCCAACTGTTCGGCCGACACCCGTTCGTCGCCGTCATCGCCCAGCAGCGTCGCCACGGTGCCCGGGCGGGCGCGGTCGACGTCGGTGACGTCCACCATGATCATGTTCATGCACACCCGCCCGCGCACGGGACAGCGAACGCCGTCGACGATGACGTGGCCGACGTTGCTCAGGCGCCGATCGTAGCCCTCGTGGTAGCCAACGGGAATGATGGCGATGCGCGAGGCATGGGTGGCCCGGTAGGTGCGTCCGTAGCCGACGTAGCCGCCGGCGGGGACGTCCTTCACCTGGGTGAGGCGGGCGCGCCAGGACATGACGGGCGAAAGCGTTGGGACATCGTCGTCGTCGCTGTCGGCGGTGACGTCGACGACGGCCTGGGGCGGGCGGGTGCCGCGATCCCGCAGGCGCTGCTCCATCCAGGCGGCCTGGGTCTCGCGCGACGGCCACAACCCGTAGGCGGCGATGCCCACCCGCACGAGGTCACCGTGGGTCCGGGCGTCGAGCAGCGTCGCCGCCGAGTTGGCCGAGTGGCACACGGGGGCCGGTACGCCAGCCGCGATCAGGGCCTCCCGCGCCTCCTCCAGCCGACGACGCTGGGTGTCGGCGAAGCGGTGATCGGTGGTGTCTTCGATGTCGGCATAGTGGGTGGTGACGCCTTCGACGACGACGCCGTCCACAGCGCTGGCAGCGACGGCGAAGGCAGCGACGTCGCCGACGGCCAGCCCCTGCCGATGGGTGCCGGTCTCGACCTTCAGGTGCAGGGGCGTGACCACGCAGGCAGCGACGGACAAAGCCCCCAGCGCGCGGACGACGTCCAGGTCGGTGACGACGGTGCGGGCCCGGGCATCGACGATGGTGCTCGCCTGAAACGGCAGCAGGGGACCGCAGCTGTACAGGGGCAGGGTGGCCTGCGTGGTCCCCGCCAGGGCGGCCCGAACCGCCCGTGCTTCGTCGGCGCTGTTGACGATCAGCCAGTCCACCAGGGGGGCGATGACCGGCACGACCGCCCCCAGCCCGTGACCGTAGGCGTCGGCCTTGACGACCACCCCCAGCCGGGGGCCCCGGCCGAGCCGTCGTCTCAAGGTGGCCATGTTGTGACGCAGCGCACGGACGTCGATATCGAGCCAGGTGGCCGACCGGGCGCGATTGTCGTCCAGGACGGCGTCAGCATGCGGAATTACGTCGTGGTCGGCCACAGGAACCTCCGGGACGGACAGGTCCCGGCAGCAGCAACCACCGGATCTGTCCTACATTTCCCCATCGGTCGATCGTGCGGGCAGCCGAAACCACCTCGGGGCACCACGCGATACTCCCAGCGGAACGGGAAGCAACCTGTCGGAGGCCATCATGAGCATTCAAGCAAGCAGCAACGTCGGCGCCAGCGCACTCAATCGCCTCCTCGTGGATCGTGGCGACCAGGCCATCCCGGGCCTCGAAAAGTGTGCCCCCGGCGAGGTCAAAGCCCTCCAGGACGGCCTGGCCAAGTTCGACGAGTTCGCCAAGGAAAACTCCAGCAATCCCGTGTTCGGCGCCATCGCCAACAGCGAGGCCATGAAGTTCCTCCGGGACCTCGCAAAGACTGTCAGCACCAACGCTGATCCCGCGGCAGCCCCCCAGAACGCCGAACCCGTCTTCACGGGCATGTGTGGCGGCGGCGCTCGTCCTCCGGCGCCCCCTCCGGCCCCTCCTCCGGCTCCGGCTCCTCCCCAGGCGCCCCCTGCGGCCCAGACGCCTCCGCCCGCCGCTCAGCCCCCCGTGGTGGCTCAGCCTCCTGCGGCGCCCCCGGTGAACGTGGCCCCTCCCGCCACCAAGCCCGACCCCATCTCGCCGACGCCCCCGAGCCCTGTCGCTCTTGGTGGCAACGCCCAGGCCCTCGGTGCCGGCGTTGGCGGCGTCAACGCCACCCCCGCGGCCTCGACGGCCGGTGGTGCGACACCGGCAGCGTCGACTGCCGCTGCCCCCGACGGTCAGCTCGACATCAACGGCATCGCCCAGGCCTTCGGCTCGCGCTTCGCCCAGATGATGCAGCAGAATCCCCTGGCGGCCATGTTGGCCATGGGCGCCCTCGGCAGCGTCCTCGGCAGCGGCGGCTTCAACCCCCTGCAGCTCAACGGGGCCAACAACGGCGCCCAGGCAGCGGCGGGCGGCCCCCAGGCCCTGGCCAGCAGCGGCGGCACCAACCAGACCGTGGCACCTCCGGCGTCGGCGACCCCGGGCACCGGCAATGCTGAACTCGACGCCATGGTGGGCGCCGGCGGCAAGGGCATGATGTTCGAAGACAAAGTCGCCATGATGATGTGCCAGATCGTCAAGAAGATGCAGGAAGACATCGAGAAGCGCCTCGAGAAGCTGAAGGCCCAGGCCGAAGCCGCGGACAAGGAAAAAGAGGGCGGCGGTGGCGGCGGCGGCGGCTTCCTCGGCGGCCTGATGGGCGGCGGCGGCGGCGGCGGCGGCGGGATGCTCGGCAGCATCCTCGGCATGGCCGGCAACATGATCATGCCCGGTATCGGCGGCATCGTCGGCGGCATGGCGGGCAACATGCTCGGCGGCGCCATGGGCGGTGGTGGCGGCGGCGGCGGCGCCGGCGGCGCTGGCGGCGGTGCTGGCGGCGGCGCTGGTGGTGCAGCCGGCTCGGGCGGCGGTCAGGAGAGCCGCAACATCGAGTTCGAGATGCTGAAGAACGAGATGCAGAAGCTCAGCCAGATGCAGCAGGCCTTCTCCGGTGTGTTGAACGCGATGAACGAGACGGCGATGAACGCCATCCGCAAGATCGGTTCCTGAATCGGTTCCTGAACCAACCGACGCGGGTCGGACAGCAACGCGGCGCCACGGCGCCGCGTTGTCGTTGGTGGGCAGCTGTGTCGGGGTGCGCCCCTTGTGCCCGGGTTTGTGTTTGGGCGCAGCCATCGGTGAGACTGCCCTCTCGTCAGAAGTGTCTCGGTGCCAACCGAAGCACGTCAGAGGTCTTCGGCGCCTGCCGAAGCGTAGAGGCTCCTTCCCCTGTCGAGGGAGCATTATCCTGGTTCTTCGTTCGCCCCCGCAGCAGAGGACGTCGTCATGGCCGGCCCGCCCAAGAAACCCGCCTCGTCAGCTCCGGTTCGAGGTCGTCCCCAGACCGCGCCTCCTGCTCGTGGAGGTGGGGCCCCGCCCGCCAACACCCGCGACGCCCGCACGGTGTCCCTCGAGGCTGGCCGCGCCCTCCAGCGCACGCTGGATGCGGCTCCCAGTGCCGCCGTCGCCGTCAAGGCCGAGAGCGCCACCCGTCGGACCGCCGACACGGCGCTCGCCGCTGCAGGCACCATCACACTGTCCATCGCGGCGCTGCCCATCGGCGCCGACCTGGTGGCCCGTCGCCTGGAAGAGCTCCGCAAGCTCATCTCCATGACCGAGCCCCGGGTGCGGGCGCCGGTGGAAGCTGGCGACGAGGTCGAGGTCGACATCCTCGGCTACGTCGACGGCAAGGTCTTTTTGGCCCAGCAAAGCGCCTGGCTCGACGTGCGCCCCAATGTGTTTCTGCCCGGGCTCCTGGAGGCGATGGTCGGGCTGACGCCGCCCGAGAGCGCCGTGTTTCAGTTGCGGATCCCCGAGCACTACCCGGTGGCCGAGCAGCGGGGCAAGGTGGCCGCCTTCGCCGTCACCATCCGCCGGGCCCGTCGTCGGGTGCTCCCCGACGTCGACGATCCCATCTTCATCCAGCTCACCGGCCGCAAGGTGAAAACCCGCGCCGAACTCGAGGCCAAGCTCGCCGACGAACTCGCCGAGGAGCGGGGGCGTCTGTGCGTCGACGAGGCCAAGGTCGGCCTGCTGCGCAGCCTGTACGTGGCCATCGGCGTCAACGACGCGGTGCCCGATGACCTGGTCGACGAAGAACTGCGCAAGCGGTGGAAGGCCCACATCGGCGATGCCATGGCGCTGCAAGGCGTCGCGATGGACGACCAGAAGAAGTCGCTGGCGGAGTTTTCGACGGCCCATATGCGCGCCGAGTCCCGCCGGACGGTGTGGGAGCAGCGCTGCCTGGAGGCCGTCGCCGACGCCCACGGCCTCGAAGCCACCGAGAGCGAAGTCCACAAGATCATCACCGAGCTGTCGCCGGACATCCGCCGCGGCGACGTCGAAAGCGTGCTCTACCAGCACGCGGCCATCTCCAAGGACATCGTCAAGAATCTGCGCCTGCACCGGGCGCTGCTGATCCTGCTGGCCAAAGCCACCGTAACCTTCGACGCCACCCCGGTGCCCGAGAACCGGATCATCCTGCAGCCCCTGCCCATCGCGGGCAGCGGCAGCAGCGCGGGCAGCGGCGCCCCAAAGACGTCCGGGGAGATGACGGCCGCCCGCGGGCTCAAGCGACCCCCGCCCCGGGCCGGGTAGGGCCAGATCTCGCTGGCCTGCCTTTCGTTTCCACGGGCGAGGTGCTTTGACCCGTTCGTCCGCTGGTGAGTTCTTGACGATGTGCTTTCGCCCCCTGTTTTCCGAGGATACAAGACGGTAACCCGTCGACGACGATGCTTTGTTTCCGCTGTGGCTCCTATACTGCTGACGATGCACCCAAGTGCACCGTGTGTGGCCAGGATTTGCGGGACCCCCAAAAGAAGGTCTCCACCGGGCAGCATGCGGCACTCATCTTCATTCCCGGCGAGCTCATCGCCGGCCGCTACAAGATCCTCGAGCAACTCGGGACCGGCGGCGTCGGCGCCGTCTACCGCGCCCGCGACACCGAGGTCGACGTCGACGTCGCGCTGAAGGGCATCTCGCCCAACCTGCTGCAGACCGACGAAGAGCAGAAGCAATTCAGCAAGGCCATCAAGGCCGCCCGCAAGCTCCAGCACCACAACATCGTCCGCATCTACGACGAGGGGCAGCACCAGCAGCCCAACCGGCGCTTCTTCACGATGAAGCTGCTGGAGGGCCTCACCCTCAGAAAGATCATCCGGCTGCGGCACGACAAGGGTCAGGCGTTCTCGCCCGAGGAGATCATCCCGATCTTCCAGCAGTTGGCGTCGGCCCTCGACTACGCCCACAAGCAGACGTGGCACGGCGACCTCAAGCCCGAAAACATCATTGTTTTGCCGGACCTGCTGAAGGTCACCGACTTCAACCTGGTGAAGGGCTTGCCGCTGAAGCCGTTCCTCGGCATCGCCAAGAGCCGCAGTAAGGGGTTTCCCTACATTGCCCCCGAGCTCCGGGTGGAAGCCCAGAGCATCGACGGTCGCGTCGACATCTACTCCCTCGGCGTCATCCTCGGGGAAATGCTGACGGGCCTCGTCTACGAGGGGCACTTCTCGCGGGCGTTTACTGCTGCCCTGGAACAGTTGCCGACCCGCCTCGACGGCCTCGTTCGACGGGCCCTGGCCGAGCACCCCGACGGCCGCTTCGCCAAAGCGTCGGAGATGGTGAAGGAGGTCGAGGGCGCCCTTGCCGCCATGGGCAATACGCCCCTGCCGCCGCCGGTGGCCGTCGCCAAAGAAGGGCTGTCGCTGCTGCCCAAGCCGGCCTCGCTGATTCCGGTGCGGGCCCCCGTGCCGCCGCCGCTGCCGCCGCCGGAAGAGACCAACCCGTCCCAGTCATCGGTGGCGCCGGGCAAAGTCCCCATCAAGAAGAACGTCGAGGACGACGAGAGCTTGATGGAACTCGGTCAGAGCCAGGTGTTGCTGTTGGCCAGTGCCATCCACCAGGCCAAGGCTGGCATCGTCGCCGAGGCCGACCATCTCGACGACACGGCCAATGGGTCCAGCCTTGATTCAGGCCTCGATTCGGGGCTCGACTCCGGCGTTGACTCCGCCGTCGATTCGGCGCTGGACTCGAGCCCGGGTTTCGATGGCGACTCCGGCATCTCGTCAGTTGAGGCCGAAGTGCGTCGCCTGGACGCCATCCTGGGCGCGAACCCCGACGACACCATCGACGACCCCACCCAACGCGGGGCTCCCGACGACGTCGACACCAACCCTGGCGCCCGCCCGGGCAAAAAGGGCAAGGGCAAGAAGGATCGCCACGCCCGGCGGGGGCTGGTCTCCTCGGGTGAGCGTCCCCCGCGACCCGACGAACTCCTCGAAGCCATCTATTCCGACGAGGGCGACAACCGCCTCATCCCGCCTCCCCTCCCCGACGATGGGGCCCTGGGCGACGAGAGCTTCGACAGCCGTTTCGCTTTGCCTGGCGACGACGAAGCACCCACCGACCATCGTGGTCCCCGTCAAGGGCGGGCCCCGGTGCCCCAGCAGTCGAGCGAGCCCTCGACCCGATCGGAGGTCGCCTCCGGTCCGTCGTCGTCGGCCCCTGGCGCCCGCGTCTCGGACCTCGGGGACCTGTCGGTCTCGGGCCTCGACAGCACCGTCGGCGCTCGCAGCGGTCGCACCCTGGGCAGCCTCGCCGACGAATTCCCGTCCCAGGAATCCACCGCCGACGGCCAGGGCGCTGCCGAAGCGTTGGGCTTGTCGTCCGACGAGCCGATGGACTCCACGTCGACGTCGTCGCCCACCCGGCGGCCGACCACCGACGGTGGCCTCGCCATTCATGACGCCCTGACGGCCCTCAAGCGCCACCCGCGGCCCGACCTCGTCGAGGACGAAGCCCTGCGGGACGCCCTCACGCGGACGGCCGGCACCGGCGTCGACAAGAAGGGGCTCCACGAGCCGCCGGCCCTGCCGCCCGCCCTTGGCCCCGACGAGGACGACGACTCCCTCAACGCCACCAACACCATGCACCGCGGGCCAGTTGTCGGCGACGACATGCTGCCGCCCCCCGTGGTGGCGCCAACGTTGCGACCGGTGTCACCGCCACGCAAGCCGGCGCCGTCGAGCGGGCCGAGCCCCTTTGCCGTCGCAGCCATCGTCGGCGTCGTCGTGTTGTTGGTGCTGCTGGCCGGGCGCCAGGTGCTCAAGGGCAGCGGCGACGGCGACGACGGCGCGGTCGTCACCTTGCAGCCGTCGCCACCGCCGGCGCCGGTTGAGGTGGCGCCGCCGCCATCGCCCGTGCCGTCGCCGGAGCCAACGCCACCACCAGACGTTGTGCCACCACCGTCGGTCGGGCCGCCCGCGCCGCCGACGGCCACCGAACTCGCCGCTGCCGAAGCCAAGCTCGCCAGGGAGCGTGAAGAGGCCGAGGTGCGGGCCCGTGAGGAGATGGAACGTCGCGAGGCCGCTCTGCTGGCCGCCCGGCCGACGCCGACGCCGACGCCATCCCCGGCACCAGCGCCGACACCGACGCCTGCGCCTGCGCCGTCACCTGCACCTGCGCCGGCACCAGCCCCCGTGGTGGTCGCCGTGGCCGAGGCCGGGACGTGCCCTGCGGCCATGGCCACCATCGATGCGGGCTCCTTTACCTTTGGCTCATCGGGCTCAGACCCCATGCGCAACTTTGGCGAACTCGATGCCAAGGGCGTCGAGCTCAAGAAGTTCTGCATCGACTACTACGAGGCGCCCAACGGTGCGAAGGCCCTGCCGACGACGGGGGTCTCGTGGACGGCGGCCAAGAGCGCGTGTGAGCGCTCGGGCAAGCGGCTGTGCACCGAGCAGGAATGGGAGAAGGCCTGCAAGGGCCCCGGCAGCAGCCGCTTCCCCTACGGCAACACCTTTGACGTCGACACCTGCAACACCGTCGACGCCGATGGCAAGGCCCGTCCCCTGGCGCGGGCCGCGGACTTCAAGAAGTGCCGCTCGGGCTACAAGGTCTACATGATGGGCGGCAACGCCGAGGAGTGGGTGGCCGATGCCGCTGGTGGTCAGCGGGTGGTCAAGGGCGGCGCTTCCGATCGACCGGACTTCGCGTCCCGCTGCTCGGCCCGACGCACCGTGGCCCCCAAGGCGGCCTCGGGCATGCTCGGCTATCGCTGCTGCGCCGACCTGCAGTAGGGACCGTCGTCGCTGCCCCAGTGGCCATCACGGCGAAGCCCCCGCTGGAGCAGTGCTCCCCGGGGGCTTCGACATGTGGGGCACGCGCTCCAGCGTGGTCGCTCCAGCGCCGTTGCTCCGCGCCGTTGCTCCGCGCCGTCGCTCCAGCACTAGAACGACCAGTCGGCGAAGAGCTTGCGCTTGAAGGCCTCGAACTCTTCGATTTGCTCGTGGGGGTTGTGGTCGACGTTGCGCGCCGCCATGTCGCCCAGCCGCAGATTGATGGCCCGCAACCGCCCCGCCAACACCGCCGCCAGGGCGAACATGAGCTTGTAGGCGACGGCCGGTTCGCGAGCGAGGAGCTCGTTGAGCTCCGTCGACGTCACCCGCAGGATGGTGGCCTCGGGCGACGTCACCACCGCCTGGGCGCTGCGCTGCTCGCGGGTGAGCAACGACATCTCACCGACGACGGCGCCCGTGCCGTGGACGGCCAGGGAATGGGTCGAGCCATCGGGCAGCCGCTTGCGGATGTCGACCTCGCCGATGGCGACGAGAAACAGGGCGCTTGGGTCGTCGCCCTCGTGAAAGAGGGTGTCGCCCTTCCGATAGAGCTCGCGGCGCGAGATCATGAAGAGCTCGCGGGCTTCACTCTCGGAGAGTTCTTTGCCGATGATCGACTTGAGCCAGGTGTGGTGGGAGATTTCCACGGGGCCTCCATTGGGCTGAGGGGCGTGCTGGGCGTGCTGGGCGTGACGGGGATTCATGACAGACCTCGCAGCACGCGGGCTTTGCCGACGCGGCCGATGGCGACGATGAAGGCGGCGGTGCGCAACGAGATCTTCTTCTCGGTGGCGACACGCCAGATGGTGTCGAAGGCCTTGACCATGCGGCGCTCCAACTTGTCGTTCACCTCTTCTTCGGTCCAGGTGAAGTTCTGCAGGTTCTGCACCCACTCGAAGTACGACACCGTCACGCCGCCAGCGTTGGCGTAGATGTCGGGGACGATGATGACGCCCTTTTCATGGAGGATGGCGTCGGCTTCGGGGGTGGTGGGAGCGTTGGCGCCCTCGACGACGAAGCGGGCGCGGATGTCGCGGGCGTTGTCGCGGGTGATGACGCCGCCGAGGGCCGCCGGCACCAGCACGTCGACGTCCTCGAGGAGGACGGCGCTGGCATCTTTGAGGGGCAGACCGCCGTCGAAGCCGTGGATGCCGCTGTGCTTCTTGGTCCAGGCGATGGCCCGCTCGACGTCGATGCCCTCGACGTTGCGGTAGGCGCCGCTGGCGTCGCCGATGGCCACGATGCGGGCCCCCATGGAGGCGAGGATCAACGCGGTCCAGGTGCCGACGTTGCCGAAGCCCTGCACGGCGACGGTGGCGCCGACGATGTCCTTGTTCATGGCGAGCAGGGCCTGGCGGGTGGCGATGGCGACGCCGCGACCCGTGGCGGCCTCACGCCCGAGGGAGCCGTAGAGGTCGACGGGCTTGCCGGTGACGATGCCCGGCGTGTGGCCGTGAATCTTCGAGTACTGGTCGTAGATCCACGCCATGTGCTGGGCATTGGTGTTGACGTCGGGGGCCGGGATGTCGCGCTGGGGGCCGATGATGTCGTGGATCTTGTCGACGAAGACGCGGGTCAGGCGCTCTTGCTCGGCCCGTGAGAGGTCTTTGGGCTCGACGGTGATGCCGCCCTTGGCGCCGCCAAAGGGGACGTCGATGACCGCAGTCTTCCAGGTCATCAACGACGCCAGCGCCTTCACCTCGTCGGGGTCCACGTGGGGGTGGTAGCGCAGGCCACCCTTCCAGGGCCCCCGGCTGTTGTCGTGCTGGACGCGATAGCCCTGAAAGGTGCGAACGTCGCCGTTGTCCATCTCGATGGTGAGGCCAACCTTGACCTCACGCTGGGGCGTCTCGAACAGCCGCACGATCGACGACGACAACTGCATGATGGACGCCGCGCGCCCGAAGTAGAGGTTCGTTGCCTCGAAAGCATTCATGCCCGAGCAACTACCACGCGGTCTTTCGCCGACGCCAACGTCTGTCGACGACGGACTGCGTCATGGCACATCGCGCGATGCGTCAACGTGATCGGGATGCGGCACCATCATGGTGCGTCGCCGACTACGCAGCGCCGTCACACCGACGGCGCTGATCTCTCGCTCAATGGCGGAAGTGGCGCTCACCCATCATGACCATGGCCATCCCGCGGGCGTCGGCGGCGGCGATGACGGCGTCGTCACGCTTGCTGCCACCGGGCTGGGCGACGGCGGTGACGCCAGCGTCGGCGAGGACGAGGAGGCCGTCGGCGAAGGGGAAGAAGGCATCGGAGCCGGCGGCGGAACCCGTGACGGTGTGACCATGCTCGGCGGCCTTGGAAACAGCGATGCGGGCGCTGTCGACGCGGCTGGTCTGGCCACCGCCGGCGCCGATCAGGTGGGCCACCCCGTCGTCGATGCGGGCCAGGGTGATGGCGTTGGACTTCACCGGCGCGCACAGGCGCCAGGCGAGGTCGAGGGCCGTCCACTCGTCCTCGGTGGGGGCGCGCTTGCTGACGACGGTGCCTTCGCGAACGGCGCGTGGCACTCCATCGTGCTGCTGCACGAGCATGCCGCCCGGGATGCTGCGGGTGGCGTGGTGGGGCAGGGCCAGGGTCACAAGGCCAGGCACCGCCAGCAAGCGGAGCTGGGCCTTCTTGGCGAGGATGGCGCGGGCTTCATCGCTGAAGCCGGGGGCGATGACGACCTCGAGGAAGGTGTCGGCCATGGCTTCGGCGCAGGCGGCGTCGACGTCGCTGGCGAAGGCCACGATGCCACCAAACGCGGACGTCGGATCACCGGCCTTGGCAAGGGCCCAGGCCGCGGCAGCGCTGGTGGCCCGGGCGGCGCCGCAAGGCGTGTTGTGCTTGATGACGACGGCGGCGCTGGCGGACGGGGCACCCTGCTTGTCGATGACGCAGCGGAGGGCGTAGATGGCGGCGTCGGCGTCGAGGAGGTTGTTGTAGCTGAGCTCTTTGCCCTGCAGGGGCTCGACGCTGGCGAGGTCGAGCTCATGGGACAACGTGGCCGTGCGGTAGACGGCCCCGTGCTGGTGGGGGTTCTCGCCGTAGCGCAGTGACGACGTGCGACGACCCACCAGGGGGTAGAGGGCGCCGAGGCCGCCAGCCACACAGGGCTCGCGACGGTCCTCGGGGAGCTCCATCTCGTGCTTCAGGGCCAGGCGGGCGGCGATGCCGGCGTCGTAGGCGGCGGTGCGGGCAAAGACCTTGAGGGCCAGGCGACGGCGCAGCGCGTGGGCCGTGCCACCGACGACGTCGAGGGCCACGATCAGGTCGGCGTAGTCGGCGGGGTCACACACGACGGTGACGGCGTCATGGTTCTTGGCTGCCGAGCGCAGCATCGAGGGGCCGCCGATGTCGATGTTCTCGATGAGCTCGTCCCAGGCGGCGTCGGCCTGGCCCGCGATCTTCTCGAAGGGGTAGAGGTTGACGACGACGAGGTCGATGGGCGCGATGTCGTGGGCCTTCATCTGGGCCAGGTGGCTGGAGTCGTCCCGCCGGCCGAGCAAGCCGCCGTGAATCTTCGGGTGCAGGGTCTTCACCCGGCCGTCGAGCATCTCGGGGAAGCCCGTGTGATCGGCGACCTCGGTGACCGTGACGCCGTGCTCCCGCAGGGTCTTGGCGGTACCCCCCGTCGACAGCACCTCGACCTTGGCGCGGACAAGGGCCGCCGCCAATTCGGCGAGGCCGCTCTTGTCAGAGACGGAGATCAGGGCGCGGCGGATGGGGATGACGTCGAGCATGTGACGTGGCTCGCATCGATGGGGCGCCGCGTCAACAAGTGGGACACCGGCCCACATCAGGCGGACAGGGCGTACGGCGCGTTGCAGCGCTTCGCCAAACCCGCCAGAAATCAAAAATGAGAGTCATTCGCACATTCCTGGTTGGCGTCGTCAGCGTCGGCCTGGGCCTTGGTCTGTCGGCATGTACCCGTGACGTCGCGATCACGGCTCCACACTCGGGCCCCGTCGCCACCGACCCATCGCTGGCAGTGCTGCCCCGGGACGCTCCGGCGGGCGCCATGCTCCTCGAGGAAAACGTGGGCCAGTTCGCCCCGAAGCTGCGGGCGGCCGCGACGTCACGACGTGGCGCGGTCTTGCTGGCGAGCGACGGGCTCTGGCTCAAGATGGCCACCGGCGCCATTCGACTGCGCCCCGAGGGCGGTGGGGTCGGGCCGGTCTCGTTTGACGGTCGGGTCACGGAACGACGCCATCGCCACCGCGCCGACGGCTCCTGGAAAGCCGTGCCGCTCTACACCCGTGCCACCGCCAGCGATGTCTGGCCGGGCAAGGACCTGGTGGTCCGTGACGCCGCTGGCCGCGTCGAATTCGACGTCGCCTTCGCTGCCAACGTGACGCGTCAGGCGTGTTTCGCCGTCGAGGGTGCCGACCGCGTCGTCGCCGAAGGAGAGGCGCTGCGGCTCGAAGTCGCTGGCAGCGCGGTCCGGCTGGAGGCACCGGTGGCGACCCTGGTGGGCGGTGCCGGGCAGGGGCTCGCGAGTCGCTTCGTCATCGACGGCGAGCGCCTGTGCCTGGAGGCTGCCGACGACGCGCCTGCCCTGCCGGCCATCATCGACCCCATCGTCACCTTCCTCGGCTACTTCGGCGGCAGCGGCCAGGAGCCCGGCAACCAGGAGCAGGCCCCCAAGCGCCACGCCCTTGATGCCGCCGGCAACATCCACCTGTCATTCCTGACGACGTCCGTTGACATGCCTTCAACCCCCGGGGCTTTCGGGCAGGTTCGCCTCGGCGATGTCGACATTGCCGTCATCAAGCTCTCGCCCGACGGGGCGACGGTCGTGTACTCGGCATTTCTCGGCGGTGCCCTCGCCGAGAACTTCGGCGCGCGAGCGGATCGGCCCATCGTCGTCGACAATGCCGGCCGCGCGGTGGTGACCGGCCTCGGCGCCGCCGACTTCCCCATCGTGGCGGGCCTGTCACCCATCCAGGGGGCCAACGACGCGACGCTGTCCCGGCTGAGCCTGGATGGCTCGACGCTGGAGGTGTCGACCTTCTTGCCGGGCGGGACCAGCGGCGTCGACAGCGTGCAGTCCATCGATCGCGCTGCCGACGGCGACATCATCGTCGGCGGCAGCATCGGCGGCGAAAACCGCGGCGTCGTGCACCGCGTGAGTGCCGACCTGACGGCCCTGCGCTGGACCCAGCGGGCCATCGGTCGGGTGGGGCCCACCTCGATCATTGAGGCTCTGGCCGTGTCGCCCAATGGCGACGTCTTCGCCGGCGGCGAAACCACCGACACCACAGCGTTTCCGACGACGCCCGGTGCCTTCGACACCACCAGCAACCCCGGCCGGGATGCGTTTGCCGTGCGCCTCGATGGGGCAACCGGCGCCATCATCTGGAGCACGGTGGTGGGCGGCAGTGGACGCGACAACGTCGGCGGTGCCGTGGCCGAAGCCGACGGCGGCGTCATCTTCGCGGGCTACACCGACAGCAGTGCCGCAGCGGCCACGCCGTTCCCGTCGACGCCAGGGACATTTCAGCCGACACCGGACGGAAGCTTTGAGACGGTCGTCTTCAAGCTGAGCGCCGACGGGTCCACAATGGAGTGGGGCACGTTCATTGGTGGCGAGAGTTTTGACTTCGCGCTGTCGTTGTCGGTCTTCAACGCCGACGAAGTATTGGTGACCGGCATGGCCGGGCCGATTTCGACCCTGCCGGCAGAGTGCGCCACCCTGGAGGAGAGCTTCTTCATCAACCTCCGCCGGGTTGACGGCAACCTGCCCGACCAGCTCGTCTTCAGTCGCTTCCCGGGTACGTTTGGCACCGGCATCGCCGCTCCGGACGGCACCATCGTCACGACGGCGTTCACCACCGAAGACATCGGCACCGAAGGCTCGCCGACCGGCTTCTACGCGGGCGGCTCCGACATCATCGTCGAGAAGATCGATCCAGCGGCCTTGTCGACGCGAGACTGCCGCAGCTGCACCGGGGACTACGGCTCAGAGACCGTCAGCGCCTGCGAGTCCCAGCGTGGTCCCATTTGCGAGAATCGACGGTGCCTGGCGAATGCGTGTGGCGACGGCGAACTGTGGGGCTCCGAGGCCTGCGACGACGGCAACGACCGCGACGACGATGGCTGCTCGGCGTCATGTGCCATTGAACCTGGCTTCCTCTGCACGGGCGTCCCGTCCGCCTGCGCCGTCGTCTGTGGCGACGGCGTGATGGCGCCCGCGGAGGCCTGTGACGACGGCAACACCGCCGACGGCGATGGCTGCTCAAGGCTCTGCGACCAGGAGCTGTTCTTTGCCTGCAGGGACCCCGACGTGAGCGTCGTTGTTGGATTGCGGGGGCGGGCCGACTGCATTGGGGGCCAGGTCCTGCCTCCGGCGGTGCTGCCTCCCGAAACCGTCGTCCCCCAACTCGCGCTGTGGCCTCGCTACCGGGCCCGGGCCGTGGCCGGCGCTGTCGACGACGACGTCACCGTGGCGGGTCGTTGGGAAGCAGGCCTGGTGGCCGTCGCCCACAATGCCGTCGAGGGGACCACCACCAGCTTCCTGGTGACACCGCTTGGGGACGCAGCCACCCACGAGGTGGCCCAACAAAACGGGTTCGCCACGGGCGCCACCGACTTTGCCGCCGTCGATGGCGATGTGCGCGTGGCCATCGTCGACGACGACGGCTGCGACAACAACAGCGACGACCTGGTGCTGGTTCGCATTGATGCCATGTCCCTGTGTGTCGTCGACAGCGACAACGACGGGGTGGCGGATGCGGACGACCCGGCCCCGCTCAATCCCTGTGTTCCCGAAGGGGCCGCCTGCGACGCCGACATCGACGGTGACGGCATCCCGTCCCGTGATGAGCTTGCCATCGGCACCAACCCATTGAACGACGACAGCGACGGCGACGGCGTCCTGGACGGTGCCGAGACCGCCGCGGGGTTGAATCCCCTCGATGCCGACAGCGACGACGACCTGGTTGGTGATGCCGAAGACATCGGTGGCCGTGACCCGTGCATCCCCTCACGCCTGGCCAGCGTCTGCGTCGGGGTGTGCGGCAACGGCCGCATCGACCTCGGCGAAGGCTGCGACGACGGCAACGCCACCGACAACGATGGCTGCAGCGGGGCATGCATCGTCGAAGCCAACGCCCGCTGCGCCGGGAACCCGAGCCTGTGTTTGACCACCTGTGATGACCGGCAGGCGACCGTGGGTGAAGACATCCTGGACTGTGTCGACCAGCCGCTGCAGGCGACCACCATCGTTGACACCACGGCCCTGGTGCCCGGCAACGGCACCATCGGCGGGGCGACGAGGTTGGCCGTCGGTCACGACGGGCGCGTGGCCCTCGCCAACTTCTCCACCGCCGCCAATGCCCCCGTGAGCGTCATCGGCATCGACGGTGTCGTGTTTGTGCAGGCCCGCATCACCGATCCCGATGCGGTCTTGTTCGATATCGCCGGGCGCTACGGTGCCCCCGAGAACCTGCTGGTGGGCGTGACCAACGCGGTGGTGCTCTTTGCGCCCGACGGGTCCGTCGTGCAGTCGTGGCCGGTGCCACTCAATGTCGGGGCCCTCACCACCGACATCGACGGCCTCGTCATCGCCGCCGGCGAACAGGGCGCGATGTTCAAGCTGCTCCCCGACTCGACCATCGAGGCCTTCGGCAACATCGGGTCCCTGGGGATCTTCATCGAAGACGCCGTGGTCGACCCCGTCACCGGGCGAATTTTCGTGCTGCGCGAGAACCCGGCCACCGGGGTCATCGAACTCTTCGAGGCGTTTCGTGATGGTCGCGTCCCATCGTCTCTCGGGGAGACCGCCCCGGCGTTCATCGACGCATTGTCGCTGGCGGTGCTGCGTGCCCCCGGCGGGCCCCAGGGCCTCGTCTATTCCCGCGGGAACCGCCTCGTGGTGCGGGACCTCGACACCAACATCGAGACGGCGCTGCCTGGCGCCTTCGGCATTCCGGCCACCGCCCCCGACGGCTCAATCGTCGTCTCCGCCGTCGGTGGCTCACTCGTGCGGGTGACCCCGCCGGTGTGCAGCGTCTGCGTCGACAGCGACGGCGACGGCCTCGTCGATACGGTGGAGCGGGCCAATGGCACCGATCCCCAAAACGCCGACAGCGATGGCGATGGTCTGGCCGACGATGTCGACGGCGCCCCCACCGATGCCTGCGACCCGGATGTCTTGGCCCTTCGATGCGATCAGGATGTCGATGGTCTTGATAATGCAGAGGAATTCACGGCGGGTACCGATCCGGTGGTTGCCGATACCGACGGCGACGGCCTGGTCGACGGCGCCGACGGCGCACCGCGCAACCCCTGCGCCCCCGCTGACGGGCCAGCCTGCGACGCCGACATCGACGGCGACGGTCTGTCGTCCCGCGTCGAGGAAGCCATTGGCACAGACCCCCTGGACGCCGACACCGACGACGACGGCGTCGTCGATGGCCTCGACGGCCGCTTTGACAGCGACGGTGATGGCGTCGTGGCGGCCCTTGACCCCGATGAGCTCGGTCCCACCTGCGGCGACGGGCTCACGGACTGCGATTTGGAGGAATGCGACGACGCCAATGCCACTGAGGGCGACGGCTGTTCGTCGGCCTGTGAACGGGACGCGCCGCTGGCCCTTGCCTGGCGCGGCCCCGCCGGCGGAGACATCGAGTGCATCAACCTGTCCCCCGCGGCTCGGCCCCTGCGGGACGACACCATCGTCTTTGACGGCGGCAGCGGCGCCAATGCCGGGCCAGTCTCAGGCCCGTTGGGGTTCCCGTTCGCGGGGCTCCGGCTGACGGCGGACACCACGGCGGCCGTCACCTTCGACTTCATTCAAGCACCGTCTGGTGCCTTCACCGCTGTCGAGGTGGCGGGCGGCAGTCTCGAGGTCCGAAGCGGCGCCCTCGACTCGTTGGTGGTGACCGGCGGTCGCGTGGACCTCGGGACGAGGCCCGCGATGGTCGATGCGCTGGTGGCCGGCACCTTCGCCGATGTGCTGCCCATGGTGGTGGGCGACGTCACCGTGACCGGTGGTGAGCTGGTCGGCGACCTCTTCGTCGTGTCCTTCGGTCCCGAGGTCGACAGCCAGGTCTCGCGCCAGGAGGTCCACATCGCGCTCACGGAGCAAGCCGGCCTGACGAGCATCGGTCTCGCCAGCATTGGGGGTCATCATGTCCTCGACAGCGACATCGGTGCACCCGACGTCTACCTCCTCTCCGAGGGCGGGCCCATCGCCCCGGCGAGCCTGGTCACGTCGTCGATTTCCGCGATCGTCCGGGCCCGGCGCTTCCTGTCGTTCGACGACGGTCTGGCAACTCGAGCGGCGGTGGTCGTTGACGATGGCATCACCGTTGAAACCACCAGCGCCACCTTCGTCGATGCCCCGGTGGATCAAGTCCTCGGGACCCTCCGCCTCACCGGCACCGATACGGTGACGCTGGCCGGTGTCGCGTCGCGCATCGGTACGCTCGAGGTCGGGGCCGGGACGACCCTGGCGAGCACGGCCGACGTCGATGTGGAGACCCTGGTGGTCGACGGCGTCGTGACCGCCGAGAGCGCTGCTGCGCTGCGTCTTCATGCCGTCCATCTGCGTGGCCTGGCGGGCGCTGCTGCACCGTTGTTCGGCGCTCGAGCCGGCTTGATTCTCGACGCTGTGACCGGCGACAGCGGACTGCTCGTCGGCGCCGACGGGCTCACGATCCGCCGCAGCATGACGCTGACAGGGGCGACCTTCCTGGCGGGGGCCACGACCGTGCTTGGGGCGTCCAACGAGACGTTCCGTCTGGACGTTGGCGACGTCACCTTCCGGTCCTTGACGGTGGCCGCCGGTCGCCTCGAGGTCGGGCCCCGCAGCCTGCTTCGCGTCGGCGAGGTGCTCACGGCTCGCGGGACGGCGGACCAGTTCCTGTCCCTCGTCGGTGTCGGTGGTCGCCCCGGCGAGCAATGGAGCCTATTCCCCACCGGTGTTGTCGACGTCGACTTTGTCGAAGTCGGCGACAGCCTGAACCTCCGGGCGACCAACATCGATCCAGCCAATTTTGTCGACCTCGGCAACAACACCCGTTGGGGCCCGCCCGCAGACGACGTCTGTGGAGGCTTGCTGGCGGTTCGAGGCGATGTGCTGCTGGCGATCGACGCCGACGTCGCCGCGTTCAACGCCTCTGGCGTGCAGTGTGTGTCTGGTGACGTGGTGATCGGGGCGGCGGTGACCGAAGTCGTGCTCGAGCACCTTGTCGTGATTGGCGGGTCCCTGCGGGTCATTGGCACCCAGGTGACGATCATTGAGCTGGGCGCATTGCAGAGCGCGGGCGGCATCGTCATCCAGGGCAATACCGAACTCACCACCGTCACCTTGCCCGAGCTCGACGCGGTCCTTGGGGACTTCACCCTCGTCGACAACGACGGTTTGGAGACGGTGCTCATCCCGGAATTGGAACTGGTGGGCGGCGATCTCGTGGTCGCCGACAACGCCACCCTCGGGACATTCGAAACAGGCTCCCTCGAAGCGGTCGGCGGCGACCTGTCCGTCGTCGACAACGCTGGCCTCCAGTCGGTGTCCTTCCTGCTCCTGACCTCCGCTGGCAGCGTCGAATTCGTTGGCAACGACGCCCTCGTGGCCCTGGTGCTGGCGCTCCTCGAAGCCGTTGATGGCGATGTCTCCGTCACCGACAACGATGCGCTCCAGGTCATTTCGCTGCCGACGCTGACGGCGGTCGGTGGTGACCTGTCTGTCGTCGATAACGACGCCCTCGTCACCCTGACGCTCCCCGCCGACGTCAACGTCGGCGGCGACCTCTTCCTCGGGGAGGACTTCCTGCCCGGGCCCTGCGGCGACGGCGTGGTAGATGATGGCGAGGCCTGCGACGACGACGGCCGCGCCGCTGGCGACGGCTGCTCGGCGTTGTGTGCAGTCGAGGCGGGCTTCAGTTGCAGCGCAGCGCCTGGCCGCCCCTCGGTCTGCGGGAGGGACGCCGATGCTGATGGCGTCATTGACGGCATCGACATCTGCACTCGCGTGGCTGATCCGCTTCAATTGGATGCCGATGGTGACGGTATCGGCGACGCCTGCGACGGCGACGCTGACAACGACGGCGTGGCCAACGACGACGATCTGTGCCCCCTGGTCGCCAACGCCGGAGCACCCTGTGATGGCCCCCGCCATCCGGACGACCGCGATGGCGACGGCATCGCCGACGAGGCCGATGGGTGCCCCGAGGTCGCCGACGTCGCCCAGGGCGACGAGGATGGCGATGGTGTTGGCGATGCCTGCGACGAGGACTTTGCCAACGGAGCCGTCGGTGACCGGGATGGCGACGGCGTCGTCGACGATGACGATGGCTGCGCGACCGTGGCCGGCGAATCCGACGACCTCGATGGCGATGGGCTCGGGGACGCCTGCGACAGCGATGTTGACGGCGATCTGGTGGCCGACCTCGACGACGTGTGTGTTCGGGTGGTCGATGCTGATCAAGCCGATGGCGACGACGATGGCGTCGGTGATGCCTGCGATGCCTGTCCCTCCCTCGTCGGTGACGTTCGTGGGTGCCCGCCGGGCGAAACCCCGCCGCCGTCGGCGCCGGACGTGGCTGCGCCTGAAGGATGCAGCGGGAGCGGCTCATGGCCAGCTGGCCTGTGTGGGCTGGCGCTGCTCTTCGCCCGTCGTCGCCGCCGACGGCCAGGGAGCGTGGGCGCCCTGGCGTTGCTGCTGGCCAGCATGTCGACGACGCCGGCCATGGCAGCAACCCGCACCTGGACGGGCGCGGCGAGTGATGCCTGGTCCATCGATGCCAACTGGCTCGAAGGGGCGGCACCGCTGGTGGGCGACGACGTGGTGCTCGGACTGGCGGCGACCACCAGGGTCGACGTCGACGTCGATGTCAACAGTCTGGGGATCGGGGTTGGCAGCCGGTTGGTGTGCGAAGCACCCGTTGTCGTTCGCGAAACCCTCGTGTCGTCGGGGGCCGTCGACCAGACCTGCACCCTCGACGTGGTCGACGCCACTGTGACCGGCTCATTCCTGGGCGGGTTTGTGGTGTCCCGACCGCAGTTTCGCTCTCTTGACGTCGATGTTCGGCTGCCGCGCCTGACGATTCAGGCGGGGGTGGTGTCCGACGTGCGCGTTGCGGACATCGGGGCTCTGGAGGTCCAGGGGGGGCTCTTTTTGCTCCCGGGGAACCGCCGCATCGACTTCCTGACGATCACCGATGGCTTCTTGGTGACGGCGTCGGGACGCATTCAGTCCATCGAAGTCCGCGTCAACGGCGGCGTGTGGTCGGCGCCGCCGGAGTTGGCGGTGTCGTCGTCGTTTGCCGTCGGCCGCGGCAGCGTCGTCAACCTCGGCGAGTTGGTGATGGACGCCGGTGCCACCAGCATCGCCACCCTCCAGACCGTGTCCGTCCAGCGGTGGCGGGTGGAGCAGCCAGGCGGCGTGGTCTCGTTCCAGGCTGGCAGCGCCCTGCGCGTCGAACAGACGGCGACCTTGCGCGGCGCGCCCGGGAACCGACTCCGCCTCGCGGGACTTGGCGGTGCCTTCAGCCTCGACCTCGTTGGCGACGTCGATGCTGATCATGTGGAGGTCGGCGACTGCACGCTTCTGCGCGGGCGGTTCATTGAACCTCCGGACTTCATCGACCTCGGTGAGACCGTGGGCTGGGGCCCGGCGCCGCCGGCCTGCGCGGGCTTTTCGGCCATCACGGGCGTGGTGAATCTCGCCACCGACGAAGAAGCCGTCGCCTTTGATGCGTCGGGCGTCCAGTGCATCGATGGGGATCTGATCTTTGGCAGCGACGTTGTCTTTGCGGACCTCCTGAACCTCCGACGGGTCACCGGCACCATTCGGGTTCGTGACGGACGGGCCCGGGCCATTGGCCTGTCGACGGTGGCTGAGGCCGGCAACGTCGACATCGGCGGCAATCCCGAGCTGGTGTCCCTGGAACTCTCGGGTCTGCAGGCCGTGAGCGGCGACTTCACCCTCGAGGACAACGATGCCCTCGAGGTGCTGTTGCTGCCGTCGTTGACGACGGTGGGGGGCGATCTGTTTGTGGGAGGCAACGAGAGCCTGGTGAGCATCAGCGCCGCCGCCCTCACCAACGTCGGCGGTGATCTCGTCGTCGCCGACAATGATGCCCTGACGTCCTTTGAGGTGCCGGCCCTCGCGGCGGTGGGGGGCAACCTGGAGGTCACGGGCAATGCGTCGCTGCCGGTGGTGGCGTTTGATGGTCTCGCCTCGGTCGGTGGCGACCTCATCGTCACCGACAACGAAGCCCTCACCGAGGTGGGCCTGGGGGCCGTGGCCTCGATCGGTGGCACCCTGTTTGTCGGCGGCAACACGTCCCTCGTGACCATCGACCTGACAGCCCTGGTCGGCGTCGGCGGCGACATCTTGATCATCGACAACGATGCCCTGGTGCGGCTGGTGATGGCCCTGCTGCAGACCGTGGGCGGGTCGGTGACCGTGGTCGGCAATGCCTCGCTGGTGGTGCTGGAAATGCCGGTCCTTGGTGCCGTCGGCGGCGACCTCGTCGTCAGCGACAACGCGGCCTCCGTCGGCATCGTGTTGACGGCCCTTGAGGGGGTGGGCGGCGAGCTGGTGGTCCCCGATGGGGACTCGGCCGTGTTCCCCGCAGGGACCACCTGCGGCAGCGATGGCCGATGCCGACCCATTTGTGGCGACGGCGTCCTCCTCACGGGTGAAGGCTGCGACGACGGCAACGACGTCGCTGCCGACGGCTGCTCGGCGTCCTGCGCCCTGGAGGCGGGCTTTGTCTGCGGGGACGCTGCCCCCACCGTCTGTGACGCTGACGGCGACGGCGACGGTGTCGTCGATTCCGCCGATGTGTGCCCCGGGGTCCGCAACCCCGGGCAGGCTGACAACGACGCTGACGGCCTTGGCGATGCCTGCGACAACGATGACGACAACGATGGTGTCAACGACAGCGTCGACGTGTGCCCGAGAGTGCCGGATGCCTCTCAGCGCGATCGGGATGGTGATGGCCGGGGTGATGTGTGTACCGACGACACGCCCGAGGCAGAACCAGGCGATGCCGATCGTGATGGGGTTCCCGACGGCGTCGACACCTGCCCGCTGGTGGCCGATGCCGGCAACGTCGACTCTGACGGCGACGGCGACGGCGACGCCTGCGACGACGACGACGACGACGACGGTCTTGCTGATGCCGTTGACCCGTGTCGCCTGATCCCCGGAAATGATTGTTTTGGCGACGCCGACGGTGATGGCGCCGCAGACGACGCAGATCCTTGTCCATTCGTCCCCGGCACCGACGACAGCGACAACGACGGCATCGGTGATGGGTGCGACAGCGAC
>Ga0247834_1001071_pt1 | contig 49402 bp, 40 predicted proteins | sample LaCruzMarch2015__8_FD_187118 | JGI IMG/M metagenome (GOLD analysis project Ga0247834, IMG submission 187118) | Freshwater microbial communities from meromictic Lake La Cruz, Castile-La Mancha, Spain - LaCruzMarch2015_12m | ecosystem: Environmental > Aquatic > Freshwater > Lake | place: Spain... | reverse complement strand
TGACCAAGCTTAGGGTCGCTATGCGCAGCCAAAAATTCGACCTCATTACCAATATTTTCAGGAAATCCGCAGCTTAATAATGCGGTGCGACAATTTGAATTACACCCGAGCGAAGCCGAAGTGAAGCCGAAGTGACGGGGTCGCTGCGGAGCGTCTTTTCAATCCTTCAACTATAAACCATAAATTAAAGCCATATGAATTATCAAGAAACGCTTAATCGATTAAACACACTGCTGGACTGTTTACAGCAGCACAAAGTAGTATGTATTGATGAATTACTTGCTTCCTTGGAAGTACCTCGAACTACGCTGACCCGCGACATTGAACGACTACAGAACCTGGGACATGAGATTGAGTATTGTAGAAAACGACGGGCTTATATTCTGATTAAACAACGAATTGTTTGAATAAGAAGTAACGAATAAACGGTCACTGAGCGAAGCCGAAGTGCCGTTTATTCGTTACTTCTTATTCAAACAATTCGTCATTCGAATCATTTTTCCAATAAAACACCATACTATATGACTTTTGTAGAAAAACACCGATGCCTGGAAAGGCTGAAAGAATGGCTGCGCAAGGGGCGCGGAGGAGGTTTAAAGGAACTGGCGGATGCTTTTGAGGTGTCTGCACGGACAATGAAAAGATGGATCGCAGATATACGGAAAAATGAGGGATGGGATATTGAATACAATAGGGTGGCGAATAGGTATGTGGTGAGGGGAATGGAGAAAGAAGAGAATTGAGGAAGTCCACCATAATTTTTTTTGGTTATTCCGTTTTTTGTCCCTAAGGGAGGTGTTATTTGTAGGGAGTTCAATAAGTGGTTGGATTTGGCGGATTCCGAAAAGCCTAGAGAGTAGGGATGAAAAATAATTATGTATATGAAGAAAATCATATTGATTCTATGCTGCGTTATTGTCATGCTTATATTGACGAATATCAAAAGCTTGGCAGTTGTACCAGAATATAAAGGCGTTTGCAGGCCTAGAGCAACCGCTCCGAAGGAATACGTATGCGTAATAACAGAAGGCGAAAAGACTTGTAATGTTGATTCAGATTGTAAACCACCTCCAACTGACTAACTATGAAATACAAAATTTTCTTTGTCTTGATCTTAACAGCATCTGTGGAGTTTATTCAGTGTAAATCCACAATGTGGTTTTGTAATCCATGTTCTGTTAATAACTGTATTGGTGTCTGTAGAACAAGAGCAGAAGCTGGGACAGGATTTAATTGTGTGGATGATAATGGCGTGAAAGATTGCAGTGGTGATCAATTGTTAGAGCTTGATTAGAAGTAGACATTTCATTTTATCAGGTTTTGTATCAAAGGTATCTCATACCTCTATACAAAACTTGATAAAATGAAATGGGTGTAATTCAAAAGTCGCACAGGAAAACTTTAATCTAATTAACTCTCCTTGATTTTCTGTTCCGTGAAGTAAGCTTAATACATTTCAGAACTATAGTGCAACAATTTGAATTACTCCCATGAAGTATGAAGTGTAATCAAATTTTCTAGAACAATTGAAACAAGTAACATGAAGGAAATTTTAAGTACTTTTCTGTTTGTTTTTTCAATCTTTTTTTACTCCTGTCAGTCTGAAAATAATCAAGTTAATAAAAACTTTATTAATAATGATCTATTCTTTACTCAACACTATTCAATACGATTGGACTCACTAACAGGATTTGAGTCAGAATGTATCCAGTATGTGAGAAACTCTAGTGTGGAACAATTATTGTTTTTTTACAAAAGGTCTAATAAAATCAATTTTTATGATTTCAAAGAAAAAAAATTGATAAAAACTGTCTCCTTTGCAAAGGAAGGCCCCAACGGAGTTGGTACCAGTATTTCAGGATTCAGATGGATTTCCGATAGTGAAATTTATTTATCCTCATATTGGGAACATAGAATTTATGTAGTAGATGTGGAAGGTAATGTAAAGAAGAAGTTGGATATTAAAGATGATGGCTCTCTCAAATTTCCTGTAATCGATCCCAACAATAATCGCCCAATTATCAAGGCTGGGAATGACCTGATCCTAGCAGGAACTTTATATAAAACGCTTCCAAGAAATAAAATTGGAAAACCTTTTGTCGTCTTAAATTTAAAGGATGGTAAAAGTAAATTGGTGGGTCAATATCCTGAAAAAATTTTCAAAGGCGACTGGGATATTAAAGATGAAACATTCTTTGATTTCGACGAACTTTCTAGGAAATTCATCATAGCATTTGCCATAAGTGATAGTGTAATGATTACAGATTTAAAGGATAATTCTGAAACTAAACACTTTTTGGCAAAATCATCATTTCTTGAAGAGATTAAGCCTCTAAATTCAAGTTATGACTATGAACCATCTAATAGTGATGAGGCAAACGAGTATGTATTATCAGGAACCTATTGGAATATTAAATATGACCAGTTCCAAAAAGTGTATTACCGATTTGGAATTTTGCCAAGAACGCTGGCAGATTTTCAAGCTGCAAAAAATCCTAAATTTTTTATTTCAGTATTTGATGAAAACTTTAAACCCCTAGGAGAATCTCTCCTGCCAGAAGGCTTATATCCTCCTATGGCAACTATAACACCTATGGGGCTTTTAATTCCAAATAAAAATGCGTATGACAAACAGGATGATTTTCTTTCTTTTGATGTCCTTACTCTCAAAAAGAAGTAAATTTTCCATTGCTTCTTTTTTGTGCTTGTTCATAATTCTAACTGTTTCATGTTTCAATAACAGCTCTGGAATAAATCAAGCTGAAAAAAGAATCAATGCCTATTTTGATAGGAAGACCAATGCAGATTCTGTTTTTATTATTCCAGCAACAGGATGCTCCGGCTGTATAAATAAGGCTTTGCTCTTCGCTCAGAAGCATCAAACTGGCCACAATCGATTTTACTTCGTCACGAATATTACCGACCTTAAACTTGTAAAGAATCAAATAGAAATTGAACCTAATTCCAAGAGCAATTTTTACTTTGATAAAGATAATACGCTTTCAAAACTAGGATATAAAGATATTTATCCATATCTTTATGTTAGGCGAGATCGGATCCTTTTATCAGTAAGGATTATTACTCCTGATTTTTATCTGTAATTTAATTTACAAACAATGATCTACTATATAATACTTTACGTCCACATGATTTTCACAGTGCTGAACGGTTCAGATGCTATTGACCATACGGCCGAGTTTGAAACTATAACAATTAATGGTGTTACTTGGACGGCGGAGAATATAAAAATCAAATTATCTGAAAAGAATTGTTTTAATCCTCCAAACTGCAAAGATTTTTTTTACACTTGGGAGGAGGCAAAAGTAATTGATAATCAGCTAAAAGAATGGAGGCTTCCTACAAGGGAGGATTGGAGGGATTTGGAAAGGCATCATGGATCTAAGGCAAGCGATGAATATTCAGCGTTTATTTATGTTGGCGATAAAGTTAAATCAGCACTTCATATTAAAGATTTTCCAGGGGTAGTGAGTGAGAATAAAATTTCTTATGCTGGAGAGGAAATTTCTTATTGGTCTGCTTCTTCAGCAAAAGCAGTCGACAATCCTAATTTACGTAGTATTTTTATTCGCATATTCTATAGTTCAAAAGACGAAAGAAGTAATAAAATATATCAATGTATTGTTGATGAAGATATTGACTATCGATGCTCTATACGGTTAATTAAAGAGAAAGAGTATTAGTTTAAAATCTTATCTCAATTAAACGCTGTTTTATACTGTACACCAGAAGTTTATGCACTATGAAACTCAAAAAATCTTCCAAAAACATTTGTATATACACCTCAATAGGCGCGATACAATAGACCACTATGAAGAAAAATATTCGTACTTTGCTATCTTTTTGGCGTTCAATTTTTCAAGCATGAATAAGACTAGTGGTTTCTTATTGGTCATAATCTCAGGCATCGTCCTCCTTTCAAATTGCACCCCTACTTCTTCGAAGAATCAAGAAGCCAACGTAGCTGCAGCTTCTGCTGGTACCACAAGCACTTCGGTTGCAACTTCCACCTCCAACTTCTCAACCCTCGCTTATCGCGTCCACTCCTCCGGCCGCATCATACCTCACTACACCGAGCTCCTCCTCTCCGAGCGCTCTGGCTTGCTCCTCATTTGCCGCGCCCACAACAACCAGTCTGTCAAAAAAGATGAAATCATTGCTACCCTGGAAAGCACCACCCTAGACCTTCGCCGCGAAAAGCTCCTCATCCAGCAGTACAACGCGCAAAAAGAATACGAAAGTCAGTTGCTGGGTTACGAGGGGTTGCTCAAAGGCAAAAGCCAACAAGAAGCAGAAGAAGTACGCAAAAAACTGCGGGCTGCCGCTGGCCTGGCAGGCATTGAAGTAGAACTCAAGGAACTGGACTATGAAAAACAACAAGCTACCATCCGAGCTCCAGTAAATGGAGTGCTCAGTGATGTAAAAATCAATGCCGGGATGCACATCAAAGCAGGGCAAGAGCTGTTTCGCATCTACTCCGCGCAAGAGCTGTACGCTGAAGTAAAAGTACTGGAATCGGATCTGGCGCTCCTGCGCACAGGGCAAAGCGCCAGTGTCAGCCCCCTGGCACTGCCAGATAAAACTTATGCCGCTACGCTCAGCGAAATCAACCCCAGTGTGGACGCCAATGGCATGGTGCAGGTACGGCTCAAAATTGCCCGCCCTACGGGGTTATTGCCCGGCATGAATGTGGAAGCCAGCGTAAATGTACCGCAAAAAAAAGCGGTGGTGGTGCCCAAAGCGGCAGTCGTACTGCGTGGAGGCCGCTCGGTAGTCTTCACCTACGAAAATGGCCTAGCCAAGTGGAACTACGTGACAACTGGACTGGACAATGGCCGGGAAATTGAAATTGTGGAGGGAATTAAAGCGGGTATGGAGGTGATTACGTCGAATAATTTGCAGATCTCGCACGATGCATCGGTAAAAAAAGAGTGAAACAGTCCTGTTTTTAACGTAAATTCGTGCAGGCAAATCTTACAAGCCTTTAAGCGGAGAAGAAGATGGAAACGAGCGAAAAATCATTTAATGACTGTCGATTGGCTTTTCTCGAAAAAGCCTTTGGGGTGCGCCAGGTGCGGAGTATGCCTTTGATGGAGGATTGGCTGAGCAAGGCAGATGCTATTTTTCCTAACGAAAAGGAGTTGGCTTTTTTAAGTGTTTTGCAAGAGCTACTGATTCTCAATGCCTCCTGGAATGAGCAAGAATTGAGCCTACACTTTGTAGGCCCCATGTTCAGTTTGATCAATTTTACTGAGCCTTATCGTTTCAATCTTTTTGCTGAACGTTTCATATCCGCCACCTTGCTCAGCGAAAACAGTGAATCCATTCTGCTCAGCGGTAAGCCCGATGAATTCATCGCATCGGGGTATCGGGAGCCAGAAATACCGTTTTTTTGCTTTAATGAGTTTAAAAAAGAAACCGAAACCAAAGGAGAACCTGCTGGGCAGGCTTTGGCGGCTATGCTGGTTGGTCAAGCGCTCAACGAAAAAAAACAACCCATGTACGGTTGCTATATCATCGGTCGCGATTGGTATTTTATGGTACTGGAAGGTAAAAACTATTGCATTAGTCAAGGCTTTGATGCAACGACCGAGCACATCAATAAAACATTCTCTATGCTTAGGGCGCTGAAAGGAATTATTACAAACCTGATCTCCTAAAACCTATTCTACCAGAGTCTCTTCCACCCAATCTGCAATGTTTTTACTTTCACTCGAAAAATTCACGCCCACGCCTACTACTGGTTTGCCCATCATCCAGTATGCCAGGTAATAGCGTTTGCGTTTGATTTGTTCCAGAGCAGCTTGGGCATTTTGATCCAGTTTGTATTCCAGAATGTAGATGTGGGTATCGGTTTCCACCAAACTGTCGATGCGCCCATCACTGGTACATACCTCACTGTGGATTCGTACTCCCAGGTAAGAGAAGAGTAGGTGAATCGCAGCGTGGAAAAACTTTTCGGGGTAGCGCTCTTGCAGGAAAAATGGCAACTTCTTGAACACCTCTTGCAGGATTTGGATCACCCGTTCCAGGTAATTGGCGCGGAAAGCGTTGCGCATTTTGATGATCAGTGCCGGGGATAATTCAGCATCCACCCCCACAAAGCCTTCAATCAGCACTTCCAGCATGGAGTCGCGTACCTCCTTGTTGGGATAATCCAGGTTGATCAGGCCATCTTCGTCCTTGCTCTGGATCGTCAGGTAGCCCGTTTGAAAAAGCAGGGCAATGGCTTTGATTTGATCCAGTTCAAAACTTTCAAAACCCGCAAAGCTGGTGGCCGGAAAGTGTAAATCAAAGATGCCTTCGGTCTTGAGGATATTGGTCAAAAATGAAGGCGTGCCAGTGGCGAACCAGAAATTGTGAAATTTTTTTTGTTCAAAGAACAGGTTGCTCGAGACAGGGTTGTACACCTTGTTTGCGTTGAAGTGAAAGCGATAGCCATTGTACCATAGGCGCATTTGCTCTAGAAGATCGGCTTTGGAGAGGTTTAACTTTTCAGAAGCCAACTCAATTTCCTCCACAAAGTTACTTTCTAATTCTTCCTGGGTATAGCCCAACATGGTGGCGTATTGGGCGTCCATACTCAGGTCACGCAAGTTATTGAGGCCAGAAAAAATGCCCACTTTGGAGAATTTACTGACCCCAGTGAGGAACACCAATTCGATCTGCGCGTCTGATTCTTTCAAAACACCATAAAAACCTTTGAGCAGTTCGCGGTTGTCTTCCGCTTTGCTCAGGTCTTTACCCAAATAATGGATGATCGGGGCGTCGTACTCATCGATGAGTACCACTCACTTTATGCTTTTGCCCGAGCACCTGGATCATTTCCCTGAACTGATCTCTGGCCGTTGTTCGGGTCACTGGTACATTCAGTTTTATGCTCAATTCCTCAATTCGATCGGACAACGCTTTTTCCAGACCCAGCTGCTCAAAATTGACATCTTTTAATGAAAATCGGATGACCTGGCGCTTCAAATCTCAGTTCCATTTATCCTCAATCCATAAGCCCTTGAACAATTCCTTGCTCCCGAGGTACAATTCCTTGCTCCCGAGGTACAACTCCTGCATTGTGGCAATGGTGATGGACTTTCCAAAACGGCGAGGACGGGAGAAGAAATACGCTCCAGGACTTTGACAAATTTGGTAGATGTACCACATTTTATCAATGTACTTGAAATCGTTTTCGATGATCTTCCGAAAATCCTGTAAACCAATGGGAAGCTTTTTGAGTGCCATGCCAGACTGAGTTCGATGACAAAGATAATCAAAAAGACGCGGTTCTGCCTGAGCGACGTAAACCTATTTTAGGACAATCCTTCAACGTGTTAAGTAATTTTAGGACGGGATAGCATCAAAGCTGGGTAGAAGTGATTACGTCAAATAATTTGCAGATCTCGCATGATGCGTCAGTGAAAAAGTAAGAGGAAAGGAAAATCCCATCAACCGCGATAATTTTTTTTAACTTTTTTCGCTCATTCCGTTTTTTGTCCCCGAGTGGGTTTTTATTTGTATAGAGTTCAATACGGTGATAACCGGAACGTTGAATTTGGCGGATTCCGAAAAGCCGAGAGAGTAGGAGATAAAAATTATCCATTCAATATGAAAAAGGTTAAAATTATTTTATCGTTGGTTCTGTTTTGTACTACATTTATGATCCTAAATGCTTGCCCATCAAGTGTTAGTGCATGTGGAACTGCCGCCGTTGTTGATGCTGCTGGTGATTTCCAGAGAAATTGCTCGACTTCGTCGATTCAAATTGTTGATATTTGTAACAACAATACTGTATATACTGCTACTAAAAATATTCAGTAGTTTGTATTTTTTTATTGTACTTCGTCAAGTTTTGTGTATAGGATTGTTTCGGTTCTTTTTTAAGTTCCGAAGCCATGTTCGTTATTTACAAAACTTGCCGAAGTGCAGTATCCTTAGAAAAAAATTTTACTTTACATTACCAATACAAAATAATGAGCAATTTTTTCAGAATCGGCAATATTTTACTTGAAGCTACACTTTTTTTTTTGATACTTTCTTGTTCACATAATGTCAAAGAATCTAGCCCGATCAAATTATATAAAAAAACATCATACCCCATTTCTCCAAAAGACCCTATTGTAGATATCATGTCTACTGCAACTATGCAGTTTGTTGGAAAAGAAATAGTATTAAATTATATTGATAAAAGAACTCAGGATTTAGTAACTTTATATCTGCTTAAAAAGAAAAAAGAAAAAGTTCAATTTAAGACAGAAGGGCCAAACTCATTAGGGATTACTCCTGATTATTTTTACTTAAATGCTAAAAAAGAAAGAGTAATTGGGAGTGCGGCTGGAATCGTTTTATGTGAATCTCATGGAATGTTAAAAACAAAAGAAAAATTCATTCCAAAAGGTAGAGTGTTAACTCAGTTTTTGTCAGGGATTCGTTCTGGTTTACAGCAACAATCAAAACTTGTTTTCTTTAATTACGAAGGGATTAAATTTAATAGTCTACTGGTTTTTGATATAGAAAAATTTAACCATCAGGAAATCAAGATACCGTATCAAAAGGAAATTTTTGATGGACTCAACTCAGAGTCATCTTTGAGTATTAATTGCACACTTCCTTTTGTGACAATTGATGAAAATACATTTATTTTTTCATCTTGGTATTCAAATAGTATTTACGAATGGAATGAATCAACAGGTTACGTAGAAAAGAAATTCGAGTTAAATAATTCCAAGAACCCTTCAAATACTTTTTTGAATTCATGGCAAAAGGCCATATTGGAGCTTGGCTTTACCTCGCATAGTCCGGTAATTAAAATTGGATCAAGGCAACTGTATATTTCAGAAAATTACAATGGAGAGACCAAAAGGGCTGAATTATTAAATTTAAATGCTGATGGAAAGGCAATTTTTAGGCTTGATGTATCCAATACCCAGAGATTTTGGGTGGAAAATATGTTAGTTAAATTTTTTATTGATGAAGAAAAGAATAAAATTGATTTTGAAATATGGGAATAAATAACTTTATTGATCTATTTTTACATTTGCTCCATGACCCGCTACCTCGTTCAACGCCCCATCGCCGTTCTCCTCTGCTTCACCGTTCTCATCGTGTTCGGTCTGGCCGCTTTACGCCTGCTCCCGATCTCCCTGCTCCCCAACATTGACGTTCCTCAAATCGTCATTCGGGTCAACTATCCCAATACTGCCGCGGCTACTTTGGAAGAAAACGTGGTGAAGGGCATCCGGGAGAACCTACTGTCTCTCAATGGCATCCAAAACATTGAAAGCAAAAGTGCCAACCACAGCGCTTTGCTTTACCTCACTTTTGATTTTAAGACCCGCATGGATTTGGCCTACATCGAGGCCAATGAAAAAATTGACCGCCTCAGCAGTTTACTGCCTCGCGATATGCCTCGCCCGCAAGTGATGCGCATCAACACCTCGGATATCCCCATTATTCGGTTGCAAGTTATACCACAGCGCAAGGAAGAATACCTGGAAATTGCGGAATTGACCGAAAAAGTTCTCAAAAAGCGCCTGGAACAATTGGAAGGTGTCTCTCTGGTCGACCTCAATGGCAAGCGCAGCGCCATTATTGCTGTAACACCCAATACAGCTGCCTTGCGCTCTCTAAACACCGACGAATCGGCATTGAGTACCGCCATCCAGAGCGCCAATCAGGAGTTGGGCAGTCTGTCTATCCGCGATGGGCAATACCGCTACTTTGTCAAAGTGGCCAATCGGCTGGAAGGCCCCTCTGATATCGCTCAGCTTCCAGTGCGTACACCCGGAGGGGTAGTGCCATTGGAGCGCTTGGCCAAAGTGGAAACCATCACCGAAGTGCCCTCTGGTTATCACCTCTACAATGGGCAAGATGGGTTGGTCATCACAGTGCAAAAACAACCCCTGTCGAAGATGAACGAGCTTACCCCGAAGATTCTTGAAGCCGTAGCATCTTTTCGGAAAGATTACCCCCAAGTGCGTTTTGCCCTTACCCAAGACCAAACCTTTCTGCTCAACGCCGGCATCAGCAATTTGTATCAGGATTTATTGTTCGGCGGAATCTTGGCCATTGCGGTGTTGTTTCTTTTCCTGGGCAATATTGCTTCTCCTACCCTGATGGGCATCAGCATCCCGGTATCTTTGATCATTACCTTTGTATTTTTTTGGGCCTTTGGTATTTCGCTCAACATCATTTCATTATCCGGGCTGGCCCTGGGCATCGGCATGTTGATCGATAACTCCATCGTGGTACTGGACAACATCACCCGCAAACGTCGCAGTGGTTTATCCATGATTGATAGCTGTAGTGTTGGTGTTCAGGAAGTTACTGCCCCTGTGATCAGTCAGGTCTTGACCACGATAGCCGTGTATGCCCCTTTGGTGCTGATGAGTGGATTGGCTGGTGCCCTGGTGTACGATCAGGCCATTGCTCTGAGCATCTCTTTGGGCGTTTCTCTATTGGTGGCTTTTGTTTTGGCACCGCTGTTGTACCGTTTGTTTTTGCGCAGCGAACCCGAACAACAGCGCGAAGACACCCGTTTTTTTCGCTGGGTAGCCAAGGGCTATCACCGCTTGATTGATTTTGTGTTTCGGTTTAAGGTGTTGTTTTTGGTATTTACACTGGGACTGATGCTGTTGGGAGGATGGATGGTCTCCAATGCTCCGATTGCCGCTTTGCCAAAACTGGAAAGACGGGAAACCCTGTTGAGGCTGGATTGGAATGAGCCCATTGATGCCCAGGAGAACTTGCGCCGCATGCGGGAGCTGGACAGAATCATCAAGCCCTACAGTCGCGTGCGAGAGGCTGAAGTTGGCCTCCGGCAATTTTTGTTGCAGCAGGAAGACAATTCTGTGGCAAGAACCGATTTCTACTACGCCTGTAACTCCCAACCGGAACGTGAAAAGCTGGATGCAAAAGTAAGTCAATGGCTCAAGACCCACTACCCACAAAGTCTGTTTGAATTGCGGGATGCTCCCAATGCATTCACCCAGTTGTTCAGCAGCAACGCCCCTTATTTTGAAGCAAAAATCAAACCAGCCAATGGGGGGTTCAATGCAGCATCTCTCGCTGCCCTGAACCAGCACTTGCCTCAATTGCTGGCCACCAATGGTCAAAAAGGCGCAGGCTTGCAAGAAGAACCAGGAATCGAATTGCTGATTGATGCCAACAAGATGGCCCACTATGGTGTAACCAGTAGCAATGTGCGGGATCAGTTGCAACGTTTATTTGGCCAGTTCAACATTACGGAAATCAAACGTTTTGGCTCTGTAAAACGCATTCGTTTCAGCACTTCGGAAACCAATGACTGGGAGCAAAAGCTCCAAAACAGCATTCAGGGGCAAAACAATCAGTATTATCCCTTGCGCGAATTTGTACAGGTGCAAATGAGCAGCAACTATAAATTCATTACCGCCGATAAAGGGGGGGAATACAAATCCATCCTTTTTACCAATCCTCAACTCAATTACGGTCAGTTGCAGGATAAAATGTCCACTTGGGGCAAAAATCACGGATTCTCGCTCGATTTTAGCGGGCGTTACTTTGAAGCCAGAGAAAACCTGCGCTTGCTTTTACAAATTTTTGCCATCTCCATCGTACTGCTTTATTTTATCCTTGCCGTACAATTTGAAAACCTGGTGCAGCCCCTGCTGGTCATGCTGACGATGCCTTTGGGGGTGTTTGGAGCAATGCTTTTGCTCTACGCCAATGGCGCCGCGCTGGATGTAATGGCCGCGATTGGTTTTGTGGTCGTACTGGGCATTATTGTAGACGACCCGATTTTGAAAGTGGATACCATCAACCGGCTCTTGGCGCAATACCTGGAGCAAGGAATGCCGCCCCGACAAGCCCTGGAGCGCGCCATTTACGATGCTGGAGATATTTGTTTAAAGCCTTTGCTCATGACTTCGCTCACCACCAGTTTGGCATTGGTACCCGTACTTTTTACCTCTGGGATTGGTGCCGATTTACAAAAAACCTTGGTGTACGTGATTGTCGGAGGACTTACCATTGGGACGTTTTTCACCACTTGTTTTATTCCGTTGGTGTATTGGCTGACGGCGAAGAAGAATTGAATTGATTCAGATTGAGACAAGCATTTATGTCTTCTCGGTATTGGTACTACAAATCCCCAGTACCTCCTCGTACATCCCCTTCCAACCACCCCAGCCATCTTCTGCATAAAAAGAGCTGTTGTGCCAAAGCAAACAAAATGGCCCACCCAAACTGTGCACTTCTGCGTGTAGCGTTTGAATGCGCTCCAATGCCTGCTCGGCATTCAGGCCCAGGTACTGTTGCATGGTCACATCCATGGCCACAAAAGGGTGAATCATCATTTCGGTGCAAGTCTCCTTTTCCAGGTCGTACCAGGGATAAGGAACGGCAGTACCTGCCCGAAAACCCGTTTCATCCGAGAACCCCATTGAGAAATCAGCTTTAATGCCAGCGGCGATCAATTGGCGGTAGGTTTCAGGAAAACGCAGCTTCAGGAAATGTTGCCGGCTGTGCAAAACGGCTTGTCCGCTGATGCTTTCCAGGCGGGTTTTTTCCATCCCAATGCGCTCCGGTTCGGTATTCGACCAATAGGAAGGATGGAGTCCGATTGGGTACTTTGCAGCCAACGCTTGAATCAGCGCTTGCTGGGCTGGCAATTGATGCGAAGGGTTGGTGTCGTATTTGGATGAATCGCCGACCAGGAAAAAAAAGCGGGGTTTTAAATGGAATTTTTCATGCCAGGCTTGAAGCTGGGCAAAACTGAAAAATGGGTCATCCTCGGGCTTGAACCAGGCCTTCAAGCGGTCTTGCAACCGCGACCGTTTTGCCGACAATACATCCTTGGCTGCACCCCCCAACTGTTTCCACCAGGGGCGAAAGCAAAAAGCCCAGGGCATATCGATGTCGTAAGTTGGCTCAAAAGAGTAGGGGAGGGCTTGCCAGGAAAAACCTGGATTGTGTTGCTCCATGTTTTGAAACAAGGCCAACAACCAGCGCTGTAACACTGCCAAATGCAAAAAGCCTTCCCGCTTGGCCAAGCTCTGGGCTGCCGTAAACCGCCCAAACCGATCAGGGGCAAAAGGCAAATATTCTTCGTAGCGACTCAGTAGGTAAAAACTTCCCGCAAAAACATCGGCAGGCAACTGGCCAGCGTCGCTTGAATCAAATTCAAGCCAGGGGCAACCCTCCACCCATTTTGTCTGTATTGGATAGGGCTGTATGGTCGACTCAAACAGCAAGGATTCGGGGCGAATCCACAACTCATTGGAGTCAATCGGCGTTTCGCTGTAATTTATTTTTGCCCCGGAAGAACTGATATAGGCATTTTTGTCGTATACCCATTCATAGGAATGAGGACACAGGTACTCAAATAAAACCTGGAGTACATAGGCCAAACGAGGCGAATAAATGGGACAAAAAAGTACTATGTGCATAGGAAAAATTGTCTTTTCGGGAAAAATGACGCGCAAAATGCAAACCTTTTCCGGGAAATTCGTACATTTAAATCAGCGACTTGGTAAACAAATTCTACAGCAATACGCTTTTAAAGTTAACACTGTTTCGGAAAAAAACCGGAGGATCATGAAAAATAGCAACATGCGCATCATATGCCTGGCTTTAAGCCTGTGCTTGCCCCTTCTTGCAGCGGCACAACAAACTCTTTCTTTGGGACAAAACAACTACCAAAGCCGTAAAGGGGTGGTGTACAACAAAGAAGTAGCCTTCAATTTCAAACCACACACCAATGGTTTGGCGGCAGGATTGCAATTTGGCAAAATCAAGTCCTACAATCGCACTGCTTATTGGGGCATTGAACTGGGCGAAATCAAACACGTCAAAGAAACCCGCCAGAACAAGAGCAACCAGATCGCAGCCTTGGAAGGTGCTTTTCGGGGGTTTGTGTATGGCAAGCAAAATAATTTTTATGCCTTGCGTTTGACTTTTGGGGAAAAACGCTACCTCTCCGAAAAAGCCCGCCGCAAAGGTTTGGCTTTGGGGCTGGATTATTCTGCTGGCGCAAGTTTGGGCATCCTGAAGCCTTATTATTTATTGCTCCGCTTTGTACCCGAAGACTTCAACCGGAATTTTCGCAGTGAAAGATACACCGCCGAAAATGAAGCCCGCTTTTTGGACATCAACAGCATTTACGGCGCAGACAGCTTTTCCAAAGGCTTGGGTAATTCCAGCTTCCTTCCTGGCGGACACGCCAAAGTATCCCTGCACTTCGACTGGGGTGCTTTCGATGAGTTCATCAAAGCATTTGAAGTGGGCATCATGGCCGATTTTTACCTGAAAAAAGTACCCATCATGGTGGAGACACCATTGGCTCCCAATGTACAGAACCAACCCTTGTTTTTGAACTTGTTCTTGAACGTACAACTGGGTAAGCGCTCTTAAAGCAGGACTTTACCAGGTATCACTTACATTCAGCTTCACACAAAAAACCTTACGGAAGGTATGAAAAATCAAAAATTTTACGGGCTGCTGTGCTTATTGCTAGCGGCCTCTACTGCTTGGGCACAACCTGCTGTGCAGGTAGATGTATTGAAAAGTCTGCAAGAAATTGCCATCATCGATCAAAAAGTGATGATGCCCATGCGGGATGGCATGCGCCTGGCTACGGATATTTACCGCCCCAAAGGCGAAAAGAAAGTTCCGGTTATTTTTTCCAAAACACCTTACAATTTCAATTCCTGGAGCAACGGCGAACAGCGCAATGGTACCTATCAGGCTGCATTGGAAGCGGTGAAGCGAGGCTATGCCTATGTGGTCCAAAATGAGCGCGGTCGCTACTTTTCTGAAGGAAACTGGGATATCCTCGGCCCTCCGACCACCGACGGATACGATGCCGTTGACTGGTTGTCGAAACAAGCCTGGTCCAATGGCAAAGTTGCGCCAATCGGTTGTTCTTCTACCGCAGAGTGGCAAATGGCGGTAGTGGCCTTGAATCACCCGGCGTTGGCTACCTTCATTCCTCAGGGTTTTGGAGCTGGCGTTGGTCGGGTAGGGAAATTCTACGAGCAAGGCAACTGGTACCGTGGTGGCGCTGGACAAATGCTGTTTACTGCCTGGTTGTACGATGTGCAAAACGATGAAATTCGCCCCCAATTCCCCCGCGATGCTACCCAGGATCAGCTCATTCGTGCCGCCCGCTCCTTTGACCTGGATCCCGAACGCGAACGCATCGACTGGTCGAAAGGATTGGCACACTTGCCGTTGCAAGACATCGTCAAGAAAGCCAATGGCCCCAAAGGAGTATACGAAGACATGATTCGCCGCAAGCCCAATGATCCTGCCTGGTACAAAGGAGGTTTGTACCACGACAATATGCCCATCGAGCGACCAGGGTTTTGGTTTGTTTCCTGGTACGATGTATCGAGCAGCCCAAATATCACCTTGTACAACCATGTACGCAATACCGCCAAAGACCCCAATGTGCGCAACAACCAGTACCTCGTAATTGCTCCAGTGCTGCATTGCTCTTACAAACGCGCTACCGAAAACACCATGATTGGCGAGCGCAGCGTAGGTGATGCCCGCCTGAATTACGACGATTTGACCTACGGCTGGTTTGATTACTGGTTGAAAGGCGAACAAAATGGCATCCTGCAAAAGACCCCAAAAGTACAATACTATACTATGGGCTTAAACAAGTGGCAAAGCTCGGAAGTATGGCCACCCGCCAACGCCCAAATGACGACTTACTTCCTCAATAGCGGCGGCAAAGCCAACAGCTTGTACGGCGATGGCAAACTGAGTACTACCGCGCCAAAGTTGGATGCGCCAGATGGATTCACCTATGACCCGCTGAATCCGGTTCCTTCCTACGGCGGTAATGTATGCTGCACGGGCAATGCCGTACAAGGTGGGGCATTTGATCAGCAAAAAATGGAGACCCGCAACGATATTCTGGTGTATTCCACCGAGCCTCTGGCGGAAGGAGTGGAAGTCAGCGGATTCATCGAAACCACGCTTTATGTATCTTCTGATGCCAAAGACACCGATTTCACCATCAAGCTGATCGATGTTTATCCCGATGGGAAAGCCTATAATCTGGACGAAACGATTCAGCGCTTGCGCTACCGCGAGGGGTATGAAAAAGAGGTGTTTATGGAAAAAGGCAAGGTGTACAAGGTGGATTTGTCGGCGATGTCGACCAGCAACTACTTTGAAAAAGGCCACCGCATCCGCATTGAGATTTCCAGCAGCAATTTCCCTCGCTTCGACCGCAACATGAATACGGGAGGAAACAATTACGATGAGACAGTGGGGGTAATTGCACGCAATAATGTGCACCATTCCGCTGTATATCCGTCGCAGGTGCGCTTGCCGATAGTGAAAAAGTGAGTTATGAGTTATGGGTTATGAATGATGAGTTGTGAAAGAAAAATCGAAAATAACTCATAACTCATAACCCATAACTCACAACTCATCCCTATTTTTGTGTTCTAAAGTGGAGAGAAGAAATGGTTGAATTACCAGTTGTCAGCAAGGAGAGTAATGAAAACGGCCGCACCCGCAAACCAGATTGGTTGCGTGTAAAGCTTCCGATTGGCCCCAATTACCGCAAAGTGCGGACTTTGGTGGACGAATACAAGCTTCACACCATTTGTCAAAGTGGCAATTGCCCGAACATGGGCGAATGCTGGGGCGCAGGTACAGCAACCTTTATGATCCTGGGCAATACTTGCACCCGTTCTTGCTCATTTTGCGCGGTAAAAACCGGTCGCCCCAACGAATACGATGCCGATGAGCCACGCCGTGTGGCAGAAGCCATTGTGCTGATGCAGGTCAAACACGCAGTAATCACTTCCGTTAACCGCGATGAACTGGCCGACCGGGGCGCGGAAATCTGGCACCAAACCGTTCGGCTGGTCAAAGAAGCTTCTCCTTCCACCACCATAGAAACGCTCATTCCCGACACCAAAGCCAACTGGGATGCCTTGGAGCGCATGATCTCCGCAGGTCAGGAAGTGGTATCCCACAACATGGAAACCGTAGAACGCCTCTACCGCAAGGTACGCCCCCAGGCCAAATACCTACGTAGCTTGGAACAAATCCAACGCACCAAAGACTACGGCAAGCGCACCAAGTCGGGCATCATGGTAGGCTTGGGCGAAACGCAGGAAGAAGTGTTCAAAATCATGGATGACCTCGTAGCGCATGGTTGCGACGTACTCACCATTGGGCAATACTTACAGCCGACCCAAATGCACATCGCTGTGGCTGAATTTGTACACCCCGACGTGTTCGCATTGTACAAAGAAGTTGGCCTTCAAAAAGGCTTCAAATTTGTGGAAAGCGGGCCACTGGTGCGGTCGAGTTACCATGCAGAACGGCATTTGTAGTTGCTGAATCAGGATAGAATTTGGAGCACTCCAGGCTGCGTTTGCCGAGATTGTAGTCATTCCCCACGCATTAACCTCACCGGACCCAAAAGCCCCGAGTCCAACAACTGCCACTCCGGCTTGATTGTCACATTCGTTTTGGTGATGCGCTCATTTTGGGGCTTGCCACGGTCGCCTACCAATCGGTTGCGCCAGGAATTCACCACCATCACTTCCAGTTCATTGCCTTTAGCCTTCAATAATCCCGACACCGAAACCCGGAAGGGAGGGCACCACAATATCCCCAGGTCTTTACCATTTAATTTGACCTGGGCAATACCTACATCTTTTATTGCACCCAAATCGAGAAACAATTGCCCATTCAAATCTGCTGCATCAAAATTGGTGCGGTACATCGCGGCACCAGAGAAATATTTGATACCTGGTTCCGGGCGTTCAGTCCAGCTGACCAGGGAATCCAGCTGCATTTCCTGGGCTCCGTATTCTGGGTCAAAAAGGACCCGCCAGCGGGTTTTTAGGGTATCGATTGCGCGATAATTGAGGTAATTCGGCGCTTTGGAAGCGGCGATGCTTCCCGCAGGCAACACTTTGCGAAAAACCACAAAGATGGAACCATTGGGTCCAAAATCCAGCGGCACAAAGGTTTTGCCTTCTTTTTGGTAAAAAGTGCTGGCTGGTCGGACTTCTCCCGTTACCGCGTCCCACAATTCGGGTTGTTTGCCCTGAATGCGAAAGGCCGCTGTCACTTGGGTGCTTACCGGGTTTTGGCTGCTGATGAAATAAATATCTTCCGCTCCTATTTGCCGGTGGATGTAATCGTAAATTTTTCCCTCCGGTTTTTGTACAAAAGCACAGTCGGGTGCCAGGGTGGCATTCAGTACCTCCTTTGCCGTTTTTCCCCAAATCACTTTGCCACTGCCTACACTGCGCATGCCAATGGCTGCGGGGGCTTTTCCCCACAAGCTTTGCACAATTAGCGCCCGCTCTTTTTCTGCGGCCGCTCCCCCCATCAAGCTGGCAGTACTTAATGGTGCAGTGCCAATCACCGTCGCCCCAGCCAAGACCAAAGCCTGCACTTTTTTCAAAGCAGCTAAGGACAATACCTGATGATTGGGCAGTACCAGCACCCGGTAGCTCACCCCGTGTGGTAGCACAATCCGGCCATTTTTCACCGCCAGGACCAATAATTTATCTTCGTTGATGAGGTCGTAATCGTAATCGGGCAGGGCTCCAGCGGGGTCATCTTCCTTGTAGCGCCCGAGGTTGGGAATGTGGTCGCCGTAGTAGTACAACACATCAGCCACCGAGCGCCCCTGTTGCAACATCATTTGGCAGCGGCTCAGGTATTGGATAAATGCCCCGGAGTAATGCCACCAGGTCACGTTGGGATTAAAATGAGTGCCCGCAAAATACTCCTGGCCAGGCAGCCCCATCTCACGTGGAGAACAAGTGAAGGTGTGCAGGTAAACGAGGTTCAGCCCGGCGCAGTATTCATGGTCGGCGCTGGGTTTCATATCTGCCCAGATGACGTCGTTCCAATGGGGGCCAATGGTGGTAAAGGATTCGGCACCTACCAGTTTTTTGTCAAAAATTTTGGCTGCGCTGGCGGCTTGTTTGACAAAAAAGCGGTCGACGTGTTTGGAGCGGTGGGGTGAAGGCGACCAAAATTCACTCATCATGATTTCGGAGTGGCCATAGTTTTTGAGGCCGTCAAATGGGCCAGCGTGCGGTCCGGCAGATTCTGGTTGGATGCCCATGCCGTATTTTTTGGCGCGTTCGGCAAAAACGCGGTAGTGATTGTCCGAAATGCAGTCGCTTAAGGTTTTGCGCAAGTCATTCAGAAAGCGATTGCTGACCTCGCGGCTTTCGATGATTTTGCCCGCCATCACTGGCAGATAAGGAAGGGGATCATAGCCCCGACGTTTTTTGAACTCGGCTTCAAAACCATCCGTCCAGTTCATACCTCCCGCTTCAAAGCTGTCGGTTTGCAGGTAGCGGAGGGTTTTGCCCGCCCGGTCACCGATCATTTGCAGAAGAGGCTCCACGTTGGTGTCCCAGTAGCGGTTGAAGTGTTTGGCGCTCATGTAGTCAATGACTCTGCCCTGCCATTTGCCGCTGGAGGTCGAAACGTGGGCATCAGTAGGCGAGTACCCGAGGCGAATGATCGTCCAGTCACCGGGCGGGGCTACCCAGTCCAATTGACCGTTTTTAAAATAGGCAGTCAGGTTCAGGACTTGTTTCAGTGTGGCATCTTCTTCGCCGGAGGTGCCGGGAATGTCGGTCAACAATGGCCGGGTTTCGGGTACCGACCAGCCCACTTCCCGGGTGGCCGCTTTATTGGCAAAATCTCGGATGGGCTGGCGATCCTTATTTTCTTTGGAAGGAATGGCCAAAACCACAATGTCCTGATAATAGTCGTATCTGCTGGGCGGCTGCGCCAGGGTTTGTTGGATGCGGGTCCCGCCTTGTACTTTGGTCTCTGAAAAAACCACCTGCTTGGCGGCTTCTTGGGGCGTGATATCGGGCCCGCCCAAATTCCAACCGCTCTGGATGCTGAGTGACATCACGAGGCCGTGCTTTTCGGCTTCGTTGATGGCGTGCAGGTACAGATCGCGCCAGTCGGGACTGCCAAACATGGGGCCTTCCGGCACCTGGCCATTGCCGCGTTGCTCGGCTCCTCCAGCATCAAAAATACAGGCCCCGCTGAAACCTTTGGCTTTCATTTCGGCCAAATCACGGGAGATGGCCGCTTTGGTGACATTGCCGTTGAGCCACCACCACCAGCAGCGGATGCCGTAGCGTTGGGGGGGCGTTAGGAAGTCGCTGGGGGATAAGGGGCTTTGGGGGGCTTGGGTGAATGCCGCTGTTTGTATCAGCAGGGTTAGGAGGAAAAGGAGTGACAATTTTTGGGTGGCCCGCATAACAATTGGAATATGGTGGTTGAATAAATTTTGATAAGCTCGTAGGAACGAGTAAACTATTTACAGTTCGTTCTTTACTTTATTTTTTCGTTCCTTAACCTTGTTGGTTTCACCAAAGCTTTGTCCATTTCAAAAGGCAAGACCCAAACTTTATCCGCTTTCTGATTTGAAAAATAAAGTTTCGAAATCGAAAATTGATTCGCATTCCCATCAGCCCAAAAGGCGTAAAAATCTCGATGCGCGTACAATGGGCGGCGAGCATACGCATGATTTCGAGGACTATTACTGGTCAGGTTCCGAATTTTAGTCCACGTTTTTCCTTCGTCACTGGATTCCCAGAGCACCATTTCGCCGCCCGTTCCATATTGTTGTGGGCCAGCGGACGTGGGCCCAATTATTCGCCACAGATTGGGCTCGATGTAAATCGACCCCATGTCATAGTTGTGGGTAGATTCGCAGACCTTATGAAATTCCCAATGGGTATCTTTCCAATGAATAACCACCCATTCCCGTGGGCCACTTTGAGGTCCTGGCTTTGCGCTTTTCCCCAATACAGCTAGCACGATGGGGTTTCCCCGCAGGTCAAAATTCAAGTCGTTTAAATAAACAAGTTTTGCCTCAGCAGCATAGTCTTTGACCAATGCCTTGCTGGAGGTTTCGCTTAGCGGGGTTTGCAGGGTTTCACCACCTACTGTTTGCCAGGTTTCCCCCCTATCATTCGTTTTTACCACATAGAGGTTGGTTCGTTGATCTACATTTCCTCCGGGATGGTAATTGAAAGCAGTTACCAAGGTATTGTCGCGCATATTGGTAATTTGGTAATGCCCACCCATTCCGGCAAGTTTTTGATCGGGAGCCCAGGTTTTGCCGTCACTGCTTGAAGACCAATACAATTCACGGCCATTGGTGTATTTGGTGAACAGCAAAAGAAAACCATTTGCATCAGTTGCCCAGGGTTGAGGGTAAGTTATTTCAGCTTCACGAACTTGCTCGAATGCATCAATAGTGTAGGGTTGCTTACTTTTGAAAATCAGACCAGGCCTGATTTTTCCACGTCCGCTTACAAAAACCCACACATACCCATCTTTGTCAATAGAAAGAGAGGCGTTGTCATGGGGGTCGTCGACGCCCATCTTATCACAAACAACGACTGGTTTGGGTACTTTTTTTTTGCGGTGATCAAAATAGGATATCATGATCAACAAATGCCTTTCATCTTGATGCCTCGTCCCTCCATATACAAAAAAAGTTTTTTTGACTGAAGGGGCGTAAATCGCTACTGGCAAGTGGTTGGCAGTGTAGGTGCCCAGCCCCCCTGAATATTTATCCCCATATTCTGAAAACTGGCCCAATGTAAACCAAATTCCTTTGTAGCCATCCATTCTCTGGTTTTGCGCATACATACACTGGATACCCAAAAGGAGAACCACACCAAGCCAAAGAAAGCAATAAATTTTGGGGTGCATGGGTTCGATTTAAATGGTGCTACTCGAATTTCTTTTTGAGGATATTTGAAAAAGATAAATTTCATCTACTGTTGTCCAATCAGCCGTACCCAAATTTTCCCTTTCCCCTCCTTGAACAAATACCCAGGTATCCTTAATTCCAGCCGCTTCAAGCCCGGAATTTGCCGGTCAAGCTCTAATGGTGCGGGATACAGGGAAATAACCGAAACACTGATCTCAGGATGAGAAAGGTTTTCGATCTTCAATTTTTTTCCCTCCTGCTTTAAAACTGCCCCACCTTTCACGATTTCTACATCGGCGGTAGTCATCAGTTGCCAGGTGACCATTTTGGTGGTGGGGATGGTTTCAATTTGGTCTTCGATGAGCAAGGATTGGGGGCCGTCTTTGACAAATCTTCGCCGGGCACTTTTTAATTGACCAGCGAAGGTGGGGCTCATCTCAATGCTTGCTTCTGGATTGGTACCAGCTTTGAAATCTGTGATGGTAGCCAGACCATCCGTAATGTGTAGGGAATCGTTGACGGTTAAGGTGCTGTGGCCGTAGTTGTTTTTGGTAAGGAGCTTCCAGCGTTGACAGGTTTGGCAGCGTCCCCATAAGTCAAAACCCGTTTTTTCCAACAAATGGTATTCCTGATTGCCGGGATCGACCACCCAACGTACGCCATTCAGCTCAAACACAAAGGAGCCACCGTCCATATTGCCGTGGTTGACGGTGCCGCGGCCACCTTTTCCACCAAAATAGTACTGGTGGGGGTCGCTGGGCCCACTTTTAAAAATGACAATGGGGTTGGAACCTTTGCCACTCCAGGCTTCGGGCACTTTGATGTCCTGGGCTTCTTTGTACTGCGACAGCCAGGCCAGGCCAGCGCCATCCAGGCGGCTCAGCTTACCCATTTTTTCGGCTGGCTGCAAAAAACGTTCTTTTTCAAAAAAGACCTTATTGCCAGTTTTTGCTGCAAACCAGGCCAGGGTGACATCGCCGTTTTCGCCCCGCTTGTCGCCACAATCGGCGAAGTTGTAATACCAGCCCGAGGGGGCTACATTGAGTACCTTGTAGGTGGCACTTTCTATAAAAGCAGGGTATTTTGACAGGCCAAAATCAGTACCGAAGGCACTTTCAAACATGGCCGCGGTGACCACACTAAAACTGGTTCCATAACCCCAATAGGTCGCGCCTTCCGGGTATACACCATCCGGGCCATACTCATCCAGCGCGTGGGGCATCCCTTCCAGGGCGCGGTGAATGGTTTGGGCGGCGAGTTCAGGGTCTTGTTCGGCGATGACAATGGCTGCGGCGATCATGCCTCCGTGGCAGACCTGGTTCCAGTTGTTGGTGCCGTTTACCCAACCCGTATTGCCTGCTTTGTTGTAACTGGGTTTGATGCCTTTTTCGATGAGGGCTGTTTTGGCCAGGGCTATGGTCGTTTTGGGCAAATCCTCGCTCGCCCAATCCAGGGCAAAAGCTACGGCCATCGACATTTCAGCTACATCTAGATAATGGGAGGGGTTCCAGTCTGAGAAATTGCAAACAGCCAAAACTTCCTCATTGATGCGCCGAAGGATGGCGGGGTCTTTTTCCATGCGGTAGGTCATGCCCAGCATGTTGATCCGGTACAACATTTCACGGGAAACGGCCAATAAGCGGCGCCCTTCCACGATGCGTTCCAGCAGTGGTGCTTTGGTAATGGTTTGGGCATTGAGGCGGATAGCCTGGTACATGTTTTTGATAACGGGGTCAGATTCGATCTTTTTTTTGAGGTCTTTTTCAATATCGGCGTTCAACACCAGGCGCGGGCCTTTTTTGCGGAGTTTTTCTTTCAGGTATTGTACCGACATGGGGTTTTCCAGCTTTGATCCGGGGGTAGTGCTGCTGCTACTTGGAGACGAGACGAAGGAAGTACTCAGGAAAAGTACGCTGGTCAGGATAATGGAGAAGAGCATGGAAAGAGTGTAGAATGGCTTCATGTCGGTTTGTTTTATAGAATGCCCCATATCGGTTATGGCCGATATGGGGCATGAAAAAGGTAATGCTTAATTACCAACCTGGATTCTGCTTGATGGCCGGGTTTTGTGACAAATCATTCAGCGGGATTGGCCACAGGTAGTGTTTCGCTTCATCAAACACGGGAACTGCAAAGTCGGTGCCTAGGTACACATTGACGTAAGGTACACCGTTGACCATGCTAGACTTCACATTGGCTTTGGGGTAACGCGCTTTGGCCGCGTCGTCCCAACGTATGCCATAGGAAGGTATTAACAGTTTTTTACCTTGCTTCCAACGGCGCAAATCATCGTACCGGAAACCTTCCATGAACAATTCGATGCGGCGTTCGCGGCGGATTTCTACAATGATTGGCGAAACGCCATCATTCACATACCTTGGATCTACGGGCACACTGCTGAGGTTCAAAGCAGGCATACCTACCCGGGCGCGCAACTTGTTGACCGTGAGGTCGAGGTCGGCCTGCGTAATGGTACCCAATTCGGCCACTGCTTCAACATAGTTCAGCAAGGCTTCGGCAAAACGCATGGTAATCGCCGGAGTGTTGGAAACATTAAAAGTAGCATACGCTGTATTGTTGTCGTACGCTTTGATGATGTGGTAGCCCGTTTCGCTGGCTTGCCCACCATCCATACCGGCCAAACGTGGGTATGGGCGGGTATCATTGTTGCCAAAGGCGTAAAATTTCACATCATCGGGATGCAGAATCGTTTGGCGCAAACGTGGATCGCGGTTTTCAAAAACGTCTTCGATCTTGGCATCTCCTTTGTAGAGTGGCGACAAGGAAATAGGGAGCCCGTCGGTACACAAGTAATCTTCGACCATACTTTTGGTGGCGCCACCATTGTACTCCCGGTGGTAGCTCTGTACATGGTTGGTACGTACACCCAATTGATACCTGCGCCAGTACATTACTTCTGCAACTCCTGCCAAGTCATTGGTAATGCGGTGGATGGCATTGTAGTCGCGGGAAGGATTGCCCGTGCTGTACAATTTGAAAGGCCCTTTATCGATGAGCTCTTTGGCCGCCGCTGCTGCTTCTTGTAACCATTTTTCCGCATTAGAGCCACCGTGGTATTTTCTCCAGGTTCCTTCGAACAAACAAACTCTGGATTTGACCAACAAGGCTGCCCAACGGTTCATCCGACCTGGAGCACCGCCATCACCCCAGTTGGCGGGGATTTTTTCGGTTGCAAAGTTGAGGTCAGCCAATACATTGTCCATAACCTTTTCACGAGGCGTGCGTGCTGCATAAAGTTCTTCAGAATCAACGTTCAATTCACGATCTACCCAAGGTGCATCGCCAAATTTTGACACTTTATCTGCATAAAACCAGCCTCTGAACAAGCGCGCCTCACCAATATACCTATCGATGGTTGCCTGAGGAATTTTGGCTTTGCTGTAGTTTTCCAGACCAATATTGATCGCCCGAACAAAATTCCAACCTTTGTAGCCGTACCACTGCCCATCACCATTTGAAGTGGTAGGTGTAGGGAATTTGCCTGCCCTAATTTGTTGGTATTGCAAATGGCGCGGATGGCGAGGTGCAATGTTGTCACTGAATTCATCAAGATACCAAACGCCCCATTTATGGCTATTGAAACCTTCATCGTGCCCCATCATGATGGGGATGTCATTGTCGTTTGCGGCAAGGTGATAAAGGCCATTGTTGTACACCCGCAGGTCATTTTCGGTATTCCAGAAGGTTTCGTTGCTGATCCGGTCCAATGGGGTCCGCTCCAGGAACTCATCGTTGCAGCTGGTAAAAAGAAAAACCACAGCAACGAAAAGAGGATATATCAATTGTTTATTTTTCATCAGGAATCTTATTTAATGCTGTTTAGAATGTAATGTTGGCACCGAAAGAGAAAATCCGTTGCATAGGGTATTCTACTGCGCCGTCAGAATTCAAACCAGAATACTGGTCGTTCAGGACGTTGGTATGCAAGGATTCTGGATCCAGAGGCTTGCGGATTTTTGAGTATTCCCACAAGTTCATGCCCGCTAGATACACCTGTGCCCCACCAATGCCTACTTTCTTCAACAGATTTTGAGAAAAATCATAACTCAAAGTCAGGTTTTTCAAACGGATGTAGCTTGCATTTTGCAGGTAACGCGACTGTGTCTGGATGTTTTGCTTGGTATTGGTAGAGATGTGCGCGGCAGGGAAATAAGCATTGCGGTTGGTCTCCGTCCAGGTATCGGTAATGAAGTACTTTTCCACGTGGCCAGCGTTGTAAGGGTAGAACCAGGTCCAGTTGCCTTCGGAAGGAGCATAGTCACGTCTGCCAATGCCCTGGAAGAAAGTGCGTAGGGCAAATCCTTTGTACTTCAGGTCCAGGTTTATGCCAAAGCTATACCTTGGGGTGGCATTGCCAATGATTCTGCGGTCGCCAGGGTTAGCCAGGGTATTGTTGCCAGGGCTGATGACGCCGTCGCCGTTGAGGTCGGCATAACGGATGTCACCAGGTCGCCAGTTGGCCCCCAAATTGGTCTGCTTGGCGGAACTAGCCACTTCTTCCACGCTTTGGAAAATTCCGAAGGTTTCATAACCCCAGATTTCGCCGATTTTTTGGCCCACATACCTTTCAGACAAGGCACCAGTGGGGTTCTCGTATTTGGTGATTTCACTTTGCCAATCTGACAAGGCGAGCGTGACGCGGTAATTCCAGTCTTTTCCGATTTTTTCTCTCCAGGTTACGGAGGTTTCCCAGCCTGTAGTTCTCAGGTCAGCGGCATTGGAACGTGGAGCATTGGTGCCAAGGATGGCTGGATACTCTACGTTGGTCAACATGTCTTTAGTATCCCGGGTGTAGATGTCGAACGAAGCATCCAGGCGTTGGTCAAGCATGGTAAAGTCAAGACCCAGGTTTTTGGATATCACTGTTTCCCAGGTCAAGGTAGGGCTGACCAGTCCAGCCGGAGATACAAAAGGCGTACGGTTTCCGGATGACATCATGAACGGAGAAGCACTGATGCCCATGGTGGCAATATAGGGGTAAAAATCGTTACCCAACAATTGGTTACCCAAGGTGCCATAAGAGGCCCGAACTTTTAGGTTGTCCAAAAACTTCCTGGTTCCAGCCATAAATGACTCCTCTGAAATCCGCCAGCCTGCTGAGAAAGATGGGAAAAATCCAAATCGATCTTCGGTGGGGAAACGGGAAGTTCCGTCGTAACGGCCGTTTGCTTCAAATAAATATTTGTCCTTAAAAGCGTAGTTAAAGCGGTAAAACGCACCTCTCAGCGCTACATGTGATTTACCACCAAAGGTTTGCTGGGCACCGGTAGTGGCATTGAGGTCAGGTACCAAAGGTGTGATGAGGCCACGTGCGACGGCACGGCTAAACTGGTTGCGGCCCCATTCCTGGTTAAAACCTGCCATGGCTTTGATGGAATGACTGGGTGAGGGATCAATGGAGTATTCAGCATAAGCGTTCAATACAGAGTATTGGTTGTAATCGCTACGGTTGTCGATGAAATCGTCCCCACTGAAACCATTGCCAACGCGAATGCCAGCTACCAAGTCCTGGTTTTCGATAACATTGACCTTGCTGGCTACGTCTTGATATGAGCGGTGAAAGTTGTTGTAGGAATAATCGCCCCGGATTTTTAGCCCTTTAAAAGGAGTCAGGGTAATGCCCTGAGTCAACCACAAATCGTTAACGGCAAAGGTTTCACGGCCACCTTGCTCCAGGTAAGGGAAAAAGTTCAAGGTGCCAAAGTACTGGCCGATGTATTGGGAGAATTGGTCGCGGTCACCTGGCTTAAGGTAATATTCAAGATCGGGGAAAGAAATGGGCAGAACTGGGTTTACCCTAGCCACGGTATTGATGTTCACGTCCCAGTTGTAAAAGTGTGGTTTGTCGCTTACTTGAGTATTAAAAACCACTTTTTCGTCCAGGCTCAGCCAATTGTTGACTTTGAACTCGGCTTTAACCAGGCCATTGTAACGTTTGAAATTTTCGTTGTTTGCGTGTTTCAGGTAACCGTCTTTGTTCAACAAGCCAAGGGATACATAAAAAGAAGCCTTGTCGGTTGCACCCGAAGCGCTCAGGTCGTATTTCTGCTGTGGTGATGAATCGGTCATCAATCTATTCTGGTAATCGTTGTACCCGTAGTATTGCAAAACACCATTGACAACACCCCATTCTGGTCCGGTTCCTTCAGAGAAGGCTTTGGTTCCGGCAACAAAGTCGGGGTTGTAGGCAGGGGCACCGTTGGTACGGATATTGGCTTGATTGCGAGCCAATACAAATTCGTAAGGATCGGTTACGGGATCCATGTTGAAAATGGGCACTGCTTCCGCCAATTCCGTAGAAAGTTGGATGTTTACTTTGCCAGTCTTACCTCTTTTTGTTTCTACCAAAATTACCCCAAATGCAGCGCGTGCTCCATAAACGGCAGCAGCGGAGGCATCTTTTAACACGTTTACACTGGCGATATCGTTCGGGTTGACGCGCTCCAGAGCCATCGGCACACCATCCACCAGGATTAGCGGAGAACCACCATTGATGGATTCAAAACCGCGGATGTTGAAGTCGGCGGCAGTGGTGGGATCACCATTACGGATGTTGATGTTCAGGTTGGGAATGAGCCCCTGCAAGCCTTGGCCTGCACTGACAATGGGGCGTTGAGCCAGTTCTTCACTGGTGATCGACGCCACTGCACCCGTCAGGTTGACTTTCTTTTGAGAGCCGTAACCTACTACGACTACTTCATCAAGCAGCTTGGAATTGGCGGCCATCGTAATGTTGATTGAGGTGCGGTTTCCTACCTCAACCTCCTGGGTCAAATAGCCCGTGTACGAAAATACCAGGGTACTGTTTTCGGCCACTTCAATTGTAAATCCACCATCCAATTCAGTGACTGTCCCCTGGGTAGTGCCTTTTACCAGAATGGAAACCCCTACCAGGGCTTCTCCATCCTCATCGGTAACTTTGCCACTTACTTTGAAGGGAGGGGAATCGAGCGGCAAATGAGCCTTATTGCCCATTAGTAGAAGAGGGCTTGCCACCGATGCTACGAGTAAACATAGCATAAATGCCAAGAGGTTAAAGTTGTTTTTACTGTTCATAACACCGACAATTTAGTTGGAACAATATTATTTTATGATGTAGGATGATAAATACCGGCAGAGTTAAATCCGGGAATTACTTTGGAAAATTAAACATCTTACCTCGATTTTCCAAAGTAAAATTCACCATCTAATTACTCTGACGAAATTAATGAGCAACCCCCTTAGTTTTCTCAAAATTTTATTGAAAAATTGATTTTGGCTTGTGGCGAGCGGACGAGGCGGTCAAGGTAATGTGGGAAAAGGTATTTGTAGAGATGCATTTAAAGGACTTTCAGTCCAAGGTGTGCAACAAAAGGGTCAAAATCCCTGTCGCAGTGCAACAAAGGAAGATCCAATTCGATGCAATTGGTGGCAATGATAACATCTATTGTTTTCCGAATCGTTATTCCTTTTTTTCTTAATGCCCTGTAATTTTCTGCGCAGCGTATTGCCGCAGATTTATTTCCGGTCGAATAAAAAGTCAACGCATTCAATGCATTTTTTGCTAAAGTGAAATCCCCATCTCCGGTAAATCCTTGCAGTACTTCGGTTAGAATCAGGTCAAATATTCCTAACTGCTCTTGCCCCATCAATTGATCCAAGAGTTCAGTTTCACGGTTAATTTTACCATTGAAATAGTCAATCCAAACTGAGGAATCTACAATGGTCATTGATCTTGTCTCATTTGATTCAAATCTCCTTCCCAACGCAGTTTCCCACGCAGTTCACGTAGTGCAGCTTGCTGTAGCAGTTGGATGTAGAGCTTTAACGCCTGTTCTACCACTGCTTTTTTAGTCTCAAGACCACTAAGATTGATGGCTTGATCCATTAATTGGTCGTCAATGACTATGTTGGTTCGCATGTATACACCTATTTTGAGGTAAATATACACATTGTTTAAATGAATAGCAAAAAAAAATGAGTTAAGTAGAAAATTACGGGATGCACAACTTTTGGTAAAAAAGCTGGTACCTAAATGGGTGATGAAAATTGAAGGTAGAAATGCGTAAAAAGGCCAAACGTATTTTGGCCTCATTCTGTCTCCCACTTTCCCTTAACTGGTCTAAAAAGATCATTCATCCTAGATTTTGCACATCAAAACTGTTGATCTAAAATATAACGATTTTCTACCTTCTTATGCAAAATTCATAGTCGCTTTAGGCGTCTTGCAGTCAATTTCAACTGCGGCAAGGCGTGGGATAGGGGAAGGTGAGTTGCGGTAGTACTCACGTTCAGTGCATGCAGATAATAAATAGAAACGGTATACCATTTGATGGCAGAAAAGTTGAAAAAATTGCTCAAAAAACTGTAACTTTATACTCGATAAATTACGGCAATAAATGAACGACCCACTACTTGATATCGAAATTGACGGGCTGACCAACAGCATCCAAAATACCATATCAGGCGACAGTTTTGATACGGAGGTGGCCGAAGTGAGCAAGACTGACCTTAAAAACATTACCAAAACCAACGGATGGAAATTTGACTGGAAGGCGGAGTTGAAGGAATCGGACCGACAGGTATATAAACTGACAATCATCGGCAACCCGGCCATTATTCAGGGGTTGATGAGCATCAGCGACTACGGAGACCATTTTTACCTGTATTTGGTAGAGAGTGCGCCGTTTAATTTGGGAAAAAAGAAACTTTATCAGGGCGTTCCAGGAAACTTGTTCGCCTTTGCTTGTAAGGTTTCGTGGGACAAAGGTTACGAAGGATTTGTTGCTTTCCAGTCAAAAACCAAACTAATCGAACACTACGAAACCACGCTTGGGGCGACGCATATCGGCGGACATAAAATGATCATTTTTCCACCAGATGCACTCAAACTCATTCAACAATATTTTAAAAAATAAAGAATATGGGACATATAAAAGAACCACTCGGAGTTGACCTCAATGTAGGCCCTATGACTCTATCTGCGGAAGACCGTCAGACATTGAGTGCAGTTATTGCCCAATACAAACTGACAAAGGAGGTGCCAAAATCAAAACCCAATTTTGCAAAAACTGCCAGCAGAAAAAGAACGGCTAAACTTCGGACTAAAAGCCGAAAGCCTACGTCTAAAAAAGTAGCTGTGACATCCTCAAAATAATATGCGCTGAACTTTGCATGGCTGACAACCGCTTCCTAAGCGTCGCGGTATGACAGCCATGCCACCGTTCGGCAAAACAAAACGCAAATAATTGTTTGACCTTATCCCATAAACCCACTATCTTTGTTTCAAAGCTGGTGACATGGCCAAAAAGCACATTCGATTCGACTGGGCAGCGAAAAAAATGCTGCGAGACAAGAAGAACTTCGGCATTCTTGAAGGCTTTCTCTCTGAATTGTTAAAAGAAGACATCAAAATCGAAGGATTGCTGGAAAGCGAGAGCAACCAGGATGAGGAAGATGACAAGTTCAACCGAGTGGATTTATATGCTGAAAACTCTAAAGGTGAACACATCATCATTGAGATACAAAATACAAGGGAGTTGGACTATCTCATGCGAATGCTGTTTGCTACGTCAAAAGCGGTTACAGAATACCTCGACATTGGAGATGCCTATTCCCGTATAAAAAAAGTAATTGCGGTGAGTATTGTCTATTTTGGTTTGGCCAAAGGAGATGACTACATCTACGTTGGGCAAACTAAATTCATGGGTTTACACACGCATAAAGAGCTTCAGCTCACTAAAACGCAACAAAAACTATTTAAAAAACCAACAGTACATCAAACCTATCCAGAATATTACCTTATCCGAACCACGAAGTTTAACGACATCATCAATGATACTTTAGATGAATGGATTTACTTTTTGAAAAACAGCGAGGTACTTGACGGTTTTCAAGCCAAAGGCATGAAAGAAGTGAGAGAAAAATTGAATGTCCACAATCTACCGGATGAAGAACGAAAAAAATATAATAGGTTTTTAGAAAATCTCCATACTGAGGCAAGCATAGCAGAAACAATAAAGATTGAACAGGAAGAAAAAATGGAGGAAAAAGTAAAAGCAGAAACAAAGAAAAAGGAAATTGAAGTGACCAAAAACATAGCAATCAATTTCATAAAATTAGGGTTGAATGATGAGCAAGTTTCGGCAGGCACAGGAATGACGGTTGAAGATATTCAAAACCTTCGCAATGAATTAAATATCCAATAAATTGGAAATCTGCGAGCAATTCCTTGCGGTAAAAGCTTCCAAAACGTCGCCCGTCAGCAAGCTTAACAATTCACTCACACATCACCATTCCCTTTCCCCAATACGGCATCAACTGCTTGAATTCATCCGCCTTTACCACATACCAATTGTCCCATTGCTCTATTGCTCCACAAAGTTGCACTTCATCTGCCACGTAAGTAGCCAGTTTATCGTTGATGGGCTTTCCATTTTGATCCAATACGAAGCAATATTGCTGCACACCGTTTTTGGTCTTGGCCTTAAAAAACACCGGAATCCCCCCTGCCAAACATCGAATGGCACAAGAGCGGTGGGGCTTGCCTTCCCCTGGGCGCATCACGCCGAGGTAACATTTGGGGTCGAGGATTTCACCACGCAGGGTCGCTTTACCCAATTGAACAGGTTTGGTTGCCTCATCTTTCAGTTTTGAGAATCCCTGAAAAAGCTGCTTTTGCGGTCCCAGTTCAAAGGCCACCACCCCATCGTAATAAATCAACTTTCCCATTAAACGGATTCCTTTGCCTGTCAAAGATTTCCCAGTTTTTTTAGCCAAAGCTTCGAGTGCAGGAATAGCACTTTTTTTACCAATCCCCACCAAAAGAATCCTTTGAAAAGGGGCAACTCCTACGTTATCATTCTTTAGAGTAACCTTCAATTTTTCCCAAAAAGACGCATTTTGTTTGAAAATCTTATTCTTCCCAAGTGGAATTTTTAAACAAGGGATCGGTTCCGTAATCAAGATCCCCTCCAAAGTCCGCAAGCGGGAGATTTCGTATTTGGAAGCGATAAACCCGCGTTGGTTGAGCACCAACAATCCGGCGATGATTGGCACCAGAAGCACCAGCGTCCAGATCACATATTTGACCCATTGGCCATAAGATTTAGGCGCTTTGTCCTGCCAGCCGATGTAAAATTCTTCGTTCATAACTTGAGGATTAGGCTTGAATAATGGCCGCAGGGCGTTCGGTTCCTTCGGGATAAGGCTGGGGATTGACCCAAACCATACCATCGACAATTTTTACATCGTAAGTCTCCAGTTTTTCGGTAAAAGGTGGCGGCGATTGTCCATTGTTGGGCAAGTATTGGTAGCCGTGCCAGGGGCAGGTGATGCAGCCGTTCACAATTTTTCCTTCACCGATGGGGCCATTCTGGTGGCGGCAAATGTTGTTGACTGCCGAGACCTTGCCCTCGTAGCGAAACACCGCAATGTTTTGGCCTTCCAAAAAGACCATTTTTGCCCGGTTTTCAGGGATGTCCTCAGCTGAACATACCAGGTAGAAACCCTCGCCCACGGCTGGTTTATCCATTTGATCCTCAAGGCGCTTCTTTTCCACTCCTGCTGCCATCAAATGCAGGGAGACCAGGGTCAACAGGCCAAAGCCCACAAACCCGATCCACGCAGGCGATTGCTCCAACTGCACTACGCCCAGCATCACGTGAAAAACCAATAGGCCATAGGCCAAATACACCAACATGTGCAGGCTTTTCCACCAACGCGGACTCAGGTTTTTTAACCAAAAATCATGACTGGTAGCGGCCATCAGAAACAAAATCAAGAGGGCAAAGAAACCCAATACCTGGAATGGAAAATCTTGCAACGAGGCGTAGTGCGTATTTGAAGCAAAAACCGAAAAAATCGGATCCACATAACCCAGGCTGTGAAACTGGATGACGTTGAATACCCCATGCAACGCCCCAATCAAAAAAGTAGTCACCCCCAAATGCCGCCGATTGTACAACAGGGGCAAAAACCGACGATCCAAACGCGCCATTGGGCCGATGCACAAAATGAATTGCAGCATGATGAAAGCCAAGGTGCCTGTTGCCCGAATGATCAGCGTTTCAGGGCTGATCAGTGGATAAAAGAACAATTGCAAGAAGCTGAAAGTCAACAGATACAATGCCATGAGGCCAAGCATGATGCGGTCATAGCGCCGTTTTTGGCGGTTCCATTGTACGGTGGTATAATTTACACTCATGGGAGGACGATTTGACGAATGGTCTTGTGGTTGATTCCATCGACAAGTTCAATTAGGTAAGGCGGCTCGGCAGATAAGGTATCGCTCAAGTTAAACCGTTGAACACCTGTTGGCCCCAACACACCTTGCAAGGCATTGTTGCAGAACACCTGAACGAATGCTTGCTCCATGACCTGGTGCTGGGTGATTTCGATTTGTTTGAGGGACTCATTCCCTTGGCGCAATTGAAAACTCAAATTGCCCGTGGTTTTGCGGGCCAGGATTTTCGGGAAAGGCTGTGGTTCGCTTTTGAGCCATTGCCCTGCTGGAACAGGTTGGGGCAATACCCAAACTGCTCCCACAAAACCCAGGCAAAGCAGTATGCTGCCCACCTGCCAAACCAAGCGATGTCGCTTGCGCAATTCAGGAACCATGTCTTTGGTGTTTAAGGTATTTGTTGAGCAATGTCAGCCACAAAGCCGTTGAGGCAGGTAGGAGCAGCAGTCTGGTTTGCCAACTCGCCCCATGCATATTTTCATCGATTTGCTCCGCGCCTTTGAACACAAACCACAACCCGAATATCAAACCCAGGCTCAGGTAGATGTACAATAGATAAAGCAGAATTTGTATCCAGTACATGGTGGAAATTTAAGCCTCATTGTAAATTTTCAGCACCGTTTCCCGCAGGTGTTGGCCAGCATCGGTAAACAAAAAATGGATGTTGTCGGCAATGGCTTCCACGGTGGTCCATTTGCTGTAGTCCGCATCTGGCATGTTCGCCCGATTGGGAGGCGTATCGATGATGCTGGGTACAACTACCGAAGCGCGGATGCCTTTGTCTTTGCCGTAGGCATTGATGATATTGCCCAGTGCAACCACCATCGATTTGGACAATCCGTAAGCCACATTGTACAAGGCTGCATTGGGTTCAAGGGCAGCACGTGAACCGATCAGCACAAAATGCCCTCCACCATTGGCTTCAAAATGAGGCAAGAGCGCGTGAACGACGAAATAGGCCGTTTCAAAATTGAGTTTGTACATTTTTTGCATTGCAGCACCATCGGTTGCCAAAAGGTTGCCGGACGCGTAACCTCCCACCAGTAGGACTGCGGCGTTGAGCTGTTGATCTTTGCTGATGATTTGTTCGATGTAGGCATTTACTGCCGCTTCATTGGTCAGATCAACGGAGGCAATTTCAGCACCTTCCATGCTGGCTCCAGATCGATCTGTACCGTATACCTTGAAATCCGCTTGTACGAATTTATGAACGACTGCGTGACCTAAGTTTCCGGATGCACCGGTGATCAAGATTGATTTTTGCATGGTAAAAAGATTAGATTTTAGGCTTGTTTGTGAATGGTATATCCAAATTTGGCCAGGATACTTTTAGGGCCATTGACCTGATATACCGGGTTTTGGTTTTGTAAACCAGACATGTGGCAATCCATGGTTAAACAATTCCCGCCGTGCCGTCTACGGTACCAATTGCGGTACAAATATCCGGCCAGATTCATCCCTATAGCTGGAGCCGTAAAATAAACAAACCAGGCTGTCCAGACATTGGCCGACCATGCGGAAGCAAATGTTCGGGCTGGATTCATGCTCATACCAGATATGGGTGCTTCCAGCGTGATGTACAATACAATTAGCCCTCCAACAAAAAAGCCCGTGAATGGTGCCAGGGTTTGATGGTTACTCAATAAAAGCACCATTCCAAAAAGGACAAAAGAAATCAGCATTTCCATTAAAAATGCAACTTCAACTCCTGCCTGACCTGGCACGGTTACAGCATAATTTACTTCCGGTGAAGCAATCCATTTGAATGCCACCATTTTGACCAAGAACATCCCTAAACTTCCGCCACTGAATTGAGCTAAAATGTACCAGACTGCATCAAAGGGCTTTATTCGATTGAGTTGCAAATGGGTCAAAGTAACTGCGGGGTTCATGTGTGCTCCAGATTTTTTGCCCCAGGGGGAATAAATCAGCAACACTGCAGTACCGCCCATTGCCAAGCCCATCAAAAAACGGCGGAGCATTGGTTCTTCAATAACCGTTCTTAAAGGTAAGGCTTTATGCTCAAAAAGAATGGTAAAAAAAGCGGCGGAAATCATAAACATTCCTAAAGCCCAGGCTTCAATGAGGTAGATTTTCCAGTTTTTCTGCAATTGGATCCACATCAGGCTTTGGTTTGAAGTTCAAACAATACTTTGATCAACATGCCCATCGACCATGCTTGCTGAAAGCAGCCTTTGCCCGCGCCGGGATTTTCACCATCAAAAATTTCAGAAATGCCATTTAAACAGTCTTCCTTGTAAAAATGTTGCTTGAGCGATTCCAATTTTCCCAGTAAGGTTTTGCGGTTTTTTAGGGTATTTCCTCTAACCTTCAAGAAAGCCAGAGCATATTCTCCCCATAAAAATGGCCAAACCGTACCTTGGTGGTAAGCAGTATCACGCTGCCACTGGTCACCACCGTAAGTCGCTTTAAATTCGGGATCATCTGGGCCGAGCGTGCGCAATCCCAAGTCGGTATACAAATGTTGTTCCAACAAACTCAGCACTTTTTCTGCTTCTGCTTTCGTCAATAGGTCGAAAGGCAAACTGATCGCATAAATTTGGTTGGGTCGTATGGCATTGTCCACATAACCTTCTGGAATGATTACGTCGTTCAAATAGCCTTCTTCATTGATGAAAAATTTCCTGAATGCCGTTTTTACTTTCTGCGTCAATTCATAGTATACCTGATGTTCTTTGTTCAACATGGCAGCGAACAAAGTAAAAATGTGCAGCGTGTTGTACCACAGCGCATTGATCTCCACTGGACAGCCTTGGCGTGGAGTAACCACGTAATCTCCAACTTTGGCATCCATCCAGGTGAGTTGAGCAAGCCCTTCACCCCCAAAAAGTAGTCCTTCTGGAGTAACCTGAATGTTGTAACGCGTACCCCGAATGTGCCAATCCACAATCTCTTTGAGTTTTGGGAAAAGTTCGACGATAAAAGCATTATCCTTAAACTTTTCATAATACTCGTACAATACTATAAACAGCCACAAACTGGCATCAATAGTATTGTATTCTGGGGCTTCACCCTGGTCGGGAAAGCGGTTGGGCAACATCCCTTGATCCAAATATTGGATAAAAGTGCGGAGGATGGATTTTGAGGCTTCTTGATTGCCTTGTGCAATTGTTAAGCCTCGCATCGCGATCATGGTGTCCCGTCCCCAATCCGTAAACCATGGATATCCGGCAATGAGGGTGCTGCTTTCGGTAGATTTACGGGTGACCAAAAATTGATTTCCTGCAATGACTAAGTCCCTTAAAAATGGGTCTTGAAACCCAGCTCCTAAATCTTGCAATCGCTTGATTTCTGCTTTTTTTAATTCCTCAAACGATTCAATGCCTGCGTCTTTTTCGGTTGAAAATGACAAATGCATTTTTTCGCCTGGCTCAAGATTTAGGGTGATGAAACCGATGCTCTTGGCATCTTCCTGAAAATCCAGGCCCCTTTCTTGTTCCTGCTTGTACTCTAAATTTTTATACCAGGCAGAACCTGCAATGAATTCCCCTTTGGAAAACTGAACGCTAATGGGTAGCGCGCCATAATGGGGGTATACGTGGAGCAGGTTTGCATCAGCTGATTCGACATAAAAATCAAAATAGGGATTTTCATGGAATAAACTATGGTAATCGCGGAAGACAAACAGGGGGTTCAATGCCAGGGTGAAGGCGGTTTTGCCCGTATTTTCATACTCAACAACGCTCGTATTTTTGCCATAGACCATAAAAACGGTCTTGCTTATTTTGAACGATTCACTTCCAAAATCAGCCTTGGGCAAGGGGTCTCGTGTAAAACCTTCAAAAAACGAATATCCCTGAGGGTGGATGGCTCCCGGGTATTGGTTGGTCGACAAAGGAAAGGTAGCTTCTCCCAGGTGGATGGTCTCCTCTACTTTACTGACCAGCACGCGCCGGTCAGTTGGTGGATTCAAGGCAGCAACCAGCAGGCCGTGGTAACGCCGGGTGTTGGTGCCGATGATCGTAGAAGCGGCGTAGCCGCCCAATCCGTTGGTGACCAACCATTCTTTGGCAGCCAACGCATCAAAATTTATGGTGCTTGAATTTTTCATTTTTAAATTACTTGGTTTTGGAACTTTACCACGAGGACTTATCGATCAGTTCTGCAACCAATCCGGTCCAACCTGTTTGATGAGAAGCTCCGACCCCACGTGCGGTATCTCCATGAAAATATTCGTAGAACAGCAACAAATCACGGAAATGGGGATCGAAGTGATAACTGTTGCTTTCGCCGTGTACCGGGCGCATGCCCAATTCGTCGCGTTGGAAGATCGAAACCAAACGTTTTGAAAGTTCATCGGCAGCTTGCTCTAGCGTGATCCAGTTGCCAGATCCAGTGGGGAATTCTACTTTAAAACTTTCACCGTAGTGTTTGGCATAAATGCGCAAGGAGTGGCCGATCAAGTAGTTCATCGGCATCCAAACTGGTCCGCGCCAGTTGGAATTGCCACCAAACAAGCCGGTACTCGACTCGCCAGGTTCGTATTTTAATCCAAAATCTTGCCCGGCAATTTTCACTACATATGGCGTTTCATGAATTTTGGAAACCGAGCGGATTCCCCCTTTGCTCAGGAATTCCTTTTCGTCAAAGAGCGCTTTGAGTAACTTCTGAAGGCGGTCTTTGGGAACCAATGACAGTAAAATGTCACTTTTGGTGTCCAATTGGTCAATGACCAGGTAATCCTGATTGTCTTCACGGTATTTTTGAAACCATTTCAAACGGGTGTAAAAATCGGGAAGTTTTTTCAGTTTTTCCCGATCCAGTTCCATTACTCCAAAAAGGGTAGTCAAACCAACCAACGAGCGGACTTTAAGGGGAATGTATTCCTCGTTGGGCAAGGCCAAAATGTCGTAAAAGAACCCTTCCACCGGATCCCATGAACCAGTCCAGTTTTCAGTGATATTGTTAAGGGAAGAAGCGATGTAAGTGAAGTGTTCAAAAAACTTGGTAGCTACGTCTTCATAAGCCACATCATCTTCTCCCAGAATCAGTGCCATTTCGAGCATATTCAGGCAATACATCGCCATCCAGGCGGTACCATCTGCTTGCTCCAAATACCCTCCACCGGGGATGTAACTGCTGCGGTCAAAAACACCAATGTTGTCCAAACCCAGGAATCCACCTTCAAAAACGTTGTTCCCTTGAGCATCTTTGCGGTTGACCCACCACGTAAAATTGATGAGCAGTTTTTGGAATACGCGTTTGAGGAAAACCTTGTCGTCTTTGCCATTGCGTTCTTTGTCCATTTTATAAACCTGCAAACATGCCCAGGCGTGTACCGGAGGATTGACGTCGCCAAAAGCCCACTCGTAGGCTGGAAGTTGTCCGTTGGGGTGCATGTACCATTCGCGGAGGAACAAAATCAGCTGATTTTTGGCAAACTCGGCGTCCACCATGGCCAGGGGTACACAATGGAAAGCGAGATCCCACGCCGCGTACCAAGGGTATTCCCACTTGTCGGGCATCGAGATGATGTCTTCGTTGTTGAGGGTTTTCCAACCATTGTTGCGGCCTGATTTGCGGTTTGGTGGGGGTGGATACTTACCTGGGTCACCATTGAGCCAGCGGGGAATGTCGATGTTGTAATACTGTTTGCTCCACAGCATTCCGGCAAAAGCCTGGCGCTGGATGTTGGCCAGGTCTTCATTTTCGCCTTTTTTGAATTGCTCGTAAAAAGCATCTGCTTCCTTGATTCTGGCGAGAAATGTTTCATCGAATGATGCGCCCAATGGATCCTTGATGTCCTGAGTCTTGCTCAATCGCAACTTGATAACAGCCTTTTCCCCCGGCAATAAATCAAACTGGTAAACTGGGGCAAATTTAGTACCCGCTTCGTTTTCACTTATCCAGGAATAATCATTTTGGATGACTGCGTGATGAAAAGCATCTTTTACAAATGGACTGGCATTGGGTGTACCAAAAATGCGTTCCTGATTGGTTTCATTTTCGGTAAACAGCAGGTGCTTTGGTTGCTCAAAATGAAAAAAGTATTCGCCCAATTTGGGATGAATTGCCCGTACTGAGGTTTCATCCTTTCCTTTTTGAATGACTGGCTTTTCGTCAATCAGACCAAATGACCACAAGTTGCGGAACCATAAAGTGGGCAAAACAGTAATGTTTCCCTCTTTGCGGCCACGCAAATTCACGGTAATGCGGATACAGATGTCCTCTTCTGAAGCTTTTGCGTATTCGGTAAATACATCGTAATAACATGCTTCTTCAAAAGCGGCAGAATCGTACAATTCAAATTCGGGTTCGTCTTTGGAGCGCTGGCGGTTGATTTCCACCAAATCCTGGTATGGAAAAGGCTCGAGTGTGTACTTGTACAAGTGTTTCATGTACGAGTGTGTTGGCGTGCTGTCGAGGTAGTAATACAGTTCTTTCACATCCTCGCCGTGGTTGCCTTCTGGGCCAGTCAAACCAAACAGTCGTTCTTTCAGAATTGGATCCTTGCCATTCCAGAGGGCGATGCCAAAACAAAGATTGCAGTGCGCATCACAGATTCCAGCAATGCCATCTTCTCCCCAACGGTACACTCTTGAACGGGCGTGATCATGTGGGAAATAATCCCAGGCTTCCCCATGTTCACTATAGTCTTCGCGCACGGTACCCCACTGGCGCTCGCTGAGGTAAGGGCCCCATTTTAGCCATTTTTTTTCGCCCGAGTATTGCTCCTGGAGCCTTTTTTCTTCAGGATTTATTTTGGATTTTGCCATTTTGATCGTGGTTTTAGCTGCTCGCAATTTATCTTTTTATTATGCAAATAAAGGGTTTTAGAATCGACGTTTACTAAACTTTCAAAGTTTAGTAAACGTAACTAATGATGGGTTTTGAAGATCGACGTTTACTAAACTTGCAAAGTTTAGTAAACGTAACTCAAAGTTTAGTAAACGTAACTAATGATGGGTTTTGAAGATCGACGTTTACTAAACTTGCAAAGTTTAGTAAACGTAACTCACTTAGATCAGCCATTGTCTTCAAATCCAGGATAAAGGGTCATTCCGCCATCAACAAAAAGGGTGGCGCCATGGATGTAATCTGACTCATCAGAGGCTAGCCAACAGCAAACGTTGCTGATGTCGGAGGTTTCGCCCACCCTTTTGTAGGGAATCAGGCGGAGCAAACGTTGTTCTGCTTCTGGCGTTTCCCAGGCCATGCGGTTGATGGGGGTTTTGATGGCGCCAGGGGCTACACTGTTTACCCGGATTTTCATCGGCCCCAGTTCCTGAGCCAAAGAGCGCATCAGCAGCATTACTCCACCTTTGGAGGCAGCATAGTTGACGTGCCCCGCCCAGGGAATCAGTTCGTGTACCGAGCTCATGCAGATGATCTTGCCCAGGGCTTTGGAAATTTCTGGGCGAGGTCCACGGCGCGTAAATTCACGAACGGCTTCCTGAGCACAAAGAAATTGTCCGGTCAGGTTGACATCCAATACAAATTGCCAATCTTCCAGCGACATGTCAATAAAAGGAGCGTCTTTTTGCAAACCCGCATTGTTGACTAAAATGTCTACCGTACCAAATGTCTCTATGGCCATTTTGAACATTGCCTTGACCTGATCTTGTTTGCTGACGTCGGCTTTAAAAGCAATGGCTTGGCCTCCTGCATTTTGGATGGCTGCTACAGCTTCTTCGGCACCTTTACTATTGCCCGCGTAATTGACGAGTACATTGGCGCCTTCCAGGCCCATCCCGATGGCGCAGGCCATACCGATGCCCGAGCTGGCTCCGGTAACGATGACGGTTTGACCTTTGAGTCTTTGCGCTTTTTCTTGCATTTTAATTGGTTTTAAGCGTTGTGGATGCGGGTAAACTTGCAGTTTTACCCCCGTTTTTAGTGCGAATTTTGTACAATCCAGTATGTGCAGTTAGGTAAAGCGTTTTGCCATCATCTCCCCAGGCCATATTGGCAGGGCGTTCAGGTCCAATGATTTTGCCCAGGTATTTACCCTCTGGAGAGATGATCCAGACGCCCCCTGGCGCTGAGGCAAAAACGTAGCCTTTTTTATCTACTTTGATGCCATCCAGAGCTTCGTCGTCGTCGGTCTGGTTCATGTTGAAAAAGACCTCACCTTTCCCCAATTTGCCATCAGCCAATAGCGGGAATCGCCAGAGGGTTTTGGTATTGTGAATGTCGCGGATGTCCCAATTGCTGACGTAGAGGAATTTTTCGTCAGGAGAAAAAGCGATCCCATTCGGGCCGCCCAGATCAGTAGCCAGCAACTCGGTTTTGCCATCTTTGATGCGATACACCCCTTGTACAGACAGTTCTTTGCGGGCATCCTGAAAGGCTTGGGGTAATCCATAGGGTGGATCAGTAAAATAAATGCTGCCATCAGACTTGATCACCACATCGTTTGGGCTATTGAGGCGTTTTCCTTCATATTGATCCGACAAAACGCTGATGGGGCCTTTCTTTTCGTGGCGAATCACCCGCCGATTGCCGTGCTGGCATACGATGAGTCGACCCTCAGCATCAATGGCTAATCCGTTGGAACCCGGTTGGTGGTATTCCCCGATGTTGAAACCTGTATAACCTGATTTGGTGAGGTAGATAGAAACATTTCCCGAAACCGGACTGTACTTGTAGATCACGTTGGTATTGGGATCGCTGAACAACAGGTAGCCTTCCGGGTGCCATACCGGGCCTTCCGTAAATTGAAAGCCATCGGCCAGTTTTTCTATTTTTGCCTTTGGGTCAATCACTTGTTCCAATTCTGGATTGATCTGGACGATGTTGCCCAAATGCTGCCAGGCATCGGGTTGTGGGTAATTGGAATAAAAGTCCAAGGTCGCGGATCGAATCCAGATGTAATTTTGGGGCAAATCGGCCAGCGGGCCGTTGATGCCCAGAACGGCAATCTGGAATTGCTGACCAGGTTGGGCATCCTGGGTCAAAACCACCCGATTGCGGGCATTCCATCCTTTGATCACGCCCTCTCCAGATTGACCAAAAGTTTTGTCCAATTTGCCGTTGACCCAAATCTCGGCATAGTCGTCCAGAACCATTTCAAAAACAAGCCTGGAACCACTTGGATCGAATGTGCCGATCTTGTTTGGGACGGTCACATTAATGCGGTACCAAACAAATGAAGCCAAGCCGGTTCCCCGTCGTTCTTCTAGTTGATTGGGAGTCAGCGTAGCCCACTTGCTGTCGTCAAAATTACTAGCACCTGCTTTGGGGCTGATGTCTTGAGTAGCAATGTTTTTACCCGTTGGGTACAAGGCAAGGGGATCATTTTTATCCGGGCCAGGGGCCTGAAAAGCAGCGTTAACCAATTTTGCTTCGCTGTAGCGCCAGGTACTTTTTACCAAAGTAGTTCCTTCTGGTGTGCGCAAATCCACTATGGCCTTGGCTTGGCCCCAGGCAAGTTCTCGGCTTTCCTGAGCGATGCCCGGTAAACCAGCCAGGACTAAGCCGAAAACAAATAAGGTCTTTTTCATAAATAGGTGTTTATCTTCTGGTTTTGGGTTATTGCAAAAATTTAGCGCTCAATCCAGCCTGGGCAATTTCTACATCCTGGTCTGCACTAGCCGCTCCGCTTACGCCAATGCCGCCAATCACTTTTCCTTTGTAAACAATGGGTAAACCTCCGCGCAGCATGTTTTCACCAACGGTGATCAAAGAAGTTCTGCCTTTTAAAATATTGTCTTCCAGGTTTTTAGAAGGCATTTTGAACATCACTGCGGTACGGGCTTTTCCATGCGACACTTCCGAAGCGATGGGGAAAGTACCCGTGATGCGTTCCAGCAGCACCAAATTTCCGCCAGCATCTACAATGGCAATGGCTGCGCCTGGAGCATTGTTGGCCTTGGCGAATTCCTGCGCTTTGCCCATGATTTCTTTGGCACCATCGAGGCTTAGCTCGTAGGATTCTGTCGTGAATTGGGCATAAGTGTTGATGCTCAACAAGAGCAATCCAAAAAGAAATATCAATCGAGTTGTCATGATTCAATTGTTGCTTGGGCGGGATCATTGGAGCGGCAACCAGCTTGGTTACCAGTACCTCCAATGACCTATTGTGTACCCAAATTCAAGAAAATTAGTTTGCTTTTGAGTCGTAGCTTACTTGCTTTCCGGCTCTTTCTTTAACTAAAGCTGGCCAGTATCCATCTGCCAATTTTACATTTCCAGGAACATCCTTTTTAAAGAGGCGATCAGCTTCCTCAGAGTGTTGAAGCATCAAACGTCCATCTACGATCTGGAATATGGTTGGATCAACTGGGCGAAGACGATCGCGGCTAACTGCGTAGGCGCAAAAGCCGCCGTATTGTGGCTTGTATTTCTCGGCATTGTCCTTGAATTCATTTTGATTGGCCTCATTGGCAAACCAATACGTGGCGCCATCCACTCTGGCTGAGAATTTAGCATTGCCTTTCACGGGCTTTCCCTCGGTGAAGTAGGCCACAGGGTCGTAGCCTTCAATGATCAAGCGGTCTTTTTTCGCATCCACATTGACCAGGAAGCTTTTTTCTTCGTCGGTCACAATCTGTTTGCCTTTGTTACCCGCTACCAATGCCCAGTAATGGTCGGCTTTTTCCAAATTGCCATCAACATCTTTGTTCCAACCACGTACGGCCCGATCGTTGTGCTGTACCACCAGGCGACCATCTACAACAGACCAGGTGTCGATGATGATAGGAGCCACACGCCCCAAGGAAATTGCATAGGCACACCAGCCACCAAACTGCACTTTGTATTTTTCAGGATCCCCATCGAACATTTGTTTGTGTTCTGCGGAAGCAAACTGGTAAATGGCTCCTTTATAAGTGGATTGGAATTGCTTTGAGCCTTTTACGGGTTTGCTATCTGTAAAAAAGGCAACGGCATCATAGCCTTGCAGAATAATTCCATTGCCATCGACATTGGCATAGGTATCTGGATCGGAGGAGGCTTTTATTTCCTTTTGTTTTGTGGCATGCTGACAGGATGCGCTTAAGATCAGCAACAACATTGGAACAATACTCAATAGCTTTTTCATAACAGCTATATTTTTTTTAGATGAAAAAAGGTTAGGGTACAGTCGAATTGATACGCAGTAAGTAAAAACATCAATTATTCAGGTGATACAGCCAGTATGGCATGTCCGTCGGGATCTCGCAAAAGCAAAGCCTGGACCCTTCCAAAAACGGGATGCTGGAAAGTGGAAATTTTGCCGTGCCTGGCTTTGGTTCTTTCCTTTAAACTCGTGATCAAAGTGTTTAAATCAGAAGTAAAAAGGGTGGTATGCCAATGCCATACATCGTTTACCTTACTATCTGCTGGATACAATCGCCCTCCCGGAGGAGAGAGATAATCGAGGAATTCCAGCCCAAAGCCTTGTTGCGCTTTCAATCCGGTAATGATCAAATGGGCACCAAAGACCTGGTTCAGGTGTTCTTGCTCCGAACCATAGTTTTCACTGTTGCCTGCCACCTTCAAGCCTAGTGCGGCATCGTAAAAATCAAGGCTGGAATCTGTATCGCCAATACCGATGGCCGTGTGGTCAATGCCCAAAAACACTTGATCACCTGGCTTTTGCCATTTTTCATTGCCTTTTCCCTTGGGAAAATGAATGATTTCGAGGTTGTGTCCATCCAGGTCGCGGAAATAAAAAGCGCTGATGCCCGCAGCGGCTGGTAAATAATCCGGTAAGGTTTGGGGTGCAGTAGAAACGAATTGAACCTTGGCTTTGCGCAGTTGTTGATAAGCCGCCTCCATGTCGCTCACCACGATTGCGATGTGCTGAAATGAAAGGTCATTGCTCCGAGCATCTGCGGGGATAGCCCGGCCTGGGGTTTTGCATTCCCACAGTTCTATCGATTCTTCGCCCAACTTCAAGGTCGCCACTTTAATGTTTTCATTGACCTCAAACAAAGATTTTGCCGCTGCCGCATTAAGCGTGTATTCACTGGTCTTTTTGAAGTGAAGTACTCCTTCATAAAATTGGATGGCACGTTCAAGGTTCGTTACCGTGATGCTCACACCCGCAATTTCACGGGCTGTTTGCGCCAACAATCCCCAAGGTAAACTAACGAGTAAGCACAGGATGATCCTGCTTTTGAATATTCTGTACATGGTTTTGGGTTTCAGGGTAAATGAGTCTATAAAATTGTTTTTAAGTGGTCACTTACCCGCAGGGCCTGAGCAATGATGGTCAAAGCTGGATTCACTGCCGAGCTGGAGGGGAAAAAGCTACCATCTACGACATATAAGTTTTGTACATCGTGGGCCTGACACAGGTCATTCAAGGCTGAAGTATTGGGGTCTTTGCCGAAGCGAACGGTGCCACATTGGTGGGCTACGCCTGCCAGGGGAATTTTTTTACCCAGATACAAATGGTTGGGCAACAGGTGGGTTTCGCAACCGACGTGCTCCAGAATCCAAACCAGTTTTTTGTACAAACGTTGGTGGGCTTCCAGGTTGTTTTCGGTGTAATGCAAGTGAATATGCCCCTCCTTGTTTACCATCACCCGGTTATTGGGGTCGGGCAGATCCTCCGAAGTCATCCAAAAATCGAGAGAATGCTTGGCAATGTAATCCAGAGCCATTCCCGGTGTGAATCCCGGGGCATCTTCGCGGAACATCAATGGATCTGATTTTCCCAACATTTGGATATGCCCCAAGGGTAGTTCACTCTTCTCACTGTGGTGGTAAAAATCATTGATGGCCAGCGTTTTGCCAAAAATGCTTGGGTTTGGTTTTTTGGAAATCGCTAAAAGGGCTGAGTTGTTGTGGCACATGTAATGTCGGCCTACCACATCAGAGCGGTTGGCGAGGCCATTGGGATGCTGATCATTGGCTGAGCGAAGCAACAAGGCTGCAGAGTTGATGGCACCACAAGCTAAAATGACGATGTTGGCGCTGAAAGTCAGGGTTTCTCCACCTTTTGTGACGATGATCTCTTTTACTTCATTTCCTGAAGCATTGGTGTTCAGGCGCTCTACATAAGCTTCGGTCAGCAGGGTCACATTGGGATGCTGCAAGGCGGGCTTGATTCCTACCACGTGCGCGTCGGCTTTCACTTCTGATGGGTCAGGAAATCCATCGTAGCGATCCAGTACAGCGGGTGCGTCTCCAGGATTTTCCCCCAGGCGGGCACCAATGGGCAAAGGAAAAGGGCTCAAGCCCAGTTTGATCAGGTCATCATTGAGTTCCTGAATCCGAGGCTCATGAGTTAAGGGTGCCAATGGGTAAGGCGCGGATGCCCAAGGTTCCGTGGGATCAGAGCCCCGAAGGCCGTGTACGTGGTACATTTTTTCAGCCTGGGTGTAATAGGGCTCCAGGTCAGCATAATTGATTGGCCAGGCTGGCGAAGTGCCACCAAAATGTTGAACCTCGCCAAAATCGCTTTCTCGCATGCGCAACAGTGCCGCGCCATAAAATTTGGTATTTCCACCTACGTAATAGTGCATACCAGGACGAAAAGCTTTACCTTTTTTGTCAAACCAGTTTTCCTGTGTGGTGTACTTTTGGTCCAAAAAAACAGCCTGGGTACTCCAGTTGTCCTTTTCGCGGGGCACAAAAGTGCCTCTTTCCAGCAGCAGGATTTTTTTTCCGGTTGGGGCCAGGCGTTCGGCTAAAGTTCCACCTCCGGCGCCAGTGCCAATGATGATCACATCATAATGATTCATAGTAGTATCGAGTTTTTCCAAAAGGATAAGTTCTAAAAAATGGTGATGGCAGATTTTTTGGCAAGCCCTTGCACGGCTTTGAGCGCCCCTAAGGCATGCACCACCCCGGCTCCTTGTCGTTCAAGTGCAAGTTTGGGTAGTTTGCGTGCGGTTTGACTCAGCACTGCTTTTATTTTTTGGGGCGTCAAAGCTGAGTTCGCTTCCAGCATTTGGGCTACAATGCCACTCACGATCGGAGCAGCGAATGAAGTCCCATCGGCATGTTGGTAGTATGGTGTAATGAGTTTGCGTCCACCAATTTCACTGTGCACCTTTTGGCGAATATGCTCAGAGGGATAAAACACCAGGGTAGGGTCAAAACCCAATTTTGCAGCCGCGTTGGCGTATTTGGCTTTGAGGTAATGGTGTTTTTGGGTTTCAGCCAATTCAAAAAGTACCGCAGCTGTATGGTATTCTTTACTCATGGGCAAAAGTGGTGCGGGAATCCAGATGGCTGGCGCGATCAGATCGGGCTTTTGGATTCCATCCACCGTGGTGCCATGCGTAGATGGATACCATGTATTGCCACTGGGGTGCAAGGTATTGTGGTCATCCAACCCTCCAACTGTAATGGCATGCGGGCTATTTGCTGGTGCTTTGACCAGGGCGTGTTCATCGTTGCCAGCAGCAGCGACAACCACCAGGCCAGCTTCAGTGGCTTTTTGTACAGCCTGGTCTACTTCGTTGACGTGAAAAGAAGTTGCCCAATCATCGGTCACTGATAAATTAAGGATTCGAATCCTGTATTGTTTACGGTTTTCTATGGCCCAGTGAATGGCTTTTGCGATGTTCTCTCCACTGATTTTGCCTTGTTCATCGGCCACTTTGAGCAAGACCAAATTAGCAGATGAAGCCAGCCCCTGGTAAAATCCCCTGGATAAAGCGCCGTCGCCTGCTCCAACCACCGCAGTCATGGTACCGTGCCAGCTGTTGGGATGGGGATGCAAGACAGAATGTGGATGTTCAGAGGCCAGGTCTGTCATATGTAAAATCCGACTTTTGATGTCAGGATGCGGATAAAATCCACTGTCGATGAAACAGATGGTGATTCCTTTGCCCGTATAATCAGGATGTGCCGCCAATCGCTCGGGGATGGGTAAAATTTTGTACCCGTCAATGCTGGTATGATAAGTCAATGCATCGTGAGCGGACCAGACCTCCAATTGAGCTTGATCGACACAACGGGTGCAAGCACCTTGAGTAGGGATCCAACTTGGAACTTCTTCTTGCAGCTTTTGCAGCAGCGGAGCATCGTCGTCTCCGTTGAATTGATGTAAAAGGGTCGAATGGTGTTGATGACAAATTGGGCAGAGCATGGTGTTTTGTTGTGTGCGTTTGATGACACAAAATTGCACCGATGCTGCTGGGGAAATTGTAACCCTGGTAACATGAAACGGGTGTTTTGCCTTCTATTTGTGTCGCGCTGCGACAATTGGGCAGCTACTTAGGCCAAAAGCCCGGAGTCCAGAATCCAAAACTTTCCGGTTTCCTGTTTCAACTTGCCTTCCCGCTCCAACTCATTCATCAGGAGTGAGACCGATTTGCGCGAAGTGGCGATCAGACTGGCCATTTCTTGCTGGGTGAGTGAATGATGGACGTAAGTAACATTTGGCCCTAATTCAACACAAGGCATCCCATACACCTCGCATAAATCGCGCAGTAATTCGATGAGTCTGCGTTTGATGTCCTTAAAAAATAAAATTTCGAGTCTGCGCTCCAGTTTGCGTACATTCTCTCCAATGCGTTTGT